>Ga0307412_10000050_pt1 | contig 151527 bp, 127 predicted proteins | sample DK1Cmetagenome_3_FD_203823 | JGI IMG/M metagenome (GOLD analysis project Ga0307412, IMG submission 203823) | Maize rhizosphere microbial communities from greenhouse at UC Davis, California, United States - DK15-C-1 | ecosystem: Host-associated > Plants > Roots > Rhizosphere > Soil | place...
GCATTTAATATACTTAAAACCAACGAGAATTGCAAATAAATAATTGATAATCAGATAGTTGAAACAAAATTAAGCTTGCCTAAAAATAAAAAAAAGTCGGAAGAGTTAATCTTCCGACCATTCGTGGGAGATTCCCGGCCTTTTTATGATGTACTATTTTTTTAAACCCCGAATTCTTTATCTAAGTATTCAGAAACTTTAACAATAGCATTGTCAATAGTATCACTTAAAATGGTAACATATGATCCTGATTTTGCAGTTGCTATAATATATTTCAAGCAATCATTTCCATTATTATTGATAATGATTTCCATGTTTGGCTTTATTTCATGGATTCCGTCTATCAACAGATTAATTATTTCTTGTTGATCACGACCTCTCAGGTATTTCTCCTGACAGATAATGATTTTATCAAACATCTGTGCAGCAATTCGGGCAGTCTCTTTTATGTCTTCATCTCTCCTGTCGCCAGTGCCTGATATTACTCCTACATGTTCGGTTGCTTCAATGGTTTGTAAGTAGGCTTTTATTCCGTTAAAGCCATCAGGGTTATGAGCAAAATCAACCAGGATCTTGAACTCCTTAAATTTAAAGGTATTCATTCTGCCCGGTGTTTGAGCTGCCGAAGGTATAAATGTTTCTAACGACATTCTGATATCTTCGATTTTATATCCCCATAAAAATGTAGCAAGGGTAGCTGCGAGGACATTCTGGATCATAAAATCAACGCTGCCACCAAAAGTCAATGGGATGTGGGTAACCTTCTCTACCCTTATTTTCCAGTCGCCCTTCTTGATAGTGATGTACCCGTTCTCATAAATAGCGGCAATACCACCTTTTTTACAATGTTCTTTAATAACGGGATTTTTCTCGTCCATGCTAAAATAAGCGACATTGCTATCTGCATTGTTCGCGATTTTTATACAATATTTGTTATCTGCATTAAGTACGCTCCATCCGGTTCGTTTTACTGCACCGATTACTACTTCTTTTACCCTGCAAAGATCATCTAGTGTATGGATGTCGGATATTCCAAGGTGATCCTCCTGAATATTGGTAACAACACCGATGTCACACTTGTTAAATCCTAGCCCAGCTCTCAAAATACCTCCACGGGCAGTTTCTAATACCGCAAATTCTACAGTAGGGTCTCTTAAAATAAACTCTGCACTAACTGGACCAGTTGTATCGCCTTTCATGAGTTTTGTATTTTGCACGTAAATCCCATCTGATGTTGTAAAGCCAACCCTGGTTCCATTGCTTTTAACAATATGAGCGATTAATCTTGTAGTGGTAGTTTTTCCATTGGTTCCTGTAACCGCAATAATTGGAATCCTTGCGTCCTTGCCTGGCGGATATAGCATGTCAATAACAGGAGCGGCTACGTTTCTTGGTAAGCCCTCACTAGGCGCAAGGTGCATTCTGAAACCAGGAGCTGCATTTACTTCTAAAACAACCCCTCCGTTTTCTGGAAGTGGCTGGGTTAAGTTTTCGGCCATGATGTCTATACCACAAATATCTAAGCCAATTATTCTTGAAATGCGCTCACTAATAAAAACGTTTTGCGGATGAACAAGATCTGTAACATCAATTGACGTACCACCTGTACTTAAGTTTGCCGTTGATTTTAGATAAACTGTTTCACCCTGTGGAGGTATAGAATCTAATGTGTAATCCTTTTTTGCCAGTAAGTCTAAGGTATCCCTGTCGACCGTAATTTCAGTTAGGACGTTTTCATGGCCATAACCTCTTCGTGGGTCCTCATTTTCTTTGTCTATCAATTGCTGAACAGTATCTTGTCCGTTGCCGGTGATATGTGCCGGAACTCGCAGAGCAGCGGCAACCATTTTATGATCAATTACCAATACCCTGAAATCGTATCCGGTAATAAACCGTTCAATGATTATTCTTCTTGAATAATTCTTAGCATATTCAAAAGCTTCAGTGGCCGCCTCAACAGTTTTGACATTTATAGTGGCACCTCTGCCATGATTTCCATCCAGTGGTTTAAATACCAGTGGGAAGCCTACCTTTTTTATAGCATCGGGAAGGTCCTCGATGTCTGATATGGTTACTCCTTTAGCAACTGGAATAGCAGAGTCCTGTAACAGTCTCTTAGTTTCATCTTTATTGCCGGCAATATCAACCGCTATGCTGTTGGTTTTTTCCGTCATGGTAGCGCGAAAGCGAACCTGATTTTTACCATATCCCAACTGGACCAGGGAACTTTTATTTAACCTTATCCACGGGATATCTCTTGAGATTGCTTCAGCTACGATAGAACCTGTACTTGGGCCCAGTCTTTCCATTTCTCTAAGCTCACGCATGCGTTGTATATCTGTTTCCAGATCGTATTCATGGTTGTTTATTAATGCTTCAGCAATTTGAACAGAGGCTTCGGCAGCATAAATTCCTGCCTTTTCTTCAATGTAACTAAATACGACATTATAAATGCCTTCCGTTTTGGTTTGTCGGGTCCTTCCGAATCCAGTGTCCATACCTGCCAGGGTTTGAATTTCTAATGCAATATGTTCAATTACATGACCCATCCAGGTGCCTTCCTCAATCCTTGCTAAAAAACCACCTGGTTCGCCCTTGGAGCATCGATGAGTTTGCAAGGTTGGGATCAATTTTTCAATACGTTCTCTAAAACCATCGATAAGATTGGTAGGCCTCTGCTCCATTTCCCCAAGATCCAGCCTCATCTGAATCAACTTTTTTCTGTTTATCGACCAAATGTTTGGTCCACGAAGCACCTGTATGCCTAATATTTTCATTGGTATAAATTTGTTCTTTAATGATTAAATCCACCTAGCGTTAGTTCTATAACACGCTAAGCTTAAATAAGTTTGTTGTTTACTGTTGCTCTCTTTGAAGAAAATGCCCTTGGCTTTTTTACAGCATATTTTTAAAAGTATTTCGAACTTTTACCCGGATTACTTTATGCTTTAAATGGAGAGATTAAAGTATAAAAATTTTCTGAGAATTATGCAGTTGTTAATCCAATTTGTTGTGAATATATTTTGTATAAATAATTTGGAAGTAAAGTTTAAATAATGAAATTGTTAATTGGGTTAAAATTGCATTACAAATCAATTTTATCTAAGTTTGGCCCTATTGGAAATATAAATATTTAAAATGACTCCGAAGGGTAAATTAATTATTATAGGGGGTGCAATAAATACCGGAAGTTTTACCGAAACTCAGTTCGGGTTGCCCCAAAATATGAACTTTTTTGAAAGGGGTATTTTAAAGAAAATCACTGTTGAATCTGTAAGAGGTAGTAAATCCAGATTTGAAATCATTACCACAGCCTCCCTTATTCCAGAGAAAGTCGGAGAAGAATATATAAAGGCATTTGCACAGCTTGATGTACATGACGTTGGTGTATTAAATATTAGTAGTCGGGAACAAGCTAATTCAAATGAGAATTGCGAGAGGGTTAAGGCGGCTGATGTAATTATATTTACAGGAGGAGATCAGCTTCGCTTGTCATCCATATTTGGAGGGACATCGATTCATCAGATCTTATTAGATAAGTATCAGAATGAACCTGTAGTAATTGCGGGGACATCAGCAGGAGCTGCAGCATCTTCAAAAAATATGATCTATCAGGGAAGTTCCAAGGATGCACTTTTGAAAGGAGAGGTGAAAATTACCGGCGGACTAGGGTTTATCGATGGTGTAATTGTAGATACACATTTTGTCCAAAGAGGTAGAATCGGTCGTCTGTTATATGCTACAGCAAGTAATCCGGGGATTCTGGGTATAGGTTTAGGTGAAGATACAGGATTGTATATTTCGGAAGGAAATAAGATGGAAGCTATAGGCAGTGGAATGGTCATTTTGGTTGATGGCAGAGATATGGCCGATACCAATTTAACAGATGTTGAGATGGGGCAGCCGGTTTCTATTAAAAATATGATTGTACATGTGATGTGTGATGGAGATACCTATAACCTTACTGAGCATAAGTTGACCATTCATCACCCAAAGGTTGTTTCAACAGATTAGGATGAAAGTAATTATACATGGCGGTTTTTTTAGCGAATCTGGCACCAATCAGGAAACAAAAAAGTCAAAGCAACAAGCCTTGGCTTCTATAGTTAGCCAAGCCCATAATTATTTGAAAACACATACGGCATTAGAAACGGTAGTTTATGCCGTTAGTTTGCTTGAAGATGACCAATTGTTTAATGCAGGTTTGGGATCCCAGATACAAAGTGACGGCAAGGTGCGTTTAAGTGCATCTTTAATGGATGGTAAAACTCAAAAATTTAGTGGGGTTATCAATATTGAGGATATAAAAAATCCTATTCAGGTTTCTGAGAAATTACTTAAGTATGAAGACAGCGTATTAAGTGGTGAAGGAGCATGTGCTTTTGCCGCCAAAAACGGCTTTGACTATTTTGATCCTATTACCCCCCAAAGACAACAAGAGTACGAGGCAAAATTGAACCAGCAGGAAAGGAAAGGAACTGTAGGTTGTGTGGCATTGGACGCTGATGGCAATATTGCTGCGGCAACTTCGACAGGGGGAAAGGGCTTTGAAATCCCATGCAGAGTAAGTGACTCTGCCACTGTAGCGGGAAATTTTGCAAATCAGTTTGCTGGTATTTCTTGTACGGGTGTGGGAGAAGATATTGTTAACGTTGCTATGGCAGCAAAAATAGTTACTCGTGTAACGGATGGGTTTAGTCTGAAAGATGCTTGTGATAAATCTTTTGCAGAGTTGAAACTTATTGATGGTTTTGCAGGTGTAATAGGGATTTCATCAAAAGGAGAAATTTATCACTTAGACTCTCATCCTTATATGGTTTGGGCTGCTTTTGATGACAGGTTGCAGGTATTTCCCTAATAACACATCGCTGGTTGTGATAACGTAACAGTTATAATACTGTTTTTCTTATAGATTAACTACGCGCTAACATTAATTTTAATTTCGTGAAAGATATTTGACCTGTGACGTTGTCGCACGAAAACTTAATTATGAACGAAATTGACTCACGCAGAGACTTTTTAAAAAAGGTAGCGTTATTATCAGGCAGTACGGCCATGGCAACCATGATGCCTTCTGCAATACAAAGGGCTTTTGCTATAAATCCGGAAATAGGTAGTACCTATCTTGATGCCGAACATGTGGTTATACTAATGCAGGAGAACCGCTCCTTTGATCACTGTTTTGGAACCTTGCAGGGAGTAAGAGGGTTTAATGATCCACGCGCTGTTTACCTGCCGGATAAAAAACCTGTATGGTTGCAAACGGATGCAACTGGTAGTACCTACTCGCCATTTCGATTAAATATAAAAGATACAAAAGTTACATGGATGGGAGATCTCCCTCATTCGAGAGCTAGCCAAGTAGATGCTAATAATTTTGGGAAATATGATAAATGGCTCCCAGCAAAACGATCGGGGAATAAAGCATATGCGGATATGCCTTTAACATTAGGCTATTATACCCGTGAGGACTTACCATTTAATTATAGCATGGCCGACGCTTTTACGGTATGTGACCAGAACTTTTGCTCTGCAATGACCAGTACTACACCTAATCGTTCATTTTTTTGGACGGGCAAAATTACTCATGATGAGAATGACATTCCTAAAGCCAACATCAGAAATACAGATTTTGGTTATGGGAATATGCCATGGAGTACTTTTCCGGAACTGTTGGAAGAGAATAATATCCCCTGGAAATTTTATCAAAATGATTTAAGCTGTGGAGGTGGATTTATCGGTGAAGAAAGGTCCTGGTTGTCAAACTTCGGGTGTAATCTTTTGGAATTCTTTAAAGCTTATAATGTTAAATTTTCCGAGCGGTATATACAAAATCTACAGAAGCAAGCGGAAGAGCTTCCCGGAGAGATTAATAAATTGCAGGAAAGAACTCCATCTAGTGAAGAGGATGGGAAAAAGGCTCTTGAAAGCGTTCGAAAAAAGCAGGAAGTGTTGGATAATGCTCGTAGTGAACTTTCGAAGTGGAACAAGGAAAGTTATGAAAAGCTATCGGAGAAAGAAAAGAACCTTTACAAAAGAGCTTTTGTAATCAATTCCGGAGATCCTGATTTTCGATCTATTACCGCTTTAACCTATAATGATCAAAGCGAACAACGAAAGGTGACTGTGCCAAAAGGAGATTTGCTTCATCAATTCAGGCAAGATGTAAATACTGGAAAACTGCCGGTTGTGTCATGGCTTGCAGGACCCCAAAACTTTTCGGATCATCCAAGTGCTCCATGGTATGGGGCATGGTATGTGTCAGAGATTTTGGATATTCTAACTAAGAATCCTGAAGTTTGGAAGAAAACAATATTCATTGTTACATATGACGAAAACGATGGTTATTTTGACCATGTTCCCCCTTTTTCGATTTCAGATGCTAAATTACCAGGAACCGGAAAATGTTCTGTAGGTATAGAAACTGAGATAGAACATGTACGTTTGGAAAACGAGTTAAAACAGGGAATTCCTAAAAGTCAGGCGCGCGAAGCTCCTATAGGTTTAGGTTTTAGGGTGCCGATGGTTATTGCATCTCCCTGGACTAGAGGAGGTAAGGTGTGTTCACAGGTTTTTGACCATACTTCAACCTTACAATTTTTGGAAGGATTTGTAAATAAGAAATTCAAAAAGAATATAAAGCTTGATAATATTAGCGAATGGCGTCGGACAATTTGTGGGGATCTTACCTCTGCTTTTACTCCTTATAATGGCGATAAATTAGAAAAGATCGCTTTTCTTGACAGGAATAAAAATGTTGAAACCATATATAATGCTAAATTTAAAGGTAATCCCATAGGATTCAAAAAACTTTCGGATGCGGAGATCAGGAAAATTGAAGGCCAAAAGGCAGGAATGTTGATTCAGGAAAAAGGAATACGCTCATCTTGCGCCTTGCCTTATGAACTATATGTTGACGGAGGGCTAAGTGAGGACAAGACAGGTTTTGAGATCAATTTCATGTCTGGGAATAAGGTTTTCGATAAAAAAGCACTTGGATCTCCATTTACTGTAAGTGTCCCTGTCAAGTACAACGACGAAATAAGTAAAGATGAAATCTCCAGAAATTGGTCATTCGCTGTCTCTGCTGGAGATCATTTAAATTATAGCTGGCCTGTTAATGCATTTGAAAGTGGTGTCTATCATCTCCGCATTCATGGGCCTAATGGGTTTTATAGAGAGTTTATTGGAAACAAGAATAATCCGCAAGTAAGGTTACATGCTAATTATGAGCATAATCGACTTAATCCGGCTAAGTTGACTGGCAATATTAAACTTGATATTGTTAATAATGGAGCGACAGCTCAGACATTGATTATAATAGACAATAGTTATGGCAAAGGTCGCCAAACTAAATTAGTTGCGGCTGGCAGTAAGACGAGCATTGTTCTGGACCTTTCAAAATCTTATCATTGGTACGATATCAGTGTGAAACTACAAGGAAATGATGTTTTTGAAGAGCGGTTTGCGGGAAGAGTAGAAAGCGGTATTGAAGCTAAAACAGACCCCCTAATGGGTGGGATTGTCTAGGATTGATAAAGATGATATAGTGTTGTTTATTACTTTTGTTATATCTTTACCATATGAACAAGAGTTGGTTAGCAATCATTTTTCTGATTATATCAAATCAAGCGATGACCCAAACCAGTCATTTTCTGCCTCAGCAGCCCCCTCAGGGAAGTGGAGCTATAAATATTGTGGTATCCAATCTGGATGAGAACGAAGGAGATACATATTTTGCTGAAGCTGAGAAAAATGAACGAAATGGAGAACTTAACGAAGCAGTAACCTTATTTGGGAAAGCGGCTTTTGAATATAATAGTGCTAAACAATTTGCCCGTTATGGTGAGGCTTTGATGAGATTAAGTAACGTTCATTATCAGTTGGCTCATTTTAGTGAAGCAGAACAAGTGGTTTTAAATGTTGCCTTAAAAAATTACTCAAAAATCGGGAGCCGAAATGGTCAAATGGAGTCTTATAGCCAGTTGGGTAGAATTTATCTGGCACTGAATAAGCCTACTCAGTCTTTATGGTTTTATACCCAGCAAGGGATATTGGCAAAGCAAATAGGTAATAGTTCCGCTTATATAGAGTCTGTGTTGGGTGCCGCGAATGTAAAAATCAGAAAAAAAGAATACACTTTAGCAACTAAAGATATTAATAGAGCTGAGCTTTTAGCAAAAGCTGCAAATACCAATGAATTCAAAAATCAGATTAAAGAGGCACGATCTATGCTCCCTGCACTAGCAGCCACTAAAACGGTAAAGAAATCATCAAAAAAGAAATAAAAATACATAATTGTAATCTTCTGTATTTGAAGGTGTTTTTAGTTTAGTTTTTTTAATAGTATTTCCATAACTTTCGTAAGTTTACAGAAAAGAGACAGTATTATTACTGTCTCTTTTCTGTTTATTTATGAAATTGGTATCATATTAGTGTGTAATTATAAAATGGATTTTAAATTAGTAAAAGAGATGTTGAAAAGAATATTATTGGTAACCTTTACCGCAGCTGTACTCGCATGTCATGCATCACCGCAACCTCAGCAAATGGTTCAGGGTGTAAGTAATATTGTGCCCGATGAAAAACAAGCACTGGTATGCAAAGAAATAGTTACGCTTATTGAAAACTGGAATTACAAAAAAATAAAAGTTAATGATTCAATATCTTCTTTGATTTTGGATAAATATATAAAGGATCTTGATCCTTATAAGTATTACTTCTTATCATCAGACATAAAAGAGTTTGAAAAATTTAGGTTTTCTTTAGATGATGATTTTAGGAGTGGAAATCTAAATGCCCCTTTTTATATATTTAATGTTTATCTGAAAAGATATAACGAATGGCTGGCATATTCTTTAAATCAGATAAAAGCTAAGTATGATTTCAATCAAAATGATACCTATACTTTTGATCGTGAAAAAATGCCGTGGGCAACGTCTTCAACAGCTTTGAACGATATCTGGAAAAAGAAAGTAAAATATGAGCTTGTTAACCTAAGAATTGCAGGCACAACCGAAGCTAAAAATGTTGAAACCTTAACCAAGAGGTATCAGAATTTAAAGTCGCAGGCATCTAAAGTTAATAATCAGGATATATTCCAGACCATTATGGATGCCTTTACAGAGACAATAGATCCGCATACTAATTACTTTAATCCGGCCAATGCACAGGCTTTTAATGAAGACATGGCTCGCTCATTTGAAGGTATAGGAGCACGATTGCAATTGGAGAATGAGGTGCTTAAAATTTCAGAGATCATTCCTGGAGGCCCGGCTTTTAAAAGCAAACTGCTAAGTGCAGGAGATAGAATCGTTGGTGTAGCACAAGGAAATGCTGAATTTGAAGATATCATTGGATGGAGAATAGAAAACTCTGTAGCAAAAATTAAGGGTCCTAAAGGAACTAAAGTTAGATTGAAAATAATTCCTGTAGGAATGGATCTTTCTTCGAAACCGGTGATTGTTGAGTTGCTGAGGGAAAAGATTGTTATGGAAGAACAATCTGCTAAGAAAAAAGTTAAAACAATACAATCTAACGGGCAGCCATATAAGATTGGTATCATTACGGTTCCGGCATTTTATGCGGATTTCAAAGCTGCTAGAGCCGGAGATCCTAACTATAAAAGTACAACCCGTGATGTAAGATTATTAATTGATACCCTTAAAAATCGTGATAAGGTTGATGCAATAGTTATGGATCTAAGAGCCAACGGTGGAGGCTCTCTGGTAGAAGCTATTGATCTTACGGGCTTATTTATTGATAAAGGGCCTGTTGTGCAGGTTAAAGATCTTAAAGGGGGGATTGAAGTTAATGAGGATACAAATGCAGGTGCAATTTGGGAAGGACCTTTTGGTGTAATGGTTGATAGATTGAGTGCCTCTGCTTCGGAGATTTTTGCGGGTGCAATTCAAGATTATGGACGTGGAATTATCATGGGAACTCAGACTTACGGTAAGGGAACCGTACAATCTTCGATTGACATGAATCAGCTTGTAAATCCGTCGATCCTGCAAAGACTTGCTGCTTTAGTAGGTAAAAATGTAGCAGGCGGAGCTGCGGGTAAAGATGGAGTTGCTCCACCTCAACTCGGTCAGATCAATTTAACAATGGCTAAATTCTATCGTGTAACGGGTAGCAGTACACAGCATAAGGGTGTAATGCCTGATATAGTGTTCCCTTCTGTATATCCAATGGATAAAATTGGAGAAGACACTGAGAAATCAGCATTACCTTGGGATGAAGTGAAGAAATCTAATTTTATGGCAGTTGCAGATCTTAATCCTATTAAACCAGAATTGATCAAACTTCATCAGGAAAGAATGGCTAAGTCTTTAGATTACAAGATACTTAACCAGGATATAGCTGACATGAAGAACAGAGAAAAAGAGGTTTCGATAACTTTAAATGAAAGCAAACTTAAAGCAGAGCGCGACAGTCTTGAAGCTAAATCGCTAGAGAAAACAAATCTGTTGAGGGCAGAAAGAGGACTTGCTCCAATAAAGAAAGGCGCCAAAATTGCTAAGGAAGAAAGCTTTGATTTTGTTGAAGAAGAGAGTTTAAAAGTAATGCTTGATTTTATGAAGTCAGCAAATCCTAAAGATAAGAGTGTTGTTAAAACTGTAAAAGAATTCCAATAAAGGATTATTTGTAGTTTTACGAAAAAGAGCCTTGATTTTCAAGGCTCTTTTTTTAGACCATCTTCCTATATTTATTTCTTATTGTCAGAGGTCTTTTGCATCTGCATGGCCATCATTTCTTTCATTGTTCGATTCATACCTTCAGTAGATCCATCAAGGAAAATAACATTGCCTTCACTGTTCTCGGCAAATTGTTTAATAGATTCTGTCCACATAGTAAAAAGAATAACTGATATATCAAGATTAGCCTCTTCCATTTCTTGTGCGGCTTTGGTCATACCATGTGCAACTTCTGCACGAAACAGCGCAATACCCTGACCTCTAAGCTGGGCAGCCTCACGTTCTGCAGCAGCAGCAATTTTAATAGCATTACCGTCTGCCTCAGCACCCTTGGTTTTTGTAATTAATAAAGCCTGGCCTTCGTTTTCGGCAGCAGCTTTTAGATTGTTTGAGGCCACAACGCGACTCATAGAGCGCATAATTTCTTCATCGAATGTAATGTCGTTAAGTTGCAGATCCTGTAAGTGATAGCCCCAGCTTTCTAGTACCTGATCTATCTGATGCTTAACATGGTCAACAATTTCGTTTCTCTGTGCAAGCACATTTGCTTGTTTTTGGGTGGCAACATATGCCCTTATGGAGCCCTCTATAGTACGAATTAGGGCTTGCATTAAGTTTGTAGAATCTACAAATTTGAAGGCAACGTTTTTAATCGTCTCCTCGTCATGATTAATTACAGAGTATAGCAACATGGCCTTAAAGTATACATTGGCCTGATCTTGTGTTACTGCCTGGAAAGAAAGCTCCACAGATCTGTTTTGTATTGAAATTCTGGAGTGAATATTCTCAATAAGGGGTATTTTTAAGCTTAGTCCCGGGCTTAATAATCTTCTGTATTTTCCGAAAATAGTTACTACTGCAATTGTGCCTTGTTTAACCGTTACAAATGAACTGATTAATATCACAGCTGCGATAAAAAGGATAATGTAAAAAGTGTATTCCATAGCGTTATAATTAATTAGAATAATGAATAAGTCAAGGTACGAACAATCGGGCACAGATATTGTATTAGTAACTAATGTAACTAAAATTTACCTTATGAATGTTAAACGAACTTTTGGAACTATCTTAACTGTTTTGGGAATAATAGCGCTTATTTATGCTGGGTACGGATATGTTCAACATAGCATTCAGACAAGAGAATTGATTGTAGTTGCCATTATTGGTATTATTTTCTTTGTGTCTGGTATAGGCTTAATAAAGAATACAAAGGACGAAGCTTAGTTCTTTTTTAATTCAATGCGTCCATTTGCAGAGAAAGTTAACTGATGCTCGGGGAAGTCAGTATTGGTTAACCACTGGATCTTTTTAAAGGCAGTGTAATTGTTGTCTATAGTTAAATTGTGGATTTTATCTTGTTTTACTGAAATGATGTCTGCGAGAATAAAATCGCCGTTCGACTTGATCTTAAGCTGTAATAATGGAGCAAATCCGTTAGGCCCTTTAAGACTAAACATTCCATAAGTACAGAAGTTACCAAGGCTATATGCAATGAACTTGTTTTTATACACTTCTACTGCCCTGGTAACATGCGGACCATGACCAAGAACTACATCTGCTCCCGCATCTATTACACCATGTGCAAACGCATATACGTTACCTCTGTTCTCTTCATAAAATATTTCATCGGCTCTGAGAACGTGTTCAAATTTAGCTCCTTCGCCACCACCATGAAAGGAGACAATAACAATGTCAACTTGTGCTTTTAATCTTGAAACGAGTGATTTTGCACTGTCAAGATTATTAATAGAAACGGTGTTTTCATTAGGGGCAAATGCGCAGAAAGCATATTTGATACTATCTTTTTCAAAAATTACTGAAGGGTGCGACTGCAGGCCTGCGTAATTTATATTTAGTGAATCAAGAATTGTGGTTGTTCTTTTCCTGCCCTTAAAGCCAAAATCACCGACATGATTATTTGCAACACTTAGTAAATTGAAACCAGCATTTTTTATAATTACCGCATATCTTTCGGGCATTCTAAAAGCAAAACAACTATTTCCGGTCGTATCCTTGCATTTTGTAGATTTCCCACTGTTCAGGAAACATCCTTCAAGATTCCCGAAAACGATATCTCCTTTTAAAAAGGTATCTACATTTTTAAAGCTCTTTATAGCATCGCCCTTTGGTAAATTTGATTTATCAGGATAGGCTGATCCAAGCATAATATCGCCAACGCCAATTATAGAAATGGTATCTTTTTTTAAAGCTGTAGTATCCTTTTGTATGATATCCTGAATCTTTGAAAGGTCAGTAGTTGAAGCCGTGGTAGTGCAACTTGACAGGATTAAACTGATTACGATATTTAAAAGGCTTATGCTTAGAAGTCTCATTATTATTTTATAAAAAAAGTCTTCCTAAAATATTAGGAAGACTTAAATGCGTTTCTATTCAAATAGGATTTATTCTTCAATCAGATCATTCTTTACGGCATCAATTATTCTTCCGCCTTTATAAAAATATCTAGAGTAATAAGGTTCATTTAAATTACTGATTACAACACCACGCGTTGATGAAGCATGGGCAAAACGATTATCTCCCAAATAGATACCGATATGCGTAATGGTTCTGCTTTTTATTTTAAAAAATACAAGATCACCTTCTTTTAGTTCATCTTTTGGCAATGGGTCAACCATGCTGAAAATGTCTCTTGAATTTCTTAATATAGTAGTGTTGAAAACTTTATCGTAAATAGCTTTTGTAAAAGCGGAACAATCAATCCCTTTACTCGTGTTTCCCCCAAATCTGTAAGGAGTGCCAATCCATTCGTAAATGAATTTGTAGAGTTTAATATTAGAAGTTGCATCAACAGCAACACCCATCACCTGCGAAAAATACTGCGAAGCTAAATTATCGGGATCCTCTAATTTATTAGTTTCTTTTGTTTTTGTTTGTGCGTTGAGGGCCGAGAGGCTGCACAATACAATCAGGGAAGACAACAAAAACTTTTTTATCATGTTATACTGTTAAGTTTGGGTAAAAGGCACTTACACTTAAACGTACACCACTAGGGCTTATTGTTTGGATGGCAAACATATGTATTTTACAAATGTTATCCAAATGTCATAGACCTAATATTAAAAGTTATTAACATTTTTTGTAACCTTAGTGTGCATTTTACATCATTTTCTTCGATATGTTGCAATAAAGAAGTAGATTTGCTCTCGTAAATAAAAATCAACACCCAACAATGAGTGCAGTAGAAATTAATAAAGATACCTATCTGAAGTGGTTTGAGTCGATGTTGCTGATGCGCAAGTTCGAAGAAAAAACTGGACAACTATACGGACAACAGAAAATCCGTGGATTTTGTCATTTATATATTGGCCAGGAGGCCGTTGTTGCAGGAGCTATTTCTGCATTACAGCCGGAAGATTCCATGATAACTGCTTACCGTGATCATGCTCATGCTTTGGCAAAAGGCGTAAGTGCAAATAGCATTATGGCCGAGATGTATGGTAAAGCTACAGGTTGCTCAAAAGGCAAAGGTGGTTCTATGCACATGTTTAGTAAGGAATTTAATTTTTATGGTGGCCATGGTATTGTAGGTGGACAAATCCCTCTTGGAGCAGGTATTGCGTTTGCTGAAAAATATAAAGGCACTAAAAATGTAAATGTTTGCTACATGGGTGATGGAGCCGTTCGTCAGGGAGCTTTAAATGAGGCTTTCAATATGGCGATGCTTTGGAAATTACCTGTAATATTTGTTTGCGAAAACAATGGTTATGCAATGGGAACCTCTGTGGAGCGTACTACAAACATGGTTGATATTTATAAAATAGGACTAGGTTTCGATATGCCATGTGCCCCGGTTGATGGAATGGACCCTGTTGCAGTTCACAACGCAATGGATGAAGCTGCTCAACGTGCAAGAAATGGTGAAGGCCCAACTTTCTTAGAGATGAGAACTTACCGTTACCGCGGACATTCTATGTCTGACCCTGCTAAATATCGTACAAAAGACGAATTAGAAGAGTACAAAGCTAAAGATCCTATTGAAACAGTAAGAGAAGTGATTCTTAAAGAGAAATATGCTGATCAGGCATGGATCGAAGAAATTGAAAATAAAGTAAAACAGATTGTTGATGAATCTGTGAAATTTGCTGAAGAGTCTCCTTGGCCTGAAGCATCGGAATTATATACTGATGTTTATGTGCAACAAGACTACCCATACGTACAAGATTAATTTAGAACGCATTTCAATAGATATATAGAATGGCTGAAATAGTTAGAATGCCCAAAATGAGCGATACCATGACAGAAGGTGTTATGGCTAAGTGGCATAAAAAAGTTGGCGATAAAGTTAAAAGCGGCGATGTTATGGCCGAAGTGGAAACCGATAAGGCAACCATGGATTTAGAATCATATTGGGATGGTACCGTATTGTACATTGGTGTAGAAGAAGGTAAAGCTGTTCCTGTTGATGCTATTATTGCTGTAGTTGGTAAAGAGGGTGAAGATTACAAAGCTGCCCTTGACGCGGAAGGCGGTGCAACACTTGCTGCTAAAGAAGAACCTGCTGCAGATAAATCATCATCGGAGAAACCTGTTGAAGAGAAAAAGGAATCTGCCTCAGCTCCGGCAATAACTGATGCAGATTTAGAGAAACAAGGTGTTACGGTTGTTCGTATGCCTTTATTAAGTGATACTATGACTGAAGGCGTAATTGCTGAATGGCATAAAAAAGTAGGTGATAAAGTTAAAAATGATGACATCCTTGCTGACGTAGAAACCGATAAGGCTACTATGGAGGTAATGGGTTATGCTGAAGGAACTTTATTACACATTGGTGTTGAAAAAGGGCAGGCAGCTAAAGTTAATGGGATTATTGCCATTGTAGGTCCGGAAGGAACTGACATTAGTGGAATACTTAGCCAGGGCGACGCTCCGGCAAAACCTGCTGCTGATAAAAAATCTGATGCTCCAGTTGAAGAGAAATCTTCACCAGCGTCTCAGAAAGAAGAAGCTCCTCTTGCTTCAGGAAGCACTGATCGCGTAAAAGCATCTCCGTTAGCTAAAAAGATTGCCCAGGAAAAAGGAATTGACCTTAGTCAGGTTGCTGGTAGTGCAGATGGTGGACGTATTATTAAAAAAGATATTGAAAACTTTAAGCCTGCTGCCAAAGCAACTGAATCAGGTGCCCCTGCGGAAAAATCTGCACCGGTACTTGCACAGTATTTAGGCGAAGAGAAATTCACTGAGAAACCTGTTTCTCAAATGCGTAAGGTAATTGCTAAGCGTTTAAGCGAAAGCTTATTCACTGCGCCGCATTTCTACCTTACCATGGTTATCGATATGGACGCTGCCATTGCCGCACGCACTAAGATGAATGAATTCTCGCCTGTTAAACTATCATTCAATGATTTAGTTCTAAAAGCAGTAGCTGTGGCTTTAAAACAACATCCAAATGTAAACTCTTCTTGGAGAGGAGATGCAATTCGTTACAACGAGCATGTAAACATAGGTGTAGCTATAGCTGTTGAAGATGGATTATTGGTTCCTGTAGTACGTTTTGCTGATGGAAAATCATTATCCCGTATTTCTGCTGAGGTTAAGGATTTCGCACAACGTGCAAAAGCTAAAAAATTACAGCCTGCTGATTGGGAAGGTTCAACTTTCACTGTTTCAAACTTAGGTATGTTTGGTATAGATGAATTTACTGCTATCATCAATACTCCTGATTCTTGTATTCTTGCTATAGGCGGAATCTCACAAGTACCGGTTGTTAAAAATGGTGCTGTTGTTCCAGGAAATATAATGAAGGTTACCTTAAGTTGTGATCACCGTACGGTTGATGGCGCTACAGGTGCTGCATTTCTGCAAACATTTAAAGCATTAATGGAAGAACCTGTTAGGTTATTAGTTTAATCAGAATTCTCTTCAAGGAGATTTAAATATTGAGCTTGCCTGTGTATAATACAGGCAAGCTTTTTTATGCTTGTTACTTTTTGTACTTTTGCGCTCATGTCGAATATCAAACCCTCTTTAGCTAAAGGAACCAGAGATTTTTCTCCACAGGAAATGGTAAAACGTAACTATATTTTTGATACCATTAAAACGGTGTTTAAAAAATATGGCTATGCAGAGATACAAACGCCCTCAATGGAAAATCTATCAACCTTAACTGGTAAATATGGTGATGAGGGCGATAAACTTATATTTAAGATATTAAACAGTGGTGATTTCCTTTCTAAGGTAAAGCCTGAACTGCTTTCGCAAGCAAATTCAAATGCTGTTACATCATCCATTAGCGAAAAAGCCTTACGTTACGATTTAACGGTGCCTTTTGCACGCTATGTTGTGATGCATCAGAATGATATTTCTCTCCCCTTTAAACGGTTCCAGGTGCAACCTGTTTGGCGTGCTGACAGACCACAGAAGGGACGTTACAGAGAGTTTTATCAGTGTGATGTGGATGTTGTTGGATCTGATAGTTTATTAAACGAGGCTGAGTTTATATTGATCTATCAGGAAGCGTTAAGCAACCTTGGGTTAAAGGACTTTACAATAAAGATCAATAACCGCAAGATATTATCAGGAATTGCTGAAGTTGTAGGTAAGCCTGAATTAATTATAGATATGACTGTTGCTATTGATAAACTTGATAAAATAGGTTTAGATGGCGTAATTAAAGAGCTATTGGAGCGTGGGTTTACTGAAGCAGATATAGATAGGTTAAAGCCGGTTATTTTGCTTGAAGGTACTAACGAACAAAAGCTGGATAGTTTAAAAACAGTATTGTCTGTTTCAGCAACAGGACTTAAAGGCGTTGAAGAGATAGAGGCGGTGTTTGACTATGTAAATTCAATGCTTAAAGCAGACTCGTCTATGAATCCGAATGTTGAATTAGATATTACGCTGGCAAGAGGATTGAATTATTATACAGGTTGCATATTTGAAGTGAAAACCAATGAGGTTTCTATGGGGAGCATTGGAGGAGGAGGAAGGTATGACGATTTAACCGGTATGTTTGGTTTAAAGGGCTTAACGGGGGTTGGGGTATCTTTTGGTGCGGATAGAATTTATGATGTATTACAGGAACTGAATCTTTTCCCTGAATCTGCAGCTGCAGGCACAAAGGTTCTGATCAGTAACTTTGATAAGGAAGCCGAAAGATATGCTCTGCCAATCTTACAGCAACTGCGTGGGGCAAATATTGCTGCGGAACTATATCCGTCTTCTGCGAAGCTTAAAAAGCAGATGAGCTATGCCGACGATAAACATATTCCTTACGTAATACTCATCGGAAGTGAAGAAATGAGCAATGATGTCTTAACCTTGAAAAACATGAAAAGCGGGCAACAAGAAAAGCTAACTATTGCTGCTGTTGTTGAACTGTTAAAAGTTAATTAGTCTTTGAGGAAGCCATAAAGTTCTCCAAATTTCTTTTTGCTTTAGTGCTGATCTTATTTCTTAAAAAGGTTGTCCATCCTAATAAAAGCCCTGTAAATCCAAGAGCTTGTTTAGCCCATGTGTAAAAATTGAACTGATCAGTATGTTTTGTTATTTTTCCGTTCTCTATTAGAAAGGAGGCGTTAATTCTATTAACTACTATGTTTCCTGTAGCGGAAAAAGTATAATATGCGTCCCATTCGGCGCTTCCCCCCATCTCATTTCCAGAAATATTTTTAAACTCAATTCGCATATCCTTGCCGCTTTTGATAAGCATAGCCCACATAGAACGTACCTGTTTTGCATTTAAATTAGTAAATACAGGATCGCTAAAGCTAGCACTATCGGCGTAGCAATCTTGCATAGCCTTTACGTCTTTATTTTGAAAGCTAGCGTAAAAGTGGCGGATCAATTCTTCATTTTGAGTCATAACAGCAACGTTTATCTGGTTTAGATGTAAGTTTTACCGGCCAAAATGCCTTCTATTTTGTCCAAAAGATCATCAATGTCAAATGGTTTAGCAAGAAAACCATTTGGCTTGTATTCACCATGTTCAACATTTTGAGCTGTATATCTCGCAGATATCATCAATACAGGGATTTGATCCGTAGTTGCATCAGACCTAAGTGTTTTTAGCAATTCGCGGCCATCTCCATCAGGCAACATGATATCAAGAATAAGTAAATCCGGTTTAAGCTGCTCAATATGAAACATCATATCTGCGCTCTTGTTAAGGCCTGTTACATTATATGCTTCACTTTGTAAAATCAAGGTGATCACATCAAGGATAGCGTGATTATCCTCAATAACAAGTATGTTTTTGTAAATTGTAGAGCCTTTTGCCAAAATAGAGATATTTAATAGTACAAATATATTCAAGTAGAATGATTTGTTTATTGTTTATTTGAGAAATTTGAACAAATTATTGCAATAGTATGCCTAATGGTTACTGGTGCAACGTTAAAATAATCTGGGAGTTTCATTGAACCTTTTTACATTATTAAAGTCCAAGAATAGAGTTTTAGGTTAGAATGGGTGTGGTTGTGGCGACTATGCCCTTTCTTATTTCAAATGAGGTTTGTATGTAGTTGTATTTACAATCGCTTTAAGCTCTTGTAAAATGGCATATAGGCCAAAATTTGTCCGGTTTACATAAATAAAATGCTTAACGCCCCTTGCTTGTTTAAACTCGGCCATCTTAGAAATCTTTTCGCCATAGGAATATAGCTGTGCAAAAAAATCCGGATTGTCAAAATTAAATACTTCGCTTGTATATGGCCTCGCGAATAGTTCAATCATTTCACGATAAGCATGATAATAGAATTCGATCTGTTCGGCATTATCTTCCTTATGAATCATTTCTAGTTTTCGAAATGCTTCAATTGTCTTAGCTTTATCTTTAATCACATCAGTAGATATGAGTGAGAAAAAAGGATAATAGAAATCATCTGGCATTTCCTTTATACAACCAAAATCGATAACCCCTAGTTTTTCTTCCGGAGTGATCAAAAAATTTCCGGGATGAGGGTCAGCATGAACTGCTCTTAATTCATGTTGCTGGAAGTTATAGAAGTCCCAAAGGGCCTGACCAATTTTATTTCGTAATTCCTGTGAAGGTTTTGTCTTTAAAAATTCTTTTAGATGATGACCATCTATCCAATCCATCGAGATTATTTTCTTTCCCGACAGTTCCGGGTAGTAAGTTGGGAAAACAACATTATTTAAATTTTTACAGGCTTCAGAAAACTCGATAGAACGTTTTACTTCCAGTTCATAGTCGGTTTCCTCTAATAAACGCTCTTCAACCTCTTTTATATAAATATTCAATTCTTTCTCGCTCATACCTAATAAACGAAAAGCAAAGGGCTTTACCATTTTAAGATCAGAAGAGATGCTATCGCCAACACCTGGGTATTGAATTTTCACTGCAAGTTTTTTCCCGTTTAATTCAGCAGTATGAACCTGGCCGATTGATGCGGCATTGGTTGATCTGAGATTAAATTTATCGTAGATTTTTTCTGGAGTTTTCCCAAAGCTTTTGGTAAAAGTTCTTACAATAAGTGGCCCTGACAGTGGGGGAGCATTATATTGTGATTGTGTAAACTTATCAATATAAGATTTAGGGAGGATATTTTTATCCATGCTTAACATTTGGGCAATCTTTAATGCACTTCCTTTTAGTTCACTAAGTGATTTATAAATGTCTGTAGCATTGTCTTCATTTAACTCATCATTAGTCAGTTGTGGATTAAATAGTTTCTTAGAATAGTGTTTGATATAGTTGCCACCGATCTGAAACCCTGTTTTTACAAATTTTGCTGACCTCTGCGTTTTAGTTACCGGGATACTGCTTTGCTCTTTCATTTGATCTTAAAATCTCATCTTCTCTTTAAAATGCCCGTTCCTTGAGAGGAACTTTCCATATTCCAACAGATTGTCGATAGGTGATCTTTGAAATAGGTCAAAGGTTACATTTATGCCTTTTTCTATTGCCTCATCAGTTTTTTCAAACCCCGTACTATCATCACTAACCCAGAATTTTACTATAAAAGCAAATTGAATCCAAAGGGCGTCTTTATACCTTTTGCTGAAAAATTTTCTTTCTGCCAATTCTCCTGTTTCCAGGCCTTCGTTCAAGATCTCTTCAGCAAAATGTTCAAATATTGGTTTTACTCCCGAAAGTGCATCAGGGGTCGAGAATCTATCTTTAGTTGTTTTAAGGCTATAAATTACAAAGCTTCTTTGCTTTTTGAGTACTTCAACGTAGCTATAGAAAAAAGCAAGGATTTTATCTCTGGATGAGTACTCGTTCCAGACCTCCTGCTGCTGTAAAGTACCAATGGTTTCTACTATTAATTCTACCCATATAATCTTTTCTATACTTTCAAAAGAGGCGTAAAACTCATAAAAATCGGACTCAGATATCTTTAATTTTTTAACAAAACTATAAACTGATTTAGGTTTCTCATCGTTCATTAAAACGTAATCGATGTAACCATTTCGAATTTGCTGAGCAGTTGCCATTTCCTTTTTATTTATATAACGTATAAGTAGTTAGCATGTTTCAAAAACCAATTAAAGTTATTGAATTATTCTATCATCGTTTTGTAATAAAACGTTGAACGGAGCTGGATTTTACAGGCCTAAACGATGTTTTCTTAAGGTGTCCTTTGCAATATCATATCCCGCATCAGCATGCCTTATAACCCCCAGTGCCGGATCATTATGTAGCACACGTTTAATTCGCGCTTCAGCATCGGCAGTACCATCAGCAACTATTACCATTCCAGCATGTATGGAATATCCAATTCCAACTCCTCCACCGTGATGAAGTGAAACCCAGCTTGCTCCACCAGCGGTATTAATTAATGCGTTAAGAATGGGCCAGTCTGCCACAGCATCTGAACCATCCAGCATTGCTTCTGTTTCCCGGTTTGGCGAAGCAACAGAACCTGTATCTAAATGATCTCTACCGATTACAATCGGAGCTTTTACCTTTCCTTCGGCCACTAATTTATTAAATGCAACGCCAGCTTTTTCGCGTTCTCCCTGTCCAAGCCAGCAAATTCTGGCAGGTAAACCCTGGAATGCAATTCGTTCCTGGGCCATGGTAATCCATTGTTTTAAACTTTCGTTTTCAGGAAATAATTCGAGGATCAATTTGTCTGTTTCGTAAATGTCTTGTGAATCCCCGCTTAAAGCCGCCCATCTAAAAGGACCTTTGCCCTCACAAAAAAGTGGACGAATATAAGCTGGAACGAAACCAGGGAAGTCAAATGCATTTTTAACACCGACTTCCAGTGCGCGCCCACGCAGATTGTTGCCATAATCAAATGTGATGGCTCCTCTTTTCTGTAATTCCAGCATTTGCCGCACATGCTTAGCCATTGTAGCATAAGAGCGCTCTACATACTTATCAGGATTTGCAGTACGCAAAGCATTGGCTTCCGAAACACTCAATCCTTCAGGGAAGTATCCAATTAAAGGGTCGTGTGCCGAAGTTTGATCAGTTAAAGTATCAGGTGTAATACTTCTATCTATCAATCGCTGTAATAATTCAACTGCATTACAAACCACACCGATGGATAATGCTTTACCTTCTTGTTTGTATTGCAATGCCCTGTCAATTGCAGCATCTATGTTATGTTCAATTTCGTCGATGTAACGAGTTTCTAATCTTTTCTGAATGCGCCATTCTTCGACTTCAGCTGCCAGGCATACACCCATGTTCATTGTTATTGCGAGTGGTTGGGCACCCCCCATACCCCCAAGTCCAGCCGTAACATTTAAAGTGTTTTTTAAGTTACTGCCAAAGTGCTTTTTTGACAATGCCGAATAGGTTTCATAAGTGCCTTGTACGATGCCCTGCGAGCCTATATAAATCCATGAACCCGCTGTCATTTGACCATACATCATCAAGCCCTTATCTTCCAGCTCATCAAAGTGCTGTTGGGTAGCCCATTTTGGTACTAGTTGGGAGTTCGATATCAATATCCTTGGTGCATCTTTATGCGTTGGTAATATTCCTACTGGTTTGCCAGACTGTATTAACAGCGTCTCCGTGTCTTCCAGGTTTTGTAAAGCTTTAATGATTAACGCTAAGGCTTCTTTATTTCTTGCTGCTTTGCCTCTGCCACCGTAAACAATAAGCTCTTCCGGACGCTCTGCAACCTCTGGATCAAGGTTATTCAATAACATTCGCAACGCGGCTTCCTGTACCCACCCTTTGCAGGTTAATGTGGTGCCGGTTGGTGTATTTTTTTTACTGAGATCAAGATTTAAATTCATAAAAAGGCTGCGGAAACCCACTCATCGCCTAAGCGTGGGTGGGGGGAAAGCAGCTATCCCCTAATTTTAAAATTAAAATATTACTATTGTTTTTAGTCAATATAGCTATTGTTTTTAGTTATTTAATTAAGTCCGTACATTAGTATTGTGAAATTGGTATTGAAAATAAAATTGCTTCCAACTGCTGAACAAGCCGAGTTGCTTCTGGAAACCTTTCGGGAAGCAAACCTTGCTTGCAATGCGATTTCTGAGGTCGCTTGGGAAAAGCGTATTTTCAATAAATTCAAACTCCATTACCAGCTTTACGATTCTTACAAAGGTAAATTTGGGCTTTCTTCCCAAATGCTTGTACGCGCATTTACAAAAGTTGCCCATGCTTATAAATTGGATAAGAAAACCAAACGCGCTTTTAAAACAATGGGAAGCATTACTTATGATGCGCGTATCATGACATACAAGCAGGATCATGTGGTCTCTTTGTGGTGCATAGGTGGTCGTCAAAACATTCGCTTTATTTGTCACAACCCCGATTATATTCCATACCTCAAAGGTGAAGCTGATTTGGTTTATAAAAAAGGCAAATTCTTTCTTTATCAAACCCTGGACATTCCAGGACCAGCTGCACAGGATATATCGGGATTTATCGGTGTTGATTTTGGATTGACCGATATAGCCGTTACCTCTGATGGCGGTAAACACTCCGCTGACTGGATGAATCAATACAGAGAAAAAAGACAAAAGGTTCGTAGTTCTGTTCAACGCAAAGGCACACGCAACTCCAAAAAGTTGAGCAAACGGCTTAGTGGCAAGGAACGAACTACATCTGCTATAATCAACCACACCATTTCCAAATCGATTGTAAAATCCGCTAAGGATCAAAGAAAAGGAATTGCTATTGAAAACCTGACGAACATCCGATTTAGTTCTAAACCGAGAAATAAAAAGTTTAGAACAAAACTTGGTCGTTGGTCTTTTGCACAGCTTCGTTCTTTTCTGGAATACAAATGTCGTTTGAATGCTGTTAAGCTGGTCGTTGTAGAACCTGGATACACTTCTCAAACCTGTAATTACTGTAGATACATTGGTAAAAGAACCAATAAGGTTTTTAAGTGTACAAATAAAAATTGCAAAGTGGATGTGATCGATGCGGACTTTAATGCTGCTCAAAACATTGCTTTGCTTGGGGTTGCTGTAAATCTGCCCGAAAGATACGATAGGTATAGTTGTACTGTACATTATTGATGTCTAAAGCCCAATCCATCACAAAGTGCGGTTGGGTAGTTTACAATAGCAGTCATATAAAGGCAATGTTACCAGACAAATGTATATAATTATATAGAATTGGTTAAGTTTGGTTTTTGAAATTGAAAGAAAAGGTTTTACATATCAATAAAGCTATCTCGATCGTTTTGTTAATGGTCTTTTCCATTGCACTTACGCCATTTAGCATTCTTCATAGTCATCATGAGGAGGAGACACAATGTGCAAAAAATGGAGAGACCTGTAAACATCAATTTCACGTGCGCACGCATGCTGATACTTGTTTAATATGTGCGGCTCATTTCGAAAAAGACTACATCACCACTCACTCTCATTACACTTTATATCAGGTTAGCAAATCTGGTTTAAAACCTGTAGAGGCAATCAGCAATTCTTATGCTGACTTAATCCGTTTAGGGTTAAGAGGCCCACCGATAGCTTAATATTTCTTTAATTTATTACTTGTCATGACGCTGCATGGATTTTGTGCGTTGCATCATGATTTTATACACTCAATTGAAGCCGACTTGAACATTCAGGGAGGTTTGTAATCATATAATTATATTCATGAAAAAGATACAATTTTTAATAGTTGTACTACTATATACGTTTTTCTCTGCAACTGGTTTTGCTGCTGAATTAATAGAATTGAAAGGTAAAGTTGTGGATGCTGAAACCCAACAACCGTTACCAGGGGCATCGATTTTAATTCCAGACCTTCGGGTTTCTGTTATGACGAATGAATCGGGTGAATTTACCTTAAAAAATGTACCCGCTCGCGGAAGCTTCCTTGTACAGATTAGATATGTAGGTTATCAAACAATAACCCAAATTGTCGACTTTAAGAATGTAGGGTCGATGGAATTTGCCTTAAAGTCAAGCGTAATAGAGGGGCGGGAGGTAGTTATAACAGGATCGGCAAATAGTTCCGATAACAAAAAAAATAGCACCTCTATAGCAACCGTAAGCAAGGCTGATTTGCTGTATCGTCCTTCAACCAACTTAATAGATGCTATATCTCGTACACCTGGCGTATCTCAAATCACAACTGGAGCTGGAATATCAAAGCCGGTTATCCGTGGCTTAAGCTACAATAGGGTAGTTACACTAAATAATGGTGTTAAACAACAAGGACAGCAATGGGGAGATGAGCACGGAATTGAAATTGATCAATACAGTGCAGACAGGGTTGAAGTATTAAAGGGCCCGGCAAGTTTAATGTATGGATCTGACGCTTTAGGTGGGGTTATTAATATCCTTGATGCGCTACCGGCTCCAGAAGGGACCATAAAAGGAGAGTTTTTAACGAATTATGCCACCAACAATGGTTTGACGGGTAGCTCATTAATGCTTCAAGGTAACGAAAACGGATTTGTTTATAGAGCAAGGGGTTCGTATAAAAATGCTTATTCTTATCAAACACCAACAGAATATGTTCCCAACTCAGGATTTAATGAATCTAACTTTGAAGGACAGATCGGGTTAAACAAAAGATGGGGTTATGCGCATTTGGATGCATCGAGTTTCCGCACTAATATTGGGTTCTATGAACCGGCGAGAAATGAAGATGGGCAACTTGTGAACGAAGATGGAGCTCCATTTACAGATGAGCAGAATAAAGACAGGACGCTAGCATTTCCAAAACAAGATGTCCGTCATTATAAAGTTGCCTTAAACAGTAATATTTTATTAGGTGAAGGCAGTCTAAAAGCAACTTTGGGCTATCAGCACAATTTAAGAAGAGAACTGGAGGCGGCAGAGGAAGATCCCGCTTTGTTTTTAAATAGTTATACCTATAGCTATGATTTAAAATACTCTTTTAATGAAGTGAATGGCTGGGCTCCTGTAGTAGGTGCTTCGGGCGAATTCATTCATAGTTTAAATACAGGTGGACAAGAGCAGCTAATCCCAGATTTTGACAGTCAGGCATTTGGAGGGTTTGCTTTTGTTAAGAAAACATGGGACAAAAACACTTTTAACATTGGTGCCAGGTTCGATTATAGAAAAATGATCGGCAAAGATTTTCATACTGATGATGTAGATTTTGGTGCGTTTAGCAACAAATTTTCGCACATTACCGGGGCCCTTGGCTATACCCATGAATTTAATGATGCATTAAGTTTTAAGGCTAATGCCGGAAGCGCTTTTAGAGCACCAAATATTGCAGAGTTATCATCTAACGGCGTACATGAAGGAGTATTTCGTTATGAGGTAGGTAATCCAAACCTTAAGCCAGAGCAGAGTTATCAGTTTGATGCCTCTTTTGATTACGAGAACAAGTATCTAAGTGCCAGTTTAGGTGGTTTTGCAAATTATATTAATGATTATATCTATTATAATACCAGCGGGGAAACGAAAGAAGTTGATGGCAGAAATTTCCCAGTCTACAACTTTGTTCAAGATAATGCCTTTTTAAGAGGTATAGAGGCCTCCTTAACATTACATCCTGTAAGTTTTATTCACTTAGAGAATGGATTCTCCTTTACAAGAGCCACCAATCGTACTACTAAGGAATCTCTGCCCTTTATTCCTGCGGCAACTTTACGCAACGAATTGCGTTTCGAGCCAAAAATAAATGGCACCGAACATTCTTATCTTTCTGTTGGTATTGATAATTTCTTTAAACAGAGTAAAATTGACAGTTTTGAACAGCCTTCATCTGGCTACACGCTTTTAAATGCAGCAATTGGAACAACCGTTAAGTTGAGTAAAACTCAAGATATTACGGTTTATATTGCTGGTAAAAACTTGCTGGACAAAGCTTATTATGATCACTTAAGTCGATTTAAGCCTGGAAGGTTAAGTGATGAAGACCCAACTCTTGGTATCTATAATCAGGGACGAAATGTTACATTTGGAGTGAACATCCCGTTTACTTTAAAAAAGTAACCCATTGATGAGGAAAATAAGAGAGGGGCAAATATCAAATTTGCTCCTCTCTTATTTTTAAGTTATCATACTCCCTTATATACATTTAAAAACTGTACAGATTTTTGTATTTCTATGGAAAGTAGTCTGTCATTTTCATGGGCCGGAATTTCTTGCCTGAAAGCAAAAATCAACTTCTCCAGTTCAGGAGAAGTTTTAAGAGGTCTCCTGAATTCTAAAGCCTGCGCTGCGGTTAACAGCTCAATTGCAAGAATTCTTTCTAAATTATTTACAACCCTCAAGCATTTAGTTGCTGCATTTGCACCCATGCTCACATGGTCCTCTTGCCCGTTACTAGATACGATGCTATCTACGGATGCCGGTGTGCACAGTTGCTTGTTCTCGCTGGCAATGGATGCCGCAGTGTATTGCGTTATCATCAGCCCTGAATTTAACCCTGCATTTTTAACCAGAAAAGGAGGTAAGCCTCTTTGTCCGGAGATCAGTTGAAAAGTTCTTCTTTCGGAGATTGATCCAAATTCTGCTAAAGCAAGACACATAAAATCCAGCGTTAATGCCAATGGTTGCCCATGGAAGTTACCGGCAGAAATGATCCTGTCCTCATCCGGAAAAACATTCGGATTGTCTGTTACCGAGTTAATCTCCGTTTCAAAAACAGATTGTATATAATTAATGCTGTCTTTACTTGCTCCGTGGACCTGGGGTACACACCTAAACGAATAAGGATCTTGCGTTTGTTTGCCTTTTTGCTTAATCAATTCACTCCCTTCTAGCCATTTGCTAATATTAGCAGCAGTTTGAAGCTGGCCTACATGAGGCCTTATGAGATGACTAAGGTCATCAAATGGATCTATTCTGCAATCAAAACTATCAATAGAAGTAGCTGCTATGGCATCTGCCCACTTTGCAAGATGCTGCGCTTTAGAAATGCAGTAAATTCCATAGGCACTCATAAATTGAGTGCCATTTATTAGCGCAAGCCCTTCTTTCGATTGTAGAACGAGTGGCTGCCAGCCCAATGTAAGGTACAGATCAGCAGTTGCAATCTTTTCTCCTTTGTAAATTACACTACCTTCACCTATTAGTGGTAAAGCAAGGTGTGCCAGAGGAGCTAAATCTCCAGATGCACCTAAAGATCCCTGGGTATAGATTACAGGTAGAATGTCGTTGTTGTAAAAGGCTATAAGTCTTTCAACCGTAGTTAATGCTATTGCAGAATGTCCATAACTAAGCGATTGTATTTTCAGTAAAAGCATTAGCCTTACAATTTCTGCAGGAACTTCTTCTCCCGTTCCGCATGCGTGAGATAGAAGTAAGTTATGCTGTAATTGAGATAGCATTTCGGCCTCGATCTTTACATTTTGTAAATATCCAAAACCCGTATTTATTCCATATATCGGAGCGTCATTATGATTTAATTTATCGTCCAAATACTTTCTGCACTTTTCAATTTTTTCAATAGCACTGTCAGATAGTTCGATGGTTTGCTTTTCGGCGATGATTTTTGTGATCTGGGCAAGGCATAACCTTTCCTGACCTAAATAATGAATGCTCATTCTTTGTTTATATTTTAGCAAAATTATAAATAATGCTTAAGTTTAGAACTTTCACTACCTTATTATTGTTTCATTTTAAAACTAACCTATGTTAAAAACAATATCCTTATCCTTCTTTCTTTTATTCTGTGCAGCTGCCTCAGTATTTGCTCAAAAAACAGATACCATTTCCATCAACTTAGAAAATGTTAAATATGCTTATCCCGTAAAATATTTTGCCGTTAATACAGAGGGGCAAGACCTTCGCATGGCTTATATGGATATTCCTCCAACCCAACTTAATAACGGAAGAACAGTGGTGTTGTTTCATGGTAAAAACTTTGGAGGATATTACTGGACAAATGTTATAAAAGCACTCACAAGCAGAGGGTTTAGGGTTATTGTACCCGATCAGATCGGGTTTGGTAAGTCGTCAAAGGCCTTTATCCATTATAGCTTTCATCAAATGGCCAAATGGAATAAAGAGTTGTTGGATGGTTTAGGTATTACAAGAGTTAGTGTTCTGGGCCATTCTATGGGGGGCATGCTGGCTACCAGATTTGCACTAATGTATCCTGAAAAAACCGAGAAACTATTGCTTGAAAACCCTATTGGATTAGAAGATTATCGTCGTTTTATACCTTATTCGACTACCGAAGAACAATATAAAAGGGAATTAACAGCAACCGCTGAAAGCATTAGGAAATATTATCAAGGGTCTTATTTTACTGTTTGGAAAGCCGAGTATGAGGAACTAGTCCGTATTGCCGGAGGAGTAACCTATAGTGGTGATTTTCCACGGTGGGCAAAAGTTGCAGCCATGACGTATACTATGATCTATGAACAGCCTGTGGTTTATGAATTCTATAACATTAAGGTGCCAACAGTACTGTTTATTGGTAAGGAAGATAAGACCATAGTTGGAAAGGGGCTGCTTAGTCCTGATCAACAAGCTTTATACGGACAATATAAACTTTTGGGTAAACAGACTGCTGCTAAAATACCAGGTGCGAAAATTATTGAATTCGAAGCTTGTGGCCATATTCCACATATAGAAATATCTACTGAATTTAATGTAGCGCTATTGGGTAGTCTATAATGTTTTCTTTGCCGGATTCTGTAAAAATATTTTAGATAAGATGTTGTATAGTTCAGGATGTTTTACATTAAACTGTTCAGGTTTTTCAAAGAAATATTCTGAAACTACGGCAAAAAACTCTGCTTCATTGGTTATGGCATAAGGGTTAATATCTGATTTGCCATTTTCAATGCGCTGTATCTCCTCATGGATCATTTTAACCCACGGAATGGTATACTCGTGTTTTAATAAGTTCTCAGGTACTCCATCGGTTGCTCCGTCAGACTTGTCCAGCAAATGAACAAACTCATGAATTGCAGTGTTCTCTTTATCTGCACTATTTGAAAAACCTTGAAGAAGGGCAGATCTCGATAAGATCATCTGCCCGTTCATAAATCCGTTACCTACCATCCCCATAACCCTTCTTTCTCCACCTTCGTATTGAAATTCAGTATTAAAGGTGTCTGGATATAAAACTACATTGCTTAAATTATTATACTTCCAGTTGTCAAAACCAAAGACTGGAATAATGGCACTCGAAGCAATTAAAAGTTTATCTAAAACGGTAATCTCAGTTCCAACACCTTCAATTCGGACGTAGCTTAAAAACTCGGAAAGTTTCTGTTCAAATCTGGGTTTATCGTCTACTTCCAGTTGTTGATAATAATTTACATTCTTAAATAACAACTGTTTATCCCACTCGCTTAAGGTCACATAATTATGGCGGTTATCTTTTCTAAGTATAAAATAAACTACCAGAAGTAATATTGGGATAAGAATAAATAAACCTTCCATTTATTATGCTTCCAGAATTTCTAATTGAGTAATCACCTGATCTTGAGTAACCGGATAAGGAACATCATTAACAGCACTCTGATAAACTGCCTCGAATAAAGGTAGGTAGCTTCCTCTTAAAGAAGGTACTGAGTGCACCGTTTTATTTCCTTGCTCATCAATTAATGTCAATTTGCCTTCTTTTCCTTCAGGTTCAATTCCATAGGCGCTGTCAGAAAGTTTCATTCTTTTTAACAGCTGCTCTTCTTGAATATCAGTTCTTTCTTTATGTAAAGATCCTTTTTCACCATGTAATACAAAAGCTGGAAGTGGATCAACCAATAGCAAATTAGAGTGGACAAAAACATTGACACTATTTGGGTAACCTAAATGGATAGAAAAGTAATCATCAACTTTAGTATCCTTACGGTTTTTGCCTAGAATTTTATGAAATGTTTCTGGTTTTCCGAATATGCTAATTGCCTGATCTAATAGGTGCGGTCCAAGATCATACATTAATCCGCTTGCTGCTATGGGTTCCTCTTTAAAGGTTTTAGGTCCTATGGCTAATCTATATCTATCATAGCGGAAGTGAACTTCGTTCAGTTTTCCAAGCTTTCCACTTTCTATAACTTCACGTACAGCTATGTAATCACTATCCCATCTTCTGTTTTGGTAAAAGAATATTTTTTTACCCATACGGTCAGCCAATTCGAAAAGTTCCTTTGCTTCTGCTGATGTAGCAGTGAATGGTTTTTCTACTAAGATATGCTTTCCAGCACTTAGCGATTTGGTAGCATAATCAAAATGGGTATAGTTCGGCGTGTTTATAATGATAAGTTCAATAGCTTCATCAGCTATTAAGTCGTCTATTGTATTATAACTAATTACACCAGGATAATCATCCGCGGCTTGTTTTTGGTTGCGTTCAGTTACAGCATGTAATTTAAAACCTGGGTGTGCATCAACAAAAGGGGCATGAAATACCTTTCCAGACATTCCGTAGGCCATTAAGCCTGTTATAATTTTTTTTTCCATTTTAATATAAATTTCCTTTTAATCCTTCGAAGCTATTATAACCTCCGTAACATTGTGCTAAAAATAAGAAATCACTTTACTAAACGCTTAATATTATTGTAATAAAGCTTCATGTCTAATTGTATCTTTGTAATATGAAACCTGCAGAAATACATGCGAAATGGAAAATTTTGCAACAAAAGATAGCACAGGAATTTGATTCTGATGTACCTGATCTAAAAGTTATACTGTTTTTGATTGGTGTTCAGGAGTTAGGGAAAGGTCCGGGAAAATATAGTAAACGTCAAAAAGAGGAGCTAATGCATATTGCCACCTGTCGTTTATTAAGTGAAATGGGATTCTACGAGTTAGAAGGATTGGATCAGGACGGATGGCCTCATTGGAAACTTGTAAAGCCGGTTCCTTCGTTTGCAATGATGGAGCAGGAATTACTCCTTAAATCCCTTGCTATACATTATTTTGAAGATATCTACCAATAGGAAGAATATCATAAAAAGTAAAAAACCCGAAGTACATAGTACGACGGGTTTTTATTTTATAGGTAGATGTAAATGTTCTTATTTGCCTTGTTGTTGAGCTTCTTTTTTCAATTGATCGTTAGCAACGATAACAACTTCAACTCTACGGTTAGCAGCTCTTCCTTCTTCAGTTGCATTATCAGCAATTGGCTCAGAGAAACCTTTACCTAAAGTGATCAAACGTGATGAAGGAACACCTTGAGAAACTGCATACGCTTTAACAGCGGCAGCTCTTCTTTCAGATAATGCCATGTTATAGGTTTCAGTACCTTTGTTATCAGTATGACCAATAACTTTAATGTCAGTTCCAGGATATTGATTTATTGACCCAGCTAAAGATTTAATATTTGTTTTAGCCTGAGCAGTTAAATCTGATTTGTCAAAACCAAAAAGAATACCACTATCAAACTTAACGATAATACCTTCACCCTCACGGATAACTTCAGCATTTGGGATAGCATTCTGTATTTCAGCAGCTTGTTTATCCATCCTTTTACCAATAAATCCACCGGCTGTACCACCAACTGCAGCACCAATAATAGCACCTACCGCTGTATTACCCGCTTTTTTACCGATAATAGCACCAATCACACCACCCGCTGCAGCTCCAATACCAGCTCCTTTTTGTGTTTTTGTTAAACTATCGCAACCTTGAAATGCCATTGCACCAAGAGAAAGAGCGATACTAAATGTTGCTATTTTAAATTTTGAAGTAATCATAATATAATTGTTTGTTTTACTTTGAGCCTAACTCAAACCTAATGCCAGTTTTATTGTTTCTTATTTTTATTGTCCTGCACCGTCAATTTTTGCAAACATAAATGTTACAAAAGGACAATGGCGTATTTTAATTTGTATGAAAGCGACCAAAATTCAGTACAACCACCTATTATTCTGAAAAATATTCTTCTAATTCTTTCAAGGTGTTTTCATCTGTAAGAAAATCTTTAATTACCAGGCCTTTTTCTAAAAGAATAATCCTGTCACAAACATCTGTAACGTGATTTAAGTCGTGACTGGATATTAGCGTTGTCATTTTGTGCTCCTGTTTCAAATTCTTAATTAATGATTTTAACCGAATTTGAGTAGTAGGGTCAAGATTAGCAAAAGGCTCATCCAATATTAACAATTCGGGGTTCTGCATAAGCGCTGCGGCAATACCAATCTTATTTTGATTGCCCTTTGAAAAATCACGAATATATTTGCCTTTATTAAGGATTTCATCATTAAAGAACTCAATGTATTGATTTAGATAATCCATTACATGGGCCGGACTAAAATTATGCAGACCTCCAATAAAAGTAAAATACTCTTCGGCAGTTAAATAATCTATCAGAAAACCCTCATCAAGATAAGATGCTGTGTAGTCTTTCCATTTATCGTGTTTTGCAACATTCTCTCCTTTGGACAGGATCTGACCTGCATTTGGGCGAATCAGATCAAGCAGCATTCGAAATAGCGTTGTTTTTCCTGCTCCGTTATTTCCTACCAGGCCGATGGTTTCTCCGGCATTGATCTGTAATTCTTCAATATTTACGACGGTTTTATTCCCGTATATCTTTTTTAGATTTAAAATTTCTAGCATCATGGTTATTCTCTAAAGCCTTCGGCAATGTTATATTTTCTTTTATTAAATTGATTCACTAAAAAGGTTACCCAGAATTCCCGGGTTAAAAGAGCAAGGACACCCAATGTTCCCAATGCAGCAAGGCCCCAATAAGGGTGATCAACAAAGAAGAAAGGCAAGAATATTACATAAGGTAGCAAGAAATAAGGTAATCCTAAAACCCACTGACTTGCGCCCACCCCCTGAAAGTTAAATGTTGCAGCTTTGGTCAGGTCTATTGCCCTATAGTTGCGAGTTGCAAAATAGAGGACTATTATAGTTCCTATGCCAATATTGTATAGATAAGCAGCAAACTGAACAGCCAAAATCTTCCAGCTGATAAACCCGTAAAGACTTATGATCAATGTGGTAAAACTGGACATTACAGTGAATAGTAAAAACTTAGCTTTAATGAATTTTCTAAAGTCAATTTTGTTAACCAATAGCCCGTCAAAATGAGCGGCCTGCCAGCCAAACATAAATTGACCGTAAATACTAATTACACTGCCAGTCATAAAAACAGCAGCAAATAGCATGGCGGCAAAATTGTCCTTCTGTAAAAAATCTTTCTTGTAAAAAAGGAAGCCATAAAAAACAAAGATCACACACATAATGAGGCTAGATCGTGTCCTTTTATGTCTAAGAATTAATTTTAGCTCTAGGGCAACTAAAGTGCCTATTTCTCCAAAGCGACCAAGGATAGGGTAATCCGTACTCGTTTTTTTCTCTTCATTTTTACTTAACTCCTCTGTATATAAGTTATTACGAAGATATCTGGAGTTCACAAGAAATATCACCAGGGCAATCCCACTAAATCCTAGCGCAACTAAAGGATGTAAAGAAATCACATTAAATATGCGGTTTGATATTGCCGAAATAGAAAAAACTTTAAAATACTCTAATAGCCCCAGTGTCAAAATTGAAGCAAGCATTATAGGTATAACCTTTAAATTGGATATACTCATTCTCTTTATGTAAAGCGCTGCGTAATTATTAAAAAGTGTAAGGGAAATAATAGAAACAATATACATTATTGCTACAAATGAACCATGCACATCGGCTATTGCGGTTACACAAAAGGGAACGAATAAGAATAACGGCAAAATATTAAAAGCAGAAAATAATGCTCTTGCATTTAAGAAGTTAACTATAGTTTGTTTTGAGATTTTTAGATGTAAATAAGGTATAATACTCAGGGTGGGTAAATCCTGTAACTGAAGCCTCATCATCATTTCGATGGCAAAATAATATAAAATAAAGCCATTAAATACACCGAATATATCTTTTCCAGGGAAGGATTTTTCAATCAGAATCTCGAGGCTAAGTCCGGCAATAACTGCTACTGCAAGCAAATACAGAAGGATAAAGCCAATAAAAATTTGTGCAGCAATGGATCCCCCTTTATTCTTAGAGCGCCAAAAGGCTTTCCATTGATGATGTAGAAAAGTGATGAGCATATTAATAATTGTATTTGTTTTTCCAGTTCTGTTTTAGTTTTTCTCTTAATTTTTCCTCAGCCGGATTTTTACCGGGGTCGTATAATTTGGTTCCGCTAATTTCTTCCGGAAGGTATTCCTGAGCGGAGAAATTTCCCTCATAAGCGTGCGAATATTCATAATCTTTACCGTATCCAATATTTTTCATGAGCTTGGTTGGTGCATTCCTGATATGTAGTGGGACTGGTAAGTTACCTGTTTGTTTCACCAAAGCCTGAGCTTTATTTATCGCTTCGTAAGAAGCATTGCTTTTTACCGAAGATGCCAGATAGGTAACTGCTTGAGAGAGGATAATCCTGGCTTCTGGATACCCTATCACATTTACTGCCTGAAAGCAATTGTTTGCAAGTAGCAATGCGTTTGGATTGGCATTGCCTATGTCTTCCGATGAAAGGATTAGTAGCCTTCTGGCAATAAACAAAGGATCTTCGCCACCTTCAATCATTCTAGCCAACCAGTAAACAGCCGCATTTGGATCGCTTCCTCTTATAGATTTAATGAAAGCCGATATAATGTCGTAGTGTTGTTCACCAGCCTTATCATACAAGGCAAGATTCTGCTGAGCATGAGCCAGAACGTTTTCATTATTCAACGTTAATTTATTGCCACCAATTCCATTAACTGCAATCTCCAAAACATTTAATAACTTTCTGGCATCTCCGCCAGATAACCTGATCAATGCTTCATGCTCTTTAATGGTGATCTTCTTTTCTTTTAAAACAACATCCTTTTTAATGGCGGTCTGTAATAAACCAGAGAGCTCGTCCTCATCCAGTGCTTTTAAAATATAGACCTGGCATCTGGAAAGCAAAGCTGAGATTACCTCAAAAGAAGGGTTTTCTGTTGTGGCTCCTATTAGCGTTACCAGGCCCCGTTCAACAGCACCCAATAAACTGTCTTGCTGTGATTTGCTAAAGCGATGGATCTCATCAATAAACAAAATGGGCAATCCCATTAAACTGTTTTTAAGTTGAGCGGCTCTGTCTATCACATCTCTTATATCTTTTACTCCTGAGTTTATAGCACTTAGATTAAAGAATGGACGATCAAGTGTTTGAGAAATGATATATGCAAGGGTAGTTTTACCAACACCGGGAGGACCCCAAAAAATCATTGAGGGTAATTGTCCGCTTTGTATGGCCTTTCTTAGTACAGCATCAGGCCCCACTAAATGTTTCTGGCCGACATATTCGTCCAGATTTTGCGGACGCATGCGTTCAGCTAAAGGAGGGAGGTTTTGCATAAAAGTAAAGATACAAAACCCCAGTTTAAAATATCATAGTTTTATACTATGATCCCGTGTTTTTAGCGGGCTTTTTCTTCCAGAATTTACGTTTTGGTTTGTCGTGGCGAACAGGTCTTTCCGAAGAATCAGCTGCACTTTCCAGAGGGGCTTCACCAAGATGTTCCGGTAAAGACATTCTTTCTATTTGTTTTTCAATCAATTTTTCAATGCTTGCCAGTTTACGCTTGTCCCTGTTATTAACTAGCGTAATTGCAGTACCTTTAGTTGCAGCCCTGGCAGTTCTTCCAATACGGTGTACATAGTCCTCTGCATCATGAGGTACATCAAAATTAATTACCAGATCAATTCCTTCTACATCAATACCACGACTTAGAACATCTGTACCAATTATTATAGGCAATTGTCTGTTTTTGAATTTTAATAATATGCTTTCTCTTTCCTTCTGGCCAAGATCCGAATGAAAAGCTTCAGCTTTAAGTCCCAGGTTTCTAAAAACTTTACCCAGGTTTTTTACCTTTTCTTTTGTCGATGCAAAAACAATAATGCTCTTATACTCATCTGTTTTTAGAATAGAAGAAAGCAATGGCACTTTTTGTTCATCATGTATCAGATAAACCTGTTGCGATATCCCTTCCGCCGGCTTAGATAGGGCTATGTTAATTTGTTCAGGGTGTTTTAGCAGTGTTCCTGCCAGCTTCCTGATCTTTGGAGGCATAGTTGCAGAAAACATTACAGTTTGTCTATTTTCAGGAAGATAGCTTACAATGCGCATAATGTCATCATAAAAGCCCATATCAAGCATCCTGTCCGCTTCATCCAATACCAAATGCTGCAATTGATCCAGCTTTAAAACGCCAGATGAAAGATGAGAAATCAGACGACCAGGAGTTGCAATAATAATATCCACCCCTTCACGCATCGATCTCTTTTGCTGTTCATAGGCAATCCCATCACCACCACCATAAACAGTTAAAGAGCTGATGTTTGTGAAGTAAGAAAGCGCTTCAACCTGTAAATCTATTTGTTGAGCAAGCTCACGTGTAGGAGCAAGGATCAAAGTGTTGTTATGACGTTCTTCTGTTCCGGCAATCATATTCATGATTGGCAAAAGGTAGGCTCCGGTTTTTCCGGTTCCTGTTTGTGCACAGGCAATTAAATCTTTTTTGCTTAAAATTAAAGGAATTGCCTGTTGCTGAATAGGTGTGGCATCACGAAAACCCATTGCCGATAACCCTTCAAACAAATCAGGGTTAAAATTAAAATCTTTAAAATCCAATATACTTTATGTTGTTTGCATTATCCGTATAAAAGTAACCTTTTTCTGCCACACATCAAACGGTTTTCTCTTCAACCTGAATTAGCTTTTTCATCTCCAGATTTCCATTGTATTGCGCACCGAATTCTATCTCCAGCGTTTCAGTTTTAATATCACCGTTTACTCTCCCCGTTTTTTTTATTTCAAGTTGGCTAACCTTTACTTTTCCGTTTACCGTTCCGTAAATAATGGCTGACGTAGTTTCAATATCACCTACAATAATGCCCTTTTCGCCCAAAATAATGCCATTTCCAGTCTTTACGTTTCCTGTTACTTTGCCGTCAATTCTTATAACCGATGCTCCCGTAAGCTCTCCGGTAACAACAAAACCGTCGCCTATTAATGTCGAAATTTCCTGTTGATTGATGTCTGGTATCTGAGACTGTTTGGTTTTCTTAAACATTATTCTATTGTTAAAAAAGATCTGGGATTGATTATTTTACCATTTTTATGGATTTCGTAATGTAAATGCGGACCCGTAGATCTGCCTGTAGAACCGATTTTTCCTATGTTATCGCCTGCTTTTACTTGTGTTCCTTCAGTGATTAATATCCTTGACAAATGACCATAGTAGGTTTCAAATCCATTGCCGTGATTAATCACAATGCAATTGCCATATCCACCTCTTCTACCAGCATAGGTTACCCGTCCGCTTGCAGTGCTTTTAACTATTTCACCACGTTTCCCCTTGAAATCTAGCCCTTTATGCGTCTCTACATTTTCTCCGGTAAAAGGATTTTCACGATGGCCATAGCCAGAAGTGATGGCTCCGAAATGGGGATAGCCCATTGGTGTAAAAGCCACATAGTCAATCATCTTATTAAGGTATCCTTCGTAGAACTCACCTATTTCTTCAACCGAAAGGATATCAGAATTCCCCTCGCCTCCTTCATTTTTAACAATGGTTTTTATACCTCTTGCTTTTAGAAATTTATTTATGGTAAGCAACTTCTTGTCGATGGACTCGTAGTGTTTTTTTAGGGCAGAAGTATCGAGAACTGTAGCTTCTTTTTTATTCTCCCGCAATTGCTTGCTCAAGAGTTCTTTTGATGATTCAACTAATGTCATATTGTATGACAGATAGATTATCATTCCAAGTAAAAAAACAAAAGTACCTAGTAATCCAAATACATATTTTTTCCAATGTAATATATAACTGCTTGGAACCTGTATTGGCTTATTTGAGTTCTGATTGTTGTTTACAAAGATGATGGTTGTTCTATCCTTCTTCCTTGCCATAGTTTAAGAATTTAAAATTTGTACGGATGCAAATATATCATTTTCAGGTTTATATAAAAGCATCCGTACAATTTGGCAAAGATATTAGTGCTACTTTTTCTTATCAGCGTAGCCAAATACTTTCTGTAACAAAGGTGTAGATCTGGCACCTATATTGTCTCTGATTTTCAGTTCTTCCTGGGCTACCTGTATAAACATTCCGTCGATAGCTTTTTGTGCTACATAGTCTGAAAGGTCTGTAGATACTGGTTTTACCAACGGAATCTTATTATACTGATTGGCGGCATCGCCCCAATATTTTGTAGCGCCAACCTTATTCAAACTTGTTGTAATAACAGGCTTAAATTTTTCCATCAGTTGAGCTGTTGTTACTCTTTTAAAATAATTAGTTGCAGCATCTTTGCTTCCAAAAAGTATGTTGGTGGCATCAGCAATAGTCATTTGTTTTATTGCAGATACAAATATTGGTTTAGCTTCTTTGGCTGCGTCCTCTGCTGCACGGTTTAAACTGGTAATTACATTATCTGCAAGAGAACCTAACCCAACACTGCGAAGCGTTTTCTCTACCTTTTGTGCCTCAGGAGGAAAGAGGATCTTAACGGCCATATTGCCTAAAAAACCATCCTTTGCCGAGAGCAGATCTGCTCCATGCGATGTGCCCAACTCCAAAGCTTGTTTAATCCCTAAGCCCATTTCACTTGTTGTTGGGGTGCCACCTGTTTGAACCTGATTTAATATCTTTCCAATTTGAGCCTGGCTCTGTACGTCACAACTGCTTAATGTTGCGGCTACTAATGCGAGCAGATAAATTTTAGTTTTTTTCATTTAATGCTGTCTTATCCTCCAAACTTAGCAAATCTTTAGCCAATAATTTGGCTGATTTAGCTAATTTGATGAATTCAGACCGATAGCCTTCATTATCATTTCCCATCGCTTTTTGTGCATTACGAATTACCTGGTCAAAGCTTGAGTTCTGGCGGAAATCGGATTGCCTTAACAACATCCCAAATTCAGCAACCGCAGCGCTAAATCTAAAGTTGTTAGTGGTTTTGTCGAAAGCAATTCTATTGTCAATTACCGGTTGCTCAATCAACTTGCTTACATTCCCGTCCGGTTGTTTATAGCGAAGCTTAACTGTTAACAGTTCTTTACTATTTCCCAAAACAACAGGCTTGTTATTACTTTGGTATTTCAAGTCATCGATACTGCCCGAAAAAGTACTTTTTATCCCAACGGGTATAACTTCATATAATGCTGTTACCGTATGGCCCGAGCCCAATTCTCCAGCATCCTTCTGATCATCATTAAAGTCTTTGGCTTTCAGCATGCGGTTTTCGTAGCCAATTAATCTATAGGATTGTACTTTGGACGGATTAAATTCTATTTGCAGTTTTACATCTTTAGCAATAGTAAACAATGTTCCACCAAATTCATTTACTAAAACTTTCCTTGCTTCGGTGATATTGTCTATGTAGGCATAGTTTCCATTTCCTTTGTTTGCAAGGACCTCCATTTTACTATCCTTATAATTTCCCATTCCGTAACCCAGTGTAGTTAAAAAGATTCCGCTTTTGCGTTTTTTCTCAATGAGCTTTTCCATATCATCATCGCTTGAGGCGCCAACATTAAAATCGCCATCGGTAGCTAAAATCACCCTGTTATTTCCGCCTTTTATGAAATTTTCTGAAGCCACTTTGTAAGCCAGCTCAATACCTTGTCCGCCTGCTGTAGATCCCCCTGCACTTAATTTATCCAATGCATCCTTGATTTTGATCTTTTGATTACCCGGGGTAGATGGCAACACCAAACCCGCGTTACCAGCATAAACTACAATAGCAACCTTATCTGAAGACCTGAGCTGCTCAGCTAATAACTTAAATGACGACACGAGTAAGGGAAGTTTATTTACCTGAGCCATTGATCCAGACACGTCGATGAGGAATACCAAATTTGAGGCAGGTAACTTCTCAGTAGAAATTTTACGACCCTGTAAGCCTATCTTTACCAGTTTATGCATTGTGTTCCAGGGAGCATCAGCTATCTCGGTTACAATATTAATCGGATCTTTACCTTTAGGCTGCGGATAGTCATAATCAAAGTAATTCACCATTTCTTCTATTCTCACAGCATCAGCAGGAGGCAGGGCTCCGTTGTTAATGAACCTGCGTATATTAGTGTAAGATGCGGCGTCTACATCAATAGAAAATGTTGAAAGCGGGTTTTTTATGGCATCCCTGAATCGATTTTCGTTAATAGAAGCATAAGATTCTGATGATTCAGTAACTGGAAGCGAGTTCATTACAACGGTCGATTGGCTGATGCCTCTTATATGAACCGCTCCTCTTAATCCCGGAGCTGCCATTGCCTTTTGGCCATAACCAACTATAACTTCTTCTTTCAGAGAAATGCTCTCTTTTTCCAATTTAACATTTAAAACAGTACCGTTAATTTTTAACGTCAAAGGTTTATAGCCAATGTATTCAAATGTTAAAGTTTGTTCGTTTTCCGGAACTGAAATGGTATAAAACCCATTTTTATTAGTTGATGCACTAATCCTTTTGTCATGTGAAAACACATCAACGCCCGCGAGAGGTGTTTTGTCATTTCTGTCAGTTACTATACCCCTAATAGTCCTAACCGAATTTCTGGGAGCTTTGAATGCGGTAAACAGTAAAACAATAAATATTGGTAACAATAGCTTTTTCATAATCGTCTGTTTTTCTAAATGATGTAAGCTTTGCAGAAATTCCACACCAGTGTCGAAAAATATTTTTATACTTGAGAAAATTATACCTGAAAGACCCTTTGAAGTTCATAAAGAATAACGCCAAAATCCAGGAGCAGGACGACACTGCTTTAATTACGCGCTATAGGCAAAGCGGTGATCTGGAACCATTGGGTATACTTTATAACAAGTATATGCACCTTGTATTTGGTGTGTGTTTAAACTATTTAAAAGACGAGGAGCAAAGTAAAGATGCAGTAATGCAGATTTTTGAAGAACTTGTGGTTAAGCTTAAAATTCACGAAGTACAGAACTTTAAAAGTTGGTTGCATGTATTATCTCGTAACCATTGCTTAATGGCCCTTCGTAAGAATTCAAAAAATACAACCGTTTCATTAGAAGATACTTTTGTGGAAAACACAGATTTTGTGCATCTTGATCTTGATGATACAAAAGAGACTAAACTTACCGTTATGGAAAAGTGTATGGAAACACTTCCCGAAGAACAGCGCGTAAGTGTAGACTTGTTCTATCTGCAAGAGAAATGTTATAAAGAAGTAGCGGATATTACCGGCTACGATATGCTAAAAGTTAAGAGCTATATCCAGAACGGTAAAAGGAACTTAAAAATTTGTATAGAAAAGAATAGTGGTGAATAACGATTGGTTAGATATAGCAGTTTTAGAAGATTATCTTGATGGTAAGCTTGATGCAAAGACTATGAACAGGGTAGAGCGTGAAGCGCTCGAGGATCCTTTCGTAGCCGAAGCGCTGGCTGGCTTAAGCATGTCGCCTAAGCGATCTCTTGAATCCCTTTCTTTGCTTCAAAAGCAATTGCATGAACGTGTTGCAGAGCATCATTCTGCTAAAAAAGCAACAGTAATAACTTGGCAACGCCTAAGTATTGCCGCTGCTGCTGCTGTGATATTTATTTCTGTTGGAATTATTTTCTGGATGAAACAGGTGAATTATCAGGAGATGGCATCCAAAAGACCTAAAAAGATTGATGTAAACATAGCTCCAAAGCCGAGCAGCGATAGTGTGATCGAAAATGCAGATGCCGTAGCCACACTTAAAACAGAAAGTACAGATAAAGCTTCTTCTGAAATTGATAAAGCAATAAAAGCAGCCAAAACTAACAGTTATGCTGCCAATTCAAAGCCTAAATCAAAATCCATTGCAAACAGTACTGAACCAACGCCGATTGCTGAGGCAACTTTAGCAGCAGCTCCAGCATCAGCAGCAAGGGTATCAGATGATTCAAGTGCTGCATTAAATGAAGTTGTTGTTGCTGCTTATGGGAAAAAAACTGCTAAGCAAGCCTTAGGTGCACCTGGAGTAAAAGGTACCGTAAGAATTAGAGGGCTTGCAACCCCTCAAAAAGAATTTGATGATACCTATGCCGTGAGGTTCACAATCAATAGCAAAGATATTAATGATATTCCAGTTGCCCGTCAAAACCAGTTACTGCAGAGTGTAGCTAAAGATTCAAAGTCTGAAACTACCCATCCTGTAATTGGGTGGCCAAAGTTCAACGGTTACCTTACTGAAAAAAATAGCTATATAACAGATGCGAAGAAAGGGCAGTCTGTTGAATTCAGATTTGAAATCAAAGATCTCAGACCTATAAATGTTGCCGTGATACGCGGCTTTTCAGAAAGATTCGATGAGGAAGTGATTCGCCTTATACAGACAGGGCCAGATTGGGATGTGCAGGACACTGCACATCCAATCGTATTTCTTACAATTGAGTTCTAAAAAAACAAATGTATAATTCCGTAAACAATTGCTGCTAGCGTTGCAGAAACCGGAATGGTTAATACCCATGCCCAAAGTAAGCTAACGGTAACTCCCCAGCGTACTGCCGATACTCTTTTTAACAAACCAACACCTACAATTGAACCTGTAATAGTGTGGGTTGTAGAAACCGGGATACCAAAGTGTTCCGTAATACCTAAGGTTACTGCACCTGCAGATTCTGCAGCTACACCCTCAAAAGCATTTACTTTAGTAATTTTAGAGCCCATAGTTTTTACAATTTTCCAGCCACCGCTCATGGTACCTAATGCAATTGCAGCATAACATGAAATAGGAATCCATTCAGGCATTGCATCTCCGGTGTGTAGTACATTTGCCGCAACCATAGAAACATAGATGATGCCCATTACTTTTTGAGCATCGTTACCACCATGTGTAAAGCTTAATGCAGCAGAAGAGATCAGCTGTAATCTTTTAAACCATTTCTCAGCTACAGAAGGCCGGGCATTTTTAGATATATGTAAAATGATAATGGATATAATAACCGAGATCACCATACCAATTACGGGTGCCAGAACAATAAACGCAACCACTTTTAAAATGGGGGCAAGGTTAATTGCCGACATTACGCTTGCGCCTACCGTAGCCGCTTTAGCCATACCAGCACCAGCAAAACCACCAATCAGGGTGTGCGAGGAGCTTGAAGGGATACCAAACCACCATGTAAAAAGATTCCAGGTAATGGCGGCGATAAGACCAGCCAGGATAACTTCAAGCGTTATAAAATTCTCTACTACAGTTTTGGCTATAGTATTAGCCACTTTATGGTCTGTAAAGTAAAAATAAGCAGCAAAGTTAAATACTGCTGCCCATAGCACTGCCTGAAAAGGAGAAAGCACTTTTGTAGAAACGATAGTAGCAATTGAATTTGCCGCATCGTGAAAGCCATTTATATAATCGAATCCTATTGCGAGGACGATTACAACAACCAATAAGGTAGTTACCATTTTTTGAAGGTTTAAGCGTTCTTTACCAAAATAGATTCCAGCACATTAGCCGCATCTTCACATTTATCAGTAGCCATTTCAAGAGTTTGAAGAACCTCTTTTTGTTTGATCAATTCAATTGCGTTGGTTTCAAATTCAAACAAACGGGCTATTGCCAAATTACAAACGTAGTCAGCCTGATTTTCGCCGCTGTTAATCCTTACACAGGCATCAGCGATAACACGAATATTTTTAAAACTTCTTAATTCTTTAATTGCTTTATCCAAATCGGTACACATCTCTACCAATAATTCAGCAAGTTTGATCATTGCATCACCTACATTTTTAACATTGTATAATTCAATGTTACTAGCCGAAGCATGGATGTAATCTGCAATATCATCAACTGCACTGGCGAGCGCATGGATATCCTCCCTGTCAAAAGGAGTGATGAAGTTCTTGCTAAGTTCAAGGAAAATCGAATGGGTAATGTCATCACCTACGTGCTCTAAACGTTCAACTTCCTTAATGTATTCTTTTCTTTTTTCTGTATCAGTTGCACTTAATGCAAGCAATAGAGCTTCAGAAATTTTCAATACGTTACTTCCAGCCTGTTCAAATAGCGGTTGGAACTTTTTGTCTTTAGGGGTGAAGAACTTAAAAATACTATTCATCTTTTATAAAATATGATACAAAAGTATGAGTACAATGTTAAGTTAATGTTAAGTGTTAAGTTTTTTTAACTAAGCGGATTATGATTAGCCAACCTTTTCAAGTGTAAAGGCAAATGTTGTTCCGATCTGTAAAGTACTCCTTACAGATATGATTTGCTGATGGGCTTCAAGTATGTGTTTTACAATAGCCAACCCAAGTCCGGTACCACCTTCTTCTCTTGATCTGTGCGAGTCAATTCTATAAAAGCGCTCAAATAGGCGAGGCAGGTGTTTTTCGTCGATGCCTATGCCATCATCAGTTACCTCGATCAGATACTGATCGTGAAGTTCAAAGATCTTTATGGCAGTTGAACCACCATGTTCTCTGCCGTATTTTAGTGAATTCTGGATCAGGTTAATCATTACCTGTCTGATCTTTTCTCTATCTGCGTTTACAAAAGCAGGGTGTGTATATTTTTCTTTAAATGACAGTGTAATCTCTCTGAGTTTTGCCTTGTCTTCCAGACCTTCCATTACCTCTTTTGCAAGCAGCACAAAGTCAAATTTCTCATAGTTAATTGGAATCTCGCCTGTTTCTAACTTGGAGATAGAGTCAAGGTCATTTATTAAGTAGCTTAACCTTTCAACATTCTTACCTGCCTTTGTTAAAAATTTAGCTGCCATTTCCGGATCATCCACAAGGCAATCCTGTAAGGTGTCTATGTAGCCCTGTATGGCAAAAAGAGGCGTTTTAAACTCATGCGAAACGTTAGACAGGAATTCCCTTCTGAATTGTTCCTGTTTCTTTAAAACATCAATTTCACGTTTTTTTGCCCCTGCCCATTCTTTTACTTCTTGTTCAACGTCATTAATTGGATCAGAGCTCACATATTCGCCAAGCGCATCTTTAAGGTCCTTTCCCAATTTTAAATTGTGGATAAGCTTATATATAAGAACTATTTTAGAGTAAATGTATTTTTCGAGCAGGTAGTAGAAAACAATAAAGCATGTTAAAAACGACACGCCAAATGACATCAGCATAAAATACCAGCTATGCTGAAAGTAGAAATTTACAAGACCTATCGAAATACCAACTGCTAATGCTGCAATTAAAACTAATACACTTAATTTCATTCTTTTACTCAAATTAACTGTAAGATAGAGCGCTTACAGGGTGCAGGCAATTTACAATTATTTTATTTCATTCCTGCCCACTCGTCATAAAACTGATCAAGATATTCTTGCATAAAATTATGACGTTTTTGAGCTATGTTTTTTCCTGCCGGAGTTTTCATTAAATCTTTAAGTAAAAAGAGTTTTTCGTAGAAATGGTTAATGGTAGGGCCGGTACTATTTTTATATTCTTCCTTACTCATACTCAGGTTGGGCTTAATCTCCGGATCGTAAAGCACCCGGTTTTTATAACCTCCGTAAGTAAATGCACGGGCAATTCCGATGGCGCCAATAGCATCCAATCTGTCTGCATCCTGCACAATGTCAAGTTCCTTTGAATGAAATGTCACAATGCCTAAGCTGGCTTTGTAGCTTAGGTTGATGATGATCTGTTTTACATGTTCAATGATTGATGGATCAACGTTAATACTTTCAAGGAATTCACCTGCTATACGTGGGCCGATTTCCTCATCGCCGTCATTAAATTTAGGATCTGCAATATCGTGCAGCAAGGCTGCCAGTGCAACAATTAATTCGTCGCCTTTTTCTTGCGCATTAATGGTTAAAGCTGTTTTGTAGACACGTTCTATATGGAACCAATCGTGGCCTGCTTCTGCATCTGCAAGCGTTTCCTTAACAAATTGAATAGTTTTTTTGATTATTGGATCCATTGGCCTATTCCTTAATGAGCCTTTCGCCTTCAGGTCTTCTTGTGCCATCGTACAACTCGTATTCGAGCATACGACAGTCTAGTTTTCCATTGTAGAATTCTATTTTACGTGTGGCTTTTAATCCGATTTTTTTGGCAAGATCAGGATTTCCTGTAAAGATATATCCAAAATATCCTTTGCATTCCTGCTTCATAAAATCACCCATACGTTTGTAGGTTGATTCCAGTTTAGAATGTACACCTAGGCGCTCGCCATATTCCGGATTAAATACTACTACACCCTTGCCTCCTTCGGGAACTTGTGTTTCAGCAAAATCACATACCTCGAAGGTGATCAATGTATCCACACCTGCTGTTTTAGCATTTCTACGACTTACATCTACAGCGTCTTCAGAAATATCGGTAGCGATGATCTGAAGATCAGCATTTTTTACCACCTGATCTTTCAGGATTCTTCTTTCAGCAAAAAATACTTGTTCATCGTAGCCAATAATGTGCATAAAGCCATAGTTCATTCTAAATAAACCTGGTCTGCGATTGGTTGCAATAAGAGCGGCTTCTATAGCCAATGTTCCGGAACCACACATTGGGTTTACAAAAGGAGACTTCTGATCCCATTTAGTGCTTAATACTGTTGCTGCAGCAAGTGCTTCCAGCATTGGGGCTTTTCCCGGAATTTTACGGTATCCGTGTTTAGCAAGTGTTTCGCCAGAAGTATCAATAAATACGTCGGCATCATTATCTTTCCAGTATAGATGAATTACAGCTTTATTGGCATCAGAACCTGAATTCGGACGGATACCTTTCTTGTCTTTAATGCGGTCAACTATTGCATCTTTTACCTTTAAGTTGGCAAAAAGAGGAGTGGTAATAGTTGGGTTATCAACATTTGAGGTAACAGAAAAATAACCTGAAAAATCAATTAACTCTTCCCATGGCATCTCCACCATTTCGCGGTAAAGCTCTTCCGGATTTGCTGCTTTAAAACTCTTTAAGCAGTATAAAATCTGGCTGGCGCACCTTAAATTCAAATTTAATCGAATACATTCAGACAAAGTGATGTCTAATTCTAAGCCTGTAGAGAAATCTCTTACTATGTCATAGCCAAGGGCTTTAACTTCTTCTAGTAAATACGGCGACAGACGCTTGTTGCAGGTTATGATAACCTTACTTTTTGTGTGGAAAACTTGCATAATTAATTGTACGAAGTTATCAATAAAAATATAGAGATTTGAACTTCGTAGTAGAATAAAATAGTATTTGTTATGGAATTAAAAGGAAAAGTGCATGAAATTGGTGCATTACAGCAGGTGAGTGAGACTTTTAAGAAACGCGACCTTATCATAGAATATGCAGAAAACCCTACTTATCCTGAATACATCAGGTTTGAGGCTTTACAAGATAAAACAGCTTTGTTTGATAGCTTAAAACCAGGCGATGATGTAGAAGTAGCATTTAATTTACGTGGTCGTCCGTGGACTGATAAAACCGGAAAAACATCTTATTTTAACAGTTTAGTAGTATGGCGTATTAATGCATTAACAAACAGTGCAGCGGCATCTACTCCAGAATATGCTCCGCCAGCTGATTTAAACAGCGCACCGGGCGAGGAAGATGATCTTCCTTTTTAAAAGATCTTTTTTAAATAAACAAATTGACCACCGTGCCGTCCTGATTCAGGGCGGCACTTTTTTTTGCACAGACCGCGGCTCCTAGCCACATTGGTAGGATCAAACTTAGTCCTACATTAAGACTGGTTCGAGACTTCTTCGGGAAAAGGTACCTATTTTCCGAAGAAATGTGCTTCCAGTCCTTATTCTGCCTTGATTCTGTCCAAGCCGAAGTGCCTGTTTAAACATATCAAATAGCGAATCATGGTGAGTAAACTTTGAAAGGTTCATAGACATGAAGGCAGATATTGCCTGATTTGACTGTTAAAATTTGTTAAATTAAAGCTTTTGTGTTAATGCTTCGTTAATTTTGAATATCCGATATGAAAAAAAGAAGCCTTTGGTTAATCACCGGCCTTATGACCATAGCTTTGCTTGGGGTGTTTGTAATGCAATTGTATTATATAAGGGAGGCATATAGTCTTAAATCACAGCTTTTTGAACAGGATGTAAATCAGGCACTTAATAGCGTAGTTAATAAAGTGCAAAAACGTAATGCAGCACTTTACATTACTAAAAGAGACCAGCAGTTGGAACGTGATCGCGAAGCAGAAGTTCGCAATCAGGCACAACAGCTGGTAGAATATAAGGAACGCTTTAAAGATCAGGAACAAAAACGATTACTTGAGCAGCGTAAATTAATTGTTGCCGATTTAAATCAGAATGATTTAGAGATTAAAAAGTCGTATGCCAACCCAATACTGATTACCGAAGCCGAATACCTTGCGGCATCTGATTTGAATAACCCACTGCAGTCGCCAGTGCACGTTGATGTGAATGTAGGTTTAGATGCCTACGGGAACCTGATCAACGGGCAATTCAGATCAACCTTTGTGCCGCAGGAAACAAAATCATTCATCATTGCTTCTAATCAGTTGCCCGATACAATCAGATACCATGCCGTTAACCCGGCAACAGGAAAAAGCGTGCTCATTAGTGTACCCACAGTAAGCAATGAGCTATCACGTAAATTTCAATTTGAAAATAACCTTGCCAAAAGAAGGTATGATGATGGATTGAATAGGCTGATGTCTGATACAATTCCCTTAAAAAGTGATTCTGATATTCTAACTCAGGTTAAAGATGTAGCGCAGGAGATGAGAGAAGCGAATGTCCCGCTCAGCAAGATGATATCAAAGGAAAGCCTGGATACATTAATTCAAAAGGAACTTTTAAATAGAAATATAACACTGAACTATGATTTCTGGGTTAGCCTTGCAGAAAAGGACTCGCTAGTATATGTAAAAGCTTCGACCAATATTGATAATGTGTTGCCTAAAAATACATTCAAGGCTACTCTTTATAGTTATATCATTAGAGATCCGGGAATGCTTTACATCAGTTTTCCCGACAAAAATTCTTTAATCCTTAGCAATATGTGGGCTACTATGGCCTCGTCTGCGGCCTTGTTATTTGTGCTGATCTTTATTTTTGCCTATACCATTTATGCAATAATGAAACAAAAAAAGATCTCGGAAATGAAAACGGATTTCATTAATAACATGACTCATGAATTTAAGACTCCGGTGGCTACAATTATGATTGCCAGCGAGGCACTCAAAGATCCGGAGATTGTTGAAGATAAAAACCGCATCAGTAGATTAGCCGGTATTATATATGACGAGAATGTTCGTCTGGGGAACCATATAGAGCGGGTTTTAAGTATTGCAAGATTAGAGAAAAAGGAGTTAAAGCTGGAGCAGAGTGAAGTTGATGTTAATGATGTTGTTGCTGCAGTTGTAGATAGTATGGAGCTTCAGTTACAAAAAAGAAATGCTGCAATTAACCTAAACCTGAATGCTGGAAAATCTATCATTTATGGTGATGAACTACATCTCTCTAATGTAATTTACAACCTGGTCGATAATGCAAATAAGTATAGCGGAGAGATCCCTAAAATAAATATAAGTACAAGAAATACAGGTAAGCACCTGATTATTGAAGTTGCGGACGAAGGAATAGGGATGACTAAAGATCAGACCAAGCGTATTTTTGACCAGTTTTATAGGGTGCCAACAGGTAACTTACATGACGTAAAAGGCTTTGGTTTAGGACTGAACTATGTGCAGGACATCATTAATCAGATGGGTGGAACAATAAAGGTGCATAGTGAAAAGGATAAAGGAACTGTGTTTGAAATAAGCTTACCATTAAACCATAATTAACGACACACACATGAAAAGAATTTTATTGGTAGAAGATGATCCGAATTTAGGGCTTCTCTTACAGGATTACCTACAGCTTAAAGGCAAATTTGATGTTGTACTGTGTGTTGATGGTGACGAAGGGTTAAGGGCTTTTACAAAGCAGGATTTTGATCTGTGCATACTTGATGTAATGATGCCTAAAAAGGATGGATTTACGTTAGGTAAAGAGATTAGAAAGATCAATCAGGATGTGCCTATTATTTTTGCAACAGCCAAGGCCATGATGGAAGATAAAGCATCGGCATATGACCTGGGTGGAGATGATTACATCACAAAGCCATTTAGAATTGAAGAGTTGCTTTTAAGAATAAATGCGCTGTTAAAGCGGGTAGCGGTAAAAGAAACACCAGAATCAGGAGCAGCTCAGACACTGTTTCAAATTGGCGACTATAGCTTTGACTATACAACCCAACTTATAGATTATAAAGGACAACAGCAAAAGCTGTCGACAAAGGAGGCCGAATTGCTTCAGCTGTTATGCTTAAAGAAGAATGCTGTTCTTACCAGAGAGGAAGCGCTGTTGAGTATCTGGCATGACGACAACTACTTTAACGGTCGTAGTATGGATGTGTTTTTAAGTAAACTAAGAAAATACCTTAGGGAAGACCCTAAGGTAGAGATTCTTAATGTTCATGGCAAGGGGTATAAACTGCTTGTAAATTAAAGCAGGAAAGCCTTTAAGGCTGATTGGGCATAGTCTCCCCAATCCTTTAAAGCCGAATTTATAGTTTCTCTTAAGGTTTTATTGTTTACTGGTTTACCCTTGGTAGGTACCTTTAGTTCATTTGGGGTAACAGGCTTGTCTGTTACTGTTTTTGCAAACCATGTTATGTTTTCATGAGGAAGTGCAACACCAAGGATCATTCCCGGCAGGCCGGTAAATGATTCTGGCCCCCCGGATACAGGAATCTTATCGGTATAAAAGGCTACTACATAAATAGAATCTAAAATAACGGCATTTGCTCTGCGACATTCGTAGCCTGCTATAGTTCTTAGTTCGCTGGTAATTTTCCAATTTATTTTTCTTGTGGTATCTTTTACTAAAAACGTTTCTTCGTATACTACTTTCTGCGTGGTAAACAACCCTGAGGCAAGATCTGTATATATGGTATTGCTTTGCCCCGTTGATGGATCGCTAAAGAAATAATTTCTTGAATTATTTTCATCGGCTATGGGTGTATAAAGGGTTTTATCTTTAGAAAAGGCTAATGTGCTTTTTAATACCTTGAATTGTGGCTGGTTTCTTTTGTATGCTTCGTACGCTTGTTGCATAAATCCGCTGGAGCTTTTTTCCATTTGTCTTTTCATTATAGCGAACATGTTAGAGCTCTTTTCGAATTCTATTACGCCATCTGTAGCAAACCTTACATTTTGTGCAAACAGGCTGCTTACATTTAATAAGAAGCAGAAGCTGAGTATAATTAGTTTGTGTTTCATATTCTTATTTTTTAGTAGGTGCTGATCCGCCCATTTTGCTGAAATCCCAGCTAATTGTGCACATAAAATATCTTTGTATAGTTGTATAGCTGTTTTGATTAACCATGTTGCCACTGGCATATCTGCTGAAGCCTACGTTTTGGTTAAGTAAATCGTTTCCGGATAGTGAAACCCTTAGGTTTTCTTGTTTAAAGAACTTTTTGGTGATGCTTGCATTCCATATAAAGCGTTCCAGATCCTCGTTAAAGGTTTGTGTCTTTCCGGTGAATTGGTAATTACCATCAGAGCCAATTTGTATTTTGCCGGGTAGGTATATGTTAAAGTTTGCATTTCCCTGAAATCCCCAGCCCTTGTTGTTGGTGCTGTTTCTTGAAGAAGAGCTGATAACGTTGTAGCTTGGTCCTCCGGAAATCCGGAAATCATACTTTTTCTCTTTGTATTTGGATATGTTCAAGCTTCCTGAATAACCATACGATTTGGTAGTGTTTAGCTCTGTTCTTACCGTGTCTGTTACTCTTGTATAATTTACATTTCCGTTTGAACTAAGGTTTAGGCCCACACTCATATCTATAGATTTGATCTTTCTGCTTGTTCCGAAATTGAAATAATAGTTGTACGGACTTTTGTCGCTTAGATTAATAGACTGATAAAAGTTTTTTCCAAGACGATCTGTTGTAGTGTGGTTTACTATCGGATTAGTGGTAAAAGAGTAGCTACTGCTAAAGTATACATATTGGTCGCTCAGTATTTTGTAAGAGTTGTAATACAAGTTAAGGCCGCTTCTGAAAGACGGTTTTAGATTGGGATTACCAATGGTTTCATTTAATGGATCTGTATTTACCCTAATTGGCTGAATCTGATCAATGCTAGGCTGATTGGTATTGCCATAGTACCCGAAATACAGAGATTTTTGTTGAGAGAACCTGTATTGATAAGTAAATTGAGGGTTCCAGTTTGTAAAGTTTCTTTTAAAGGTTTTATCGGTATATGCATCGAATTGTTGAAACTTTACATCACTTACCTTAGTGCCAATATTTATTGTCGATTTATTTTTCTTGTAATTGAATGTTATTCCTCCCTGGTTCGAAAGCTGATCCAGGTCAAAGTTATTACTGAACTCTCTATCCAATTCGTCATACGCTCCTGATGCGGTTTGGTTAAATGATTTGCGATCGGAATTGCTGTTGTTAACACTCAGACCATAGCTTAATGCAAGTGTTATTGTTTTGGATAATGGCTCGGTGTAAGTAATGTTAGAGTTAAATGTTTGGTTGTGTGTGTTGTTGGTTTTGAATTGGTTTACTGATTCTGTTTGGGTTTTATCGCCAAGTTCATTAAAGAATTCGCTTGTTGAATTAAGGTATCCTTCAGTTTGGTTTTCATTTACTGCTTGTTTAACATTTATTGAGAGGGTTCTTCCTTTCTTTTTTAACTTTTTAGTCCATAAGGCGCTTGCGTTGAATAGTTTCTGGTCGCCATCATTACTTAGCTCTCTGTCGGTCGAGTTTTGTAACGAATTGTCTCCCCTTAAGGTTGATGAGATAAAATTATCTCTTGTTTTACTGTTTTTTAATGTTCCATCAACCATTATTTTTAATGTTGATGTTGTGTCTAGCTTTATGGTATACGTAAAGTCTGCTTTTTGCCTGAACATCAGGTTGTCAAACTTTTGATGCGAACTGCTGTTTGTAACGCCGTTAGACAGGTTGTTTTGAGTGAGGTTATCCCTTGTTCCCTCAACACCAATTGAGCCTATTTTGTAGTTTGAGTTGATGGCATGTTTATCACTATCCCATTTGTTTTCATAATGCAGCCCACCGCTATGAGCTGATGGAATACCTTGCCCATTGTATTGTCCGTCGAAAGAGTCAAAATCGTCGTTGTTCCCATAGAAATATATTCCACCATCATCGCTAAACTCCATATTATTGGATGAGCCTCCGTATTTATCTCTATCTCCCCAGCCTAATCCGGTTTGGCCGGTATTTCCTGATATGCCATAAGCAGAGAACTTTTGTTTCCCCTTAAACGCGTTAAACATGGCCTGGCTTTTATAGAATTTATCTGTGCCTAAGCCGCCTTCAACTTTTCCGAAGTAACCGTTTTTCTTGTCCTCCTTCAATTTTATATTAATGGTTTTTGTCTTTTCTCCATCGTCAATTCCTGTAAATGTTGCCTGGTCGCTTTTCTTGTCATAGAGCTGTACTTTATCAACCATATCGGCACGAAGGTTTTTGGTTACCAGAGTTGGGTCATCACCAAAAAATTCCTCGCCATCTACCAATACCTTTGGTACGGTTTGACCCTGCGCAGTAATTTTTCCGTCCTTATCGACCTGTATGCCGGGAAGTTGTTTAAGCAGGTCCTCTACTTTATCGTTGGGTTGTATGGTAAAGCTGGCGGCATTAAACTCGGTTGTGTCTCCCTTAATTTTAATTGCTGCGGCTTTTCCTTGTATAATTACCCCTTCAAGTAGGGTAGCTTTAAGGATTACGCTAATGTTGCCAAAGTCTTTAGTTGATTTGGCAGAGTCTAGAGCGAAATCTTCAATATAATCGGCATAACCAGGATAGGTTACCATGAGGATGAATTTTCCAGCTTTTAGGTTGTTTAAAGCAAATGTGCCTTCGGGGGTGGCCCGTGTGTACTTTACAAGTGTGGAATCTTTTTGATTTAATACCGTTATTGTTGTGTTTACCATCTTATAGGTGGCAGCAGTATCTACTACAGCCCCCTTGATCGAATATTGGTTCTGAGCAAACAATAACATCGAACTGAACACCAGCAGGAGTGTTAGAGAGGTTAATTTCATATTAGGAGTTTTGTTGGGTACAAGATATAACTAAAAGTTTAGTAATGAAATTAGGGAATTGTTAAAGTTTGTTAAAGAATGTTAAAACGCAGATTGTAACGCATTTTTTACCGATTAGGTTTAAGTAGTAAGTTCTTATTAACTTTGTAGCATGTCGAATTCTGAAAGTGCTAATCCTGCGGAACTTGCTGCAAGGTTTGTGAATTATACTTCTAAGCATATATTCCTTACGGGAAAAGCAGGAACGGGTAAAACAACATTTCTAAGAAGGTTAATTGAGCTTACGCACAAGAAAGCTGTTATTGCTGCTCCTACAGGTATTGCTGCTATAAATGCAGCAGGCGTTACCATACATTCTTTGTTTCAGCTGCCTTTTGGAACCTATTTGCCAAAACAGCCGGATGCGGATGGAGATCACTACAATCAGCAATATAATACACCGAAATCTATTGTAAGGCATTTAAACATGACCGCAGCAAAACGTAAGGTTATTATTGATATGGAATTGCTGATTATTGATGAGGTGAGTATGTTGCGTGCAGATTTGCTGGATGCAATAGACATGATTTTACGTTATATCAGAAGAAACAATTCGGTAAGTTTTGGTGGAGTTCAGGTATTGTTTATTGGCGACCTGCATCAGTTACCCCCGGTTGTAAAATCGACTGAGTGGAATTTACTTGGGCAATTTTATAAAAGCGCTTATTTCTTTGATGCACTTGCTCTGCAAAACAATCCGCCGATATATATCGAGCTTGAAAAAATTTATAGGCAGGCCGATGAAGTTTTTATAAACCTGCTTAATAATTTACGTAATAATACGGTAACTGCGCAGGATGTAGCTTTGCTTGAAAAGTATTACAAGGCAGATTTTAAGCCCTCGATAAACGACAAATACATTACCTTAACTACACATAATAATAAGGCCGATACGCTGAATAAGCAAAGTCTTGAAGAGCTAAAGGCTGCTTCGTATTTATATGTGGCAAAAATTGAAGATGATTTTAGTGAGTATTCATATCCTGCAGAACATATTTTAGAGTTAAAGGTTGGGGCGCAGGTAATGTTTATTAAAAATGACCCAACTGGTGAGCAACGCTTCTTTAATGGTAAGATAGCCGTCGTTACTGCGTTAAAAGCCGACCTGATTGAAGTGCAGGCAGAAGGCAGTAACGAAAAGATCATTCTGGAAAAATATACCTGGAAGAATATAAAGTATACTACTGATAAGGTTACAGGCGAAATTCATGAGGACTTGGCAGGTACTTTTACACAATATCCCCTTAAACTGGCCTGGGCAATTACAGTACACAAAAGTCAGGGTTTAACTTTTGAAAAGGCGATTATTGATATTGGGAATGCATTTGCGCCCGGACAGATATATGTGGCGCTTTCTCGTCTCCGTTCATTAGATGGTCTGATTCTTACCTCTCTTATCTCAGGATCGGGTATACGACAAGATCAGAATGTGTCTTTCTTTTCGAGAAATAAGCAGGAACCAGCCCGGCTGGAAGCGCAGATAAAGGAAGAAAGTGACGCGTTTTTGCGTTCTTATTTATTGCAGTGTTTTGATCTGAATCCGCTTGATAATTACGTTTACGACCACGTGCATTCTTATACCAAGGATATCAATAAATCTGCAAAGCAAAAACACCATAAATGGGCTGCACAGCTGTTAAAGGATCTAAGTGAGCTGAAGGCACATGCAAATAAATTTCTAGGACAAATACAACGACTGTCGCAAGTTAAAACAGAAGAAGGGTTGTCTGCATTATTCGATAGAACTGTTGCAGCTGAGAATTATTTTAATCCTTTACTGTCCGGATTTTCAAAGAGGATCTTTGAACGAATGGAATTGGTAAAGCAGGATAAGCAAGTAGTGGCTTTTTTAACAGAGTTATTAGAGATGGAAGGGTTGTTTTATGAGCAGGTAAAGAAAATCAGTAAAGCAACGGCATTATTAAAGGCAACCATAAATGGTGTTGAATTTACCAAGAAGGATGTTAGTGAGCTCATTGATCAGGCAAAGAGAGCGTCTCAGATGGAAAAAGTATTTGCTATGCCGGGTAAGCTTGATTTTACAGAAAAGAAATCTAAGACCTCTAAGCCGAAATCGGGTGTTGGTAAAGCCAAGATAGAAAAGGCACCTAAAGTTGATACCAAAGAGCTGTCGCTTGTATTATTAAAGGAGGGAAAAACGATTGCTGAAATTGCAGCCGAACGCAAAATGGTAATAGGGACTATTGAAGGGCACCTTGCACATTATGTTGCCAGGCAAGAGGTCTCGGCTAAAGATATTATTGGATCGAAAAAACTGGATAAAATACTGGATGCAATAACAGAGTTGAAAACCCTGCAGATGAATCCCATTAGAGACTACCTTGGACGGGATTATTCTTTCGGGGAAATTAAGATAGGTGTAGCAGCTCATCTTGCAGAGAGATAGTATTGTTAAATACTAATCTCCCCTTCAAAAACTTGTTCGGCCGGACCACACAAGAATACATTGGTAAACTGTTTTCCATCGTAATCAAATTGGATTTTCAGATCTCCGCCAAGAACTTTAATTGGAGTTTCTATATGTCCAATTTGATGATTGTGCTGAGCCATTGATAGCGCAACAGCAGTTACACCGGTTCCACAGGCATAGGTTTCATCTTCTACACCTCTTTCAAAAGTGCGGACAAACAGGTAATCGCCTTTATCTTCTACGAAGTTTACATTGATTCCTTCTTTTTTATAAGTTTCGTTGTTTCTTATCGCCTTGCCGTTTTGATAAACATCGTAATCCTTTAAGTTTTGCATTTCTGCTACATAATGAGGCGATCCTGTATTTAGAACATACGCGTCGCCATCTTTATTAATGGTGTCGATGTCGATCATCTGGAGGTCTACCCAATTGCCTTCTTCTGAAATCTTGGCATAATGCGGCCCGTCAACTGCCAAAAAATCAGTCTCTTGATCAATTACACCCAGGTGTTTGGCAAACGCTACTATACATCTTCCCCCGTTTCCACACATACTGCCCAGGTTACCATCTGAATTAAAATAAAGCATTTCAAAATCGTAATCTGCATGGTTTTGTAAAAGCATTAAACCGTCTGCACCAATGCCAAAACGCCTGTTACAGAGTTGTAAAACAGCATTATTATCCGTATATTTAAAGGAAAGATCGCGATTATCAATCAGAATAAAATCGTTGCCAGCTCCCTGGTATTTGAAGAAGTGAATGTTCATCTTTAATGCGTGGTGTTCATTTAACATTTTTTAACAGTATTCGTGACTTATTTCAGATGCAAATATCGTTGATATGGTATTAAATTTGACTAAATCAATGAAAAGAAAAGCAATTGTAAGCAAATATGAGACTTGTATGAGTTTACAAAAGGAAATAAAATAAATAATATATAAATGAAAAGAATAGGATTAATAGTGTTGGCTGCATTTATAGGTGGTGCAGCTGCAATTGGTGGCTACAAATTGTTAGAACCAAAAACTGCTCAATTATCGTTTCAGGATCAGCAAAAAGTACTTTTTGCAAGTAATTCTAAGATCTCTTCGGCTGGGGCGGTTGATTTTGTTGAAGCGGCGGCTGCAGTTTCGCCTGCGGTAGTGCATATCAGAACGTCATATTCAGGCGCTAGTGGCGAGTCATCTCCAATGGATATGTTCGATGAGTTTTTTGGTGGAGGGGGCAGAAGAATGCAACGTGCACCAAGAGCAGCCTCCGGCTCTGGAGTAATATTGACTCCAGACGGTTATATCGTTACCAATAATCACGTGGTAGAAAATGCTGATAAAATTGAGGTGGTGTTGTCTGACAGACGCAAGGTGAGTGCTAAAGTGATCGGTAAAGATCCAAATACAGATTTGGCTCTTATAAAAGTAGATGCAACTGATTTGCCAGTTGTAAAAATGGGAAATTCTGATAATGTTCAGATTGGTGAGTGGGTATTGGCTGTAGGTTTCCCGCTTGATTTACAAACAACTGTTACAGCCGGTATTGTAAGTGCAAAAGCACGTAGCATAGGTATTTTGGCCAGAACTCAGGATCAGCCAACTCAGCAAGAGTATGATGAATACCAAAGAACAGGTAAATTGCCTACACGTACAAACAGCAGTATTGAATCTTTCATTCAGACAGATGCGGCTATTAACCCTGGAAACAGCGGGGGTGCGTTGGTAAATGCAAATGGTGAGTTAATTGGTATTAATGCAGCTATAGCATCTCAAACTGGTACAAACGTGGGTTACGGCTTTGCTATTCCAATCAATTTGGCTAAAAAGATTCTTGATGATTTCAGAAAATTTGGTACAGTTAAGCGTGGCTATATTGGTGTAATGTTTGCTCCATTAGATGCGGATCAGGCTGAGAAATTCCAGATTAAGGAAAATACCGGACTTTATGTTACTGATGTAGTGCCTAGTAGCGGAGCAGCAGCTGCAGGTTTGCAAAAAGGAGACATCATTAAAAAGGTTGAAGGTGCTGTAATTTATGATTCACCAGATTTGCAAGAAAAAATTGGACGTTTAAGTCCTGGTGATAAAGTTCAGCTTACCTATCTAAGAGATGGTTCAGAGAAAAATGCTACCATTACTTTGAAAGGAGATAATACAGGTGGCGTTTCAACTAAAACTGCTTCGACAGGAAAAGCTACCGGAGCCAGCATTGGGAAACTTGGTGCTTCTTTTGCCCCAGCCCCAGCGGCGCTAAAAGCTAAGTATGGCGTTAAAAACGGAGTGGTTGTTACTGACATACAAGAAGGTAAGGTGTTTGATTCTATAGATATTCCTAAAGGAATGTTAATTACAACAGTAAACGGTAAACCCGTGAACAGTATTAAAGATGTAGAAGACGCATTGCCATCATCAAAAAATGGAATGACTACCATTTCAGGTGTTGGACCGAATGGGAATTACACATTCAGTTTCTAAGCTCATTTTTCTATAATTGGAACGGGGGATAACGAAAGTTGTTCTCCGTTTTTTATTTATCATAATATTGTAATATTAGAATGTTTCTAAATAGTCGATTTGTATCTGAAATTAACATATTAATTCTTTTATTAAATACTTTTGCACAACAGAACTAAAATATAATTCTAATGGCTAGTTTCGGAAACGCTTTTTCCTCATCTATAGGAAAAAAATTAATAATGGGTATCACCGGCCTGTTCCTTATCTCATTCCTTGTCGTGCATTGTTTCATCAATTCACTGATTATTGTTAATGACGGTGGCTTAACCTTTAATATGGGCGCACATTTTATGGGCACCAACTGGATAATCCGCGCAATGGAAGTTGTGTTGTTTGCAGGCTTGCTTGCTCACATTGTTCAAGGATTTAGGCTTGTTTTTCAAAACCGTGCTGCAAGACCTGAAAGGTATGCAGTGAACAATGGTGCCGCTAATAGTAAATGGTACTCCCGCTCTATGGGTTTATTGGGAACATTATTGTTGATATTCCTGATTGTTCATATTTCTAAATTCTGGGTAATGTCTCGTTTTACAGGAATTCCTACAGTAGATGCGAACGGAAACCACGACCTATTTGCTGTAATGGTAGAAACGTTTAAAAATCCGTGGTTGGTGTTACTTTATGTACTGGCAATGGTTTCATTAGCTTATCACCTATTACATGGTTTTTCTTCTGCATTTCAGACATTGGGCTGGAACCACAAGAAATATACTCCGCTCATCAAAGGATTCGGTTTTTGGTTTTCAATCATTATCCCTTTGATTTTTGCATTGATGCCCATTGTGATGTATCTGGGCTATATTAATTAATTTTTGATCTTAAGTTTAAATAACATGGCAGAATTAAATGCTCATATACCCGAAGGAGAATTAACCGATAAATGGACTAAATTACGTTCTTCTATGCCATTGGTTAATCCGGCCAATAAAAGAAGCATCGAAATAATTGTAGTAGGTTCCGGACTTGCTGGCGCCTCTGCGGCAGCAACCCTTGCAGAAATGGGTTATAAGGTTAAGTGTTTTTGTTTTCAGGATTCACCAAGAAGAGCGCACTCTATTGCAGCTCAAGGTGGTATCAATGCGGCAAAAAATTATCAGAATGATGGTGATAGTACTTATCGCTTGTTTTATGATACGATAAAAGGTGGTGATTACCGTGCCAGAGAGGCTAACGTACACCGTTTGGCTGAGGTAAGTGCTAATATTATAGATCAGTGTGTGGCACAAGGTGTGCCGTTGGCAAGAGAATATGGTGGTTTATTAGACAACCGTTCTTTTGGTGGTACACAAGTTCAAAGAACATTTTATGCTGCCGGACAAACCGGTCAGCAATTGCTTTTAGGAGCATATAGCGCTTTAGAGCGTCAGGTAGGTATGGGTAAAGTTGAAATGTTTACCCGTCATGAAATGCTCGAAGTTGTTGTAGTGGAAGGCAAAGCAAGAGGGATTATAGCGCGTAACTTACTTACCGGTGAGCTTGAGCGTCATTCAGGCCATGCTGTATTATTGTGTAGTGGTGGTTACGGAAACGTATTCTACTTGTCTACAAATGCAATGGGCAGTAACGTAACTGCAGCCTGGAAAGCGCACAAAAAGGGAGCTTTCTTTGGTAACCCATGTTACACTCAAATTCACCCTACTTGTATCCCGGTTTCGGGAGATCATCAGTCTAAACTGACCCTGATGTCTGAGTCGTTACGTAACGATGGACGTATTTGGGTTCCTAAGAAAAAAGACGATCCTCGTAAGGCTTCAGAAATTCCTGAAGATGAAAGAGATTATTATTTAGAGCGCAGATACCCTGCTTTCGGTAACCTTGTTCCTCGTGATGTTGCATCTCGTGCAGCTAAAGAGCGTTGTGATGCCGGTTACGGAGTGGGTAATTCTAAGCTTGCCGTTTATCTTGACTTTAAAGCAAATACAGAGCGTTACGGCCGAATTGAGGCTAGTAAGCACAATATCCACAATCCGGATAAAGAAACCTGTATGAAATTAGGTCGTGAGGTAATCAAAGAAAAATATGGTAACCTGTTTGATATGTACGCGCAAATCACCGGAGAAGATCCTTATGAATTGCCAATGCGTATTTATCCTGCTGTTCACTATACAATGGGTGGCTTATGGGTAGATTACAACTTAATGACTACTGTACCGGGCTTATATGCTTTAGGTGAGGCTAACTTCTCAGATCACGGAGCGAACCGTTTAGGAGCTTCGGCTTTAATGCAAGGTTTGGCTGATGGATATTTTGTTATCCCATATACTATTGGTGCTTATCTTTCAAAAGAACTGGCTACTAAACCAATTCCACAAGATCACCCGGCATTTGTAGAAGCTGAGGCAAGTGCCAAGGCGATTCTTGACAAGTTCTTGTCTATTAAAGGAACCAAATCTGTAGATCATTTCCATAAAAAATTAGGAAAGATCATGTGGGAGAAATGTGGTATGGCGCGTAATGAAAAAGGTCTGAAAGAAGGTATCGCTGAAATTCAGCAACTTCGTAAAGAGTTTTGGAGCGATTTACGTGTACCTGGCAGTGCAGATGAAATGAACCCAGAGCTTGAAAAAGCTGGTCGTGTGGCCGACTTTATTGAACTAGGTGAGTTGATGTGTATGGATGCATTGAATAGAAATGAATCATGTGGTGGTCACTTCAGAGAAGAGTATCAAACTGAAGAGGGAGAGGCATTACGCGATGATGAAAACTATGCTTATGTTGCTGCATGGGAATATAAAGGTGATGTAACTTTTGAACTTCATAAAGAAGAATTGAAGTTTGAAAATATCAAAGTTGCACAAAGAAGTTATAAATAGCTAAGTACTAAAATCTCAATATTATGAGTACAGGAAATATGAATTTAACGCTTAAGATCTGGCGTCAAAAGAATAACAAAGCCAAAGGCAGTTTGGTAGATTACAAGATATCAGAAGTATCTCCTGATATGTCTTTCTTAGAAATGTTCGACGTACTGAACGAAGACCTGGTTGCTAAAGGTGAAGAACCGGTTGTTTTTGATCATGACTGCAGGGAAGGAATTTGTGGGGCATGTTCTATGTTCATCAACGGAAGACCGCACGGACCAAAAGAAGGTATCACTACCTGCCAGCTGCACATGCGCTCATTTAAAGATGGTGATACCATTGTTGTTGAGCCATGGCGTGCAAAGGCTTTTCCAGTGATAAAAGATTTGATGGTAGATCGTACTGCATTCGACAGAATCATTGCTTCTGGAGGCTTTATATCAGTAAATACGGGCAATGCTCAGGATGCGAACAATCTTCCTATTCCTAAAGTTCAGGCAGATTCAGCTTTTGAGGCTGCAGCTTGTATCGGTTGTGGTGCTTGTGTTGCTACTTGTAAAAATGCTTCCGCAATGCTATTTGTATCTGCAAAAATATCACAGTTGGCGCAATTGCCTCAGGGACAGCCAGAACGTTATCGCAGGGTTCAAAGTATGGTTGCTCAGATGGATGCTGAAGGTTTTGGTAACTGTACCAATACCGGTGCATGCGAAGCAGAGTGCCCTAAAGGAATATCATTAGAGAATATCGCACGTATGAATAGAGATTTTTATTCAGCAAAATTTGTATCTGAGGAATCTATTTAATAGATTTATCTAACGAGACAAGGGTATTACACACAAAACCCCGGCTATTTTAGCTGGGGTTTTGTGTTATTTGAGCGTTATTTAGAGAGCGTAAATGAAATCGGTATGTTGTATTTTACTCTTACTTTTTGACCTCCCTGAGTTCCAGGGGTCCACTTTGGACTTGCTTTCATAACCCTTACTGCTTCCTCATCCGTGCCTCCACCAAGTTTTCTGTCTATATGAATATTGGTTAAAGAGCCGTCTTTTTCAACGATCATAGAAATAAAAACTTTTCCCTGAATGTTTTTCTCCTGTGCTTCTTTTGGGTATTTAACTGTTTTCTTTAAGTAGTCGTAGAACTTCTCCATACCGCCTGGAAATGAAGGCTGAGTAGTTGTTGAGACAAAGTCATAAACTTTCTCTTTGGCTTCTTTCTTCTTTAAATCAGGTGCTTGTTTAGCTTTAGTAGTAATTTTTACGACTCCATATTGTGCATCTTTTCCGTATAATGTAGTTGCGGCTTCATCTTTTAATACTTCTATGGAGGCAATGTCATCCTGATTTAGATTTGCTAATTTAAAATCCTTCTGTTTTTCCCCATCGAGTACGTACAAAGGTTGTGTAGGACTATTAATAGTTGATAGCCTAGCGTCATTGATTTGTATTCCTGGTGTTTTTCCTTGCAAATCGGCAGTAGTTCTGTTTAGTGCAAAACTTATAGGAATGTTATATTTTACCCGTACTTTTTTGCCATCCTGAACTCCCGGAATCCATTTTGGACTTTCCTTTAATACCCTTACTGCTTCTTCATCAGTGCCGCTACCAAGTTTTCTATCTACCATGATATCTGTTAATGAACCATCTGTTTCAACAACAAAACTTAGAAACACTTTACCTTCTATTTTATTTTCAAAAGCTTCTTTTGGGTACCTAACGCTTTTCTTTAAGTATTCGTAAAATAGGTTCATTCCTCCAGGAAAACTAGGTTGTGTTTCTAGTGATACAAAATCATACACTGGCTCGCTTTGCACATTGATGTTTCCTTCGCCAGACCTAATAACGACTTCATTCAAGGTTTCGTTTTTATCAGTTGTTTTCGGTTTATAACCTCTTATAACGATTTCACTTAATTGGGTATAACCGCTAATAGGTGTAGGTTTTGTTTCATTGGAAGTAGTAGTAGTGTTTTCGTCACCCATCAATGTGAATGAAAAGGGAAGGCTGTACTTTCCGTCATTATTTGCTTTAAAGTCCGGATAGGTTAATATAGCTCTCATTACCTCTGCATCACATCCTCCACCTAAAGCTTTCGTAGCAACACTTACCCCCTCAATTACTCCATTTTTAACGGTAAACTTTATTTGACTCGCTCCCTGAATATTCGAATTGTAAGCATTTCCAGGATACCTTATTGATCTTTTTAAGTATTTATAAAATTCTGTCCACGATGAATCAATACCTGTAGTATTTGATGTAAGAGGAGCAACAATGGTTGTTTTGATAGCTTGTTTAACAATGTTTAAAGGTTCTTCGAAAGGAATTTCCTCAGCTATTTTTTTTATTTTCTCATTGTTTCTGATTGTTGCCGAAGACATAATCAGGGTAACTGCAAATAGAGGAACAAACATCCCGTATTTTAGCATTGCAGTTTTTCTGGATCTTGGTTTATGTAACATATAGATTCTTTTTTTAATCAATGATTTATTAAAAAAACTATTCGTTAGTGTATTTGCAGGAATTCCAAATGCACTGCTTAATAGTAATAATGCATATTGTTCTTTATCTCCCTGATAGCTTGCGGCTTCTTCGTCAGCCAGATATTCATGGATGTGTTTAACCGTTGTCTTATAAAAATAGATTACAGGATTAAACCACGTGATTATTCCCACCACTTCGAAAAAGAGTACGTCAAGTGTGTGCCATTGTCGGATGTGAATTTCCTCGTGTTTTTGAATGGTTTGAATTTGCGGTAGGTTTTGGTCAATAACTTTTTTCTTAAAAAAGGAGAATGCTGATCCGCTTTTTTTTCTTTTTAGTAAAATCTGTACAGAAATGAGCTGAAAGATAAATCTGCCAACAAAGAATAAAATACCGGCAAGGTAAATAAACACCAGCGTATTGCCTAGATTAAAGCTGTTGGCATCGTCTTTTACGACTGCCATTTGAGTGATAAAATCATTGATTTGAACAACCCCGGTATATACCGGTTGAGTAGCCGGCTGTGTTGTAAACCATTCAAATCTTAAAAAGGGTATTGCAAGAGATAATATTCCGGCAGCAACCAGATAAATTCTATTCAATAGAAAATAAGTTTCCTTGTCTAACAATAACTTATAAAAGCCATAAAATACAACTAGGTAAATATTGACTTGAAGGATGTAATGTGCCCAGGTCATCTTGGTCTGTTTTTAATTTTGTTAATCATTTTAAGAATTTCATCAACATCACTCAGATCAAGTTTCTCTTCTTTAACAAAGAAAGAGAACATGCTTTCCACTGAATTTTCAAAGTAGTTGCCCAACAGTTTTTCTGTAGCATGACGTTTGTATTCCTCCTTGCTAATTAAAGGGAAATACTTATGGGCTTTGCCAAAGGCTTCGTGATCAATAAATCCTTTTACCTCCAGAATGCGGATGATTGTAGAAACAGTATTGTAAGCCGGTTTAGGCTCTGGCAGGAAATCCATTACGTCTTTAACGAACCCTTTCTCTATCTGCCATAAAATTTGCATAATCTGTTCTTCTGCTTTTGTTAAATCTTTAATTTCCATGAATTATTAGTTTAGTGTTTAGTGTGATTTTAGCTATATGTATACTGCGCAATATTTGTATAACTAAAAACTTAGTATAAACTTAAAACTAATTATTTAGTTTTCAAAATATTTATTGAAGATTTATTTTTGAATCGTATCTTCCTCAGAATATTTACACCCTTTGTTATGATAATAAACAGATTGCTCTGGTTTACCTTACTCTTTTTTCTTAATTCGGCTGCGGTAAATGCACAGCAAGTGATTGTAAAAGATGCTACGATCAGTAAAATGGTTGATGACGTATCTGCAACTAATTTGGAAAATCTGGTAAGAAAGCTAGTGTCCTTTAATACCAGACATACGCTAAGTGATACTTCCAGTAAAAAAACAGGGATAGGAGCTGCAAGAACATGGATAAAATCAGAGTTTGAAAAATATGGCAAACTGGGAGGAGGCCGGTTACAAGTTTCTTATGATGCATTTACTCAGAAAGCAGATGGGAAGAGAATAATTACCCCTTCAGTGCTCAAGAATGTGGTTGCTGTGTTGCCTGGAACAGATCCGAGTGACAAGAGGATTTTATTGGTGTGCGGACATTATGATTCAAGAGTCACGGATGTAATGAATGTTAAAGATTTTGCTCCGGGTGCAAATGATGACGCTTCAGGTGTAGCTGGTGTATTGGAGATGGCCAGGGTAATGAGTAAAGGTCATTTTCGCAGCACAATAATGTTTGTAGCAATGGTTGGCGAGGAACAGGGGCTTTACGGGGCTGCAAACCTCGCAAAGCGAGCAAAGGAAGAAGGCTGGAATGTTCACCTGGTAATGAATAATGATATGATAGGTAATTCTTATGGAATGGAAACTGACATTAAAAATAACACAATGGTGAGGGTGTTTAGTGAAGGTGTTCCTGCTGCAGAAACCAAAGAAGAGGCAACTATGCGCCAATCTATAGGAGCAGAAAATGATGGTATGGCAAGACAGGCCTCGAGATATATTAAAGAGGTTGGAGAGCGGTATGTAGATAATCTGACTGTGAAATTGGTTTACAGAAGGGACAGGTTTTTAAGAGGGGGAGATCATACACCCTTTTCTTTGCAAGGATTTACTGCTGTAAGAATAACTGAAATGAATGAAGATTTTAATAGGCAGCATCAGGATATTAGGACTGAAGGTGGATTTAAATATGGTGATTTACCGGAATATGTTGACTATGGCTATCTGCAGAAAATAGCCAGAATGAATTTGGCAGTACTTTCAAATCTTGCTTCATCAGCCGGGGAGCCTGAAGACGTAATCATGCTGACATCAGCACTTACCAATAAAACAACGCTCAAATGGAATGCTCCTAAAGGAAAACTTCCGTCAGGCTATTATGTGTTGGTGCGCGAAACTACCTCGCCAGTTTGGGAAAAGAAGATTTTTGTAAATGATACCTCTGCAACTATTGCTTATTCAAAGGATAACTATTTTTTTGGAGTACAGTCTACAGATGCCGATGGACATGAAAGTCTGATTATTACACCCAGACCGGGCAGATAAAGAAAATGGCGGACCTAAACCGCCATCTCTTACTATTAACTAAAACTAAACTTATTTTTTGTGGTGTACTAAACAAGGTTTAGTACACCTATATATAGTACCGTTCTCTTATTTAGAGAAAGGGTTGCTTACTTTTACCATTTCAGTTTTATTGGCTGATGAAGATTTCAAAGCAACGTCTTCATTATGGCTATTTGATATACTTGTGGCAAATGTTAAAATCATCATGATGAAAACAGGAACCAGTAAAAGTAAAAATGGCGATACGTTTGCTAACTTTTTCATAATCGTTTTGTTTTGATGAAACAAATAGAATAAATAAAAAAATGCTGCTAAAATCTTTTAGACGAAGTACATATTATCCTAGATAAACGGTTAAAATGAATAGTTTTGTGATTAGTTGTATTATTTTGCGAGTTGGTAGAAAAAAAATGCCAGTTCGTCGAAAGCGAACTGCTTAAGCACGCTAATTAATTTATTTTGGACCTATGAAATTTTGTTTAGTCATCGTTTAATGAAAAGTAGAAACTCCATTATTATACATCTTCTCTTTTGGCTCTTTATTGTTCTGTTTGTGACTGTATTGGTTATTTACAGCAAAGAACCGGTGTCTTTATATAAGCTGGCCATAAACTTTGGCTTTTCGGGATTGATCAATATTTCTATCTTTTATATTAACTATACACTGTTAATTCCCTTATTGGTAAAAGAGAACAAGAGGTATGGCCTTTACATCATATCCATCATTTTACTAATGTTGATGATGAGTTTCATCAAAACGGTTATAGCTACTTTGCATGCCGAGACTATTTTGCAGCACCTTAACAGTAATGGCGTTGCCGAGTATACACCTATTTCTACCTATGCAATTAGTGCATTGTTTATTTCGGGCTTTTTTATAGTTGTTAGTTCGCTGCTTAAATTAGCAATAGACTGGTTTGGTAATGAACATACGCAGCGTAATTTGGAAAGTGAAAAGAAGGAAATGGAATTGCAATTTTTAAAGTCACAATTGAACCCTCACTTTCTGTTCAATTCTTTGAATAACATTTATTCCCTGGCTTATCAGAAATCTGATAAAACTGCTGATGCAATACTAAAGCTTTCAGAAATTATGCGCTATATGATCTATGAAAGTAATGACAGCTGGGTTTCTTTAAGTAAAGAAATTGAATATGTGCAAAGTTTTATAGAACTGCAGAAATTGAGATTTAAAGATGGTGCAGCTGTTGAATTTACAATGAATGGAGAAATTGATAATCAACAGATCGTGCCTTTAATATTAATATCATTTGTTGAGAATGCTTTTAAGCATGGGGTAGCTAATGATCCTAAAAATCCGATTAAGATCAATATTATTGCCAATCAAAAGATATTGCATTTTAGTATAACCAATAAAAAGAATAAATATAATAAGGATGAGATGGGTGGCGTAGGCCTAAACAATGTTGAACGGAGATTGCAATTACTTTATCCGGATAGGTATAAATTAAATATTGTAAATTCGGCTACCCATTACACCAGTGAGTTAATGCTTGATATATGACAAAGTTAAAATGTATTGCGGTTGATGATGAGCCGTTAGCACTTGATATTATTGAGGACTATGTTTCTAAAGTTCCGTTTCTTGAATTAGTTAAGCGGACTGAAAATGCTATAGAGGCTTTGCAGCTTGTTCAGGCTGGGGGCATTGATTTGGTGTTTCTAGATATCCAGATGCCAGAGTTAACAGGTATACAGTTCCTTAAAATAGCGAATGGAAAGGCTAATTACATTTTAACAACAGCTTATTCTCAGTATGCGCTTGAAAGCTATGATCTAAATGTGTCTGATTATTTGTTAAAGCCGATTGCATTTGATCGTTTTTATAAAGCTGTGGAAAAGGTGCATAATCAAATGAAGATTGCAGAACCAGCTGCTGTGCCTCAATCCTTTGTAGCGACAGCTCCTTCGCCAGTGGCGTCGAATCCAATACAGGACTTTATTTTTGTTAAAACAGAGCATAAAATCCAGAAGATTCAACTTGATGATATTCTTTATATAGAAGGTTTAAAAGATTACATATCTATTTATACAAAGGCAGAGCGTATTATTACACTGCAGAATATGAAAAAAATGGATGAGACTTTGCCAAAGGGCCAGTTTGTAAGGGTTCACAAATCTTATATCATTTCGCTTGATAAAATAGAGAGTATAGAAAGAAGTCGTATTTCTATTTTTGGGAAGATTATTCCCATTGGAGATACCTATCGTGATGAGTTTTTTAAACACATAGATAACAAGAATATATAAATGGAATGGCGGCTTATAACACAGCTATTTGATTTAGTTTTGTTCTTATTGCATTCTCAGCTTCAAGAGTAACTACTTCGGGGTTTCTGCCTTCGGGTTCTATTGGATTTAAAACTGTCCATCGTAAACGTTCGCCGAAGCTTAAAGGAAAACTGCCGTAGCGAACCAGCTTCCATGAGTTTTCTATTGCCACAGGAACTATCAATGCATTTGGTACAACTTTTAACAGGGTTGCAATACCACCTACCTGAAAACTTTTTAGCTTGCCGTCTTTTGCGCGTGTACCCTCAGGGAAGATCATAGTAGACCATGTGTTTTCCTTCATCCTTCTGCCCAGTTTTATAATTTCAGAAATAGCTTGCTTACTGTCTTTGCGATCTATGTTTGCACCGCCTCCATATTTCAGGTTAAACGAAATAGAGGGGATGCCTTTTGTTAATTCAATTTTAGAAATGAATTTAACATGGTACTTTCTGAGGAACCATATTAAGCCCGGAATATCATACATACTTTGATGGTTGGCAACAAAGATGATAGGCCTGTTGAGCGGCAGATTCTGGTCGTTTTTAAATGTTATTGAAGAGCCTAAGAAAATGTCACAATAAGTGAGAAAGAAATTAAGTGCATCTACCGAAGTTTTATGGGCTTTATATCCAAACAAACGATAAGAGACCCATTGAATGGGTTGGAATATAACCAGTGTTAAAAAGAAAAACAGATAAAAGATGGGGCTAAAAATATAGCCAAAAAACTTATTCATAGTTTATACGGTAAAGCTGAACAAAATTACTGTATTTTGGTTATAAATGACCTTCCTGTAATAGAATTTTAGTTTTCAAGATAGCTGCCACGCTCATGCTATCGGTAATTTCTCCATTTATAACCATTTGGTAGGCATCATTAAAAGGCAGCTTTTTAACTACAAGCTGCTCTGTCTCCTCAGGTGAGGAAACACCAGGAGTTAGGCCTTTAGCGACATAAATAATTGCGAGTTCATCGCTTACCGAGTTAGACAGGTGCATCCGTTGAATTTCGATCCATTCTGTCGCCATCAGGCCGGTCTCTTCAATAAGTTCACGTTTGGCGCCATCCAGCGGATTTGCCAAAAGAGCTCCCCCACCTTCAGGTATCTCCCAGCTGTAGGCTTTTATCGGGTATCTGTATTGTCCAACAAGCCATGTGTTTAAATCTTCATCAAGTGGCAAAATTCCTATGGCGATATTTTTGAAATGTACTTCGCCATAAATGCCTTTGCCACCTGAAGGATTGATAACCTGATGCTCAGTTAAACTGATCCAATTGTTCTCATATATTTTATTGCTCTCGATGGTCTTCCAAGGGTTTGTACTTTCCATGTTCGCAATATACAAATTAACTAAAATGATTCTTCGTCAGGTCTGGAATCCTGTTGGTCTTGTTTTTTAGTTTTTTTGAACTTAAAATCGTTGTTGCCAAAGCGATAAGAGTAAGTTAAATTGGCCATGGTTCCCTGCATAAATCTTCTAAAATCGATTGTTGAGGTGACTCCATTGGTGGTCATACTCCATCTTCGTGTACTAAACACGTCCCTTATATTTAGGCTAAGTGAAGACTTTTTGTCTTTGAAATCATACTTAGCACCTGCATCTACGCCGTACATTGCATTTCTTTTACCCTGGGCCATTACTTCTGGTGCACGATAATCCCCCCTAATCTGAAGAGATACATTGTAAGGTAAAACGAAGTTATTGGTTAAGTTGGCATTCCAGCTAAAACCAGAGTTTTCCACAATTCCGAAAGCAGGTACTCCATTAATTTTGCTTTGATATAAGTTTACGTTAGTTGTAAAGTTCCAGGCTTTAGCAACATCAACCCGTCCGATTAATTCAAGTCCGCTTGATAGTTGTTTTGTTAAGTTTTGCGGAGTTACAATTGTGATTCCATTTTCATCAGGTTCTGTTCTTACCCTCTGTATAACATCATTGGTTTGGCGTATATATGCACTGGAAGTGAATGTTACTTTAGGCCAGAACTTACTATAGCTTAGTTCAAAAGCATGTACATCCTCCGGTTTCAGATTGGGGTTACCCTGACGGTAATTAAGCGGGTCAGATACGTCAAGAAATGGGTTGGTATCCCATCCTCTTGGCCTGTTAACTCTTCTGCTATAACTAAGCTGTACTTGTTGTTCACCTTTAAATTTTTGGGTTAAATATACGCTTGGATACAATCTTGTATAGGCTACTTTTCCAGGAATATATTCTAACTGATTCAACTTATACATCCCTAAACGAGTATCTAATGTGGCATCTTCTGCTCTTACACCCACCTGATAACCAAAATTCTTAACCTGATTTTGATAATTAAAGTAAAGGGCATGAACCTGGTCCTTACTATTAAACTCATTGGTTAGGGCGAAATTTACTTCGTATTCTCCGGTAAGGTTGTTTAACTGATCAGAAAATGCTGTGTTTTCTGCTAAACGAATTTGACTTCTGTAACCTGCTTCAATTTTCCCAGCTTTACCAATTGGTAAGGTATAATCCGTTTGAACATTGTAACTTCTGTTAAAGCCCGTTCCATCATTTCGCTGGATGTTCGGCAGTGAGCTGGCTGCATCCCCATCAATATTATAGATGTTTGTGCTGTAGATCTGATCGTTGTCGTTTGTGCCTTCAGAGAAACTTAGATTAAAGGTTAGTTCTTCTCTTGGTTTTTTAAATTTCTGGTTAAAGTCCAAGTTAAGATCATAACTACTCCCAAATCCTTTGTTTGTATTGTTTCTATTGCTCAATTCCAGAGGATTTTTACCACCATCAAGCTTATCGATATTCAGAAATTCGTTCCTGTCGTTATCTCGTGAATTGAAGCCTCCCGAAAAACTGATTACACTTTTGTCTGTAATACTATAGTCGATACCGGCTTTTATGTTGTGGCCTTTATCCTGTGATTTTGAATCGGTGTTTTGATTGGCAAAAATTGTAGGGAAGGGGCTGTCCAGATAGGTGATATTGCTATATCCGCCACCAATACGGTTGCCATAACGATAACCATAATTTCCGTAAAGGTTTATCTTTTTGTTTTGAAAACTCAAGTTTGTGCTTGCGTTATAATTATCTCGGTTGCCTGCACTGAATGCTGCGGAGCCATTGAAACCTAATTTCTTATTCTTTTTTAATACGATATTGATAATTCCTGATTGGCCCTCTGCATCATATTTTGCGGATGGATTGGTAATGAGCTCAACGCTTTCAATGGAGCTTGCAGGTATAGATTGCAGTATTTGAGCCACGTTTCCACCGGCTATAAGTGATGGTTTGCCATCTATCAGAACCTTTACTCCGGTTGAACCTCTAAGGCTTACATTACCATCAATATCAGATTGAACAGAGGGTACGTTTTGAAGTAAATCTGAAGCAGATCCTCCCTCGCTAACTAAACTTTGATCAACAGCGAAAACTTTTTTATCTATTCCAAGTTGAATGGCGCTTTTTTGAGCAGTGATAGCCACCTCATTTAGTACAGTTCCTTTGGCTGGCTTCATTTTGATTGTGCCGAGATTAATTACTTTCTGAGCATCGGAAATAGAAATGGAATCTCTAACCATTGTTTGGTAACCAACATAACTTATTTTGAAGGTAAATACGCCTTTAGGTAGACTACTGATAAGTAAATTACCATTTACATCAGTTTGTGCACCTTTAATAATTGCTTTTGTTTTTCTGTTAAGGATAGTGGCTGTAGCAAATGGTACAGTTTCATTACTTTGCGCATCAACAACTTTGGCTGTAATTTGACCCTCTCCAGTGGTTTGGGCATTAAGTTTTACAGTTGTAATACAAAAGGCAATAGCTAAAAACAGAACTTTGCACGTAGAATTCTTCATTCGGATCTTTCTTTTTTATTAGGTTTCTTTAAGGAGGGACAAAGAAACGGAGGGAAAGTTTAATAATACAGGAGTAACTATTTTATTACAGCAAATATGATCAACTACACTAATATTTTTTCTAACGACGGGATGACCTATCAGCAGTATAGAATTCTGATTGATGAGCTTTTATTACAACATAAAACCACAGGTCCTGATGATTCTGATGCAATGTTGCATTACACTAAAATGAATGTGCAACGAATGAGCAGGGTTGATAAAACGGTGAAATTAAATGAGGAATTCCTGAATGTGCTTAACAACGTAAAAAATAAATATCGGTTTCTGGTAATTTCCGAAGGATGGTGTGGGGATGCAGCGCAGATTGTGCCTGTTTTTGATAAAATAGCAACGAGCTTTCCTGATAGATTTGAACTCAGGTTTGTTTTGAGGGATAAAAATTTGCCATTGATTGATGCGCATCTAACCAAAGGTGGCAGGGCCATTCCAGTATTATTAATTCTAGATGAAAAAGGGGATGTCGTTAAGAAATGGGGCCCAAGACCTGACATTCTGCAGGAGTTACTGGCCGGTTGGAAAAGAGACAGCAGTGATATGATGGAAATTGCCGAAAAACTTCATGGCTGGTACGCAAAGGATAAAACCCAAACTACACAACAAGAATTAACGAAAATATTTAAGGATTTAACCTAATCTACAGATACTGTTAACCCTTCCTGCTGAAGAATTTTACGGTAAACTTCCATTTCAGTAAAAGAACCTTCCAAAACAGCGCATTTACCTTTGTTATGGACTTCCCATGCAATTTTTTCTGCCTGGGTTTCAGAATAGTCCAGATATTTCATCATGCAATGAATTACATGATCAAAAGTATTTACATCATCGTTCCATAATATTAAGCGGTGAACTGTTTTTAATGAGGTAAGGATCTCTTCTAATGTAAATGTTTCCTCTTTGGTTTCTGTTGACATATTACAAAAATAAGCTTATTTCAAAATAATGTTGCAGTTAAAGTTATTTTTGCTTAAAATTTGTACTAAACTCAAATATAATGCAGCGTTCAAAGATTGCCGGTATTGGCTACTATGTGCCCAAAAATGTTTATTCTAATGACGATTTATCTCGTTTTATGGATACAAACGATGAATGGATACAGGAGCGTACCGGAATAAAAGAACGTCGTTTTGCGGATAGACTTGAAGAAACAACTACAACGATGGGTGTTGAGGCTGCCAAAATTGCTATCGAACGTGCTGGCATTACTGCACAGGATGTTGACTTCATCATTTTTGCCACACTTAGTCCTGATTATTATTTTCCCGGTTGCGGGGTTCTGCTGCAGCGCGAAATGAAAATGAAAGAAATAGGTGCCCTTGATATCCGAAATCAATGCTCAGGATTTGTTTATGCACTATCTGTAGCAGATCAGTTTATAAAAACAGGCATGTATAAGAACATACTTGTTGTGGGTAGTGAGAAACATTCGTTTGCGATGGATTTTGAAACAAGGAGCAGAAATGTTTCTGTTATATTTGGGGACGGGGCAGGGGCAGTTGTTTTACAACCTACCCAGAAAGAGAACCAGGGTATATTAAGCACACATTTACATAGCGATGGTGCTGATGCAGAGATTTTGGCAATGTATTATCCTGGCGCTTCGGCAAATAAATGGCTTAAGGATAAGCCCGGATATCCTGATCAGGAACTTGGGGGGTTATTCATGACCGCAGAACAGTTGGAAAGTGGTGCCGCATTGCCTTATATGGATGGGCCTGCTGTATTTAAAAAAGCAGTGGTAAAATTCCCGGAAGTAATAAAAGAAGCTTTAAACGCCAACAATCTTACAGAGAAAGATATTGATATGTTGGTTCCTCACCAAGCTAACCTAAGAATAAGCCAATATGTACAGCAATTACTGGGCTTAAGTGACGACAAGGTATTTAATAATATTCAGAAATACGGAAATACCACAGCAGCCTCAGTTCCCATTGCACTCTGTGAGGCATGGGAAGAGGGTAAGATTAAAGATGGAGATCTTGTTTGTCTTGCGGCTTTTGGTTCTGGTTTTACCTGGGCAAGTGCTTTAATCAGGTGGTAAGCTTAATAGGCGCTAGCTTCCCTTTGCTGATCTTGTCATTTGTTCAAAGGCATCCCACATCTCATTCGGAATGGCTTCGAGACCATTAAACTGACCAGCCCCTTGTAACCACTCGCCGCCATCAATGGTAATTACTTCTCCGTTAATGTAGCCTGCGAAGTCACTGATTAGAAATGCCGCTAAATTAGCGAGTTCCTGATGTTCGCCTACGCGTTTCAAAGGAACCCTGTTCTTGAAATCGAACTTCTCTGCCAGATCGCCGGGCAATAACCGTTCCCATGCACCTTTAGTAGGAAAGGGGCCAGGGGCAATGGCATTTGTTCGGATACCATACTTGCCCCATTCAACAGCTAAAGAGCGTGTCATGGCCAGCACACCGCCTTTAGCGCACGCAGAAGGCACTACGTATGCAGAGCCTGTAAAAGCATAGGTGGTAACAATGTTTAAAACACTTGCGGTTTGTTTTTCTTTTATCCAATGTTTGCCAAAAGCAAGGGTACAGTTTACAGAGCCCTTTAAAACAATATCTATTATCGAAGAAAAAGCATTAGCTGACAAGCGTTCAGTTGGTGAAATGAAATTACCAGCGGCATTGTTAAGCAGTGCATCAACTTTCCCAAAGGTTTTTAATGTCTCGACCAACACATGCTCAACCTGTTCATATTCCCTGACGTCGCAAGCTAGCGCGAGGACTTTTCCGCCAGTTTCTTTCTCCATTTCTAAAGCTGTTTGCTGAAGCACATCAAGCTTACGGCTTGTGATCACCAGGTTTGCTCCTAATTTCAGAAAATAGGTTCCCATGGCTTTCCCTAAACCGGTACCACCACCCGTAACTACAATTGTTTTTCCTTTTAAGGCATCATCTCTTAACATTGGCTGATTGAACATGGCTTATTTCTTTTGCAGGTTATCTATAATTGTTTTTAAAATGCTACGGGTTGCGGGGGCCCACCACTGTTTTAGCATTACTTGCAATGCTTCACTTTGATCTGCACTGGTTGCTGTAATTAAATCTTTTCTGATGTTGAGCTTACTCTGTTCCCAGGTATTACGCTCCATAGCCATGTATTTTCTGATCTTTCTCTCGGCAGCTGTGAGGATACTGGCTGGATTTACAATCTCGTCGACCAGACCAACCTGCAATGCCTCTTCAGGGGTAAATAGTTTCCCTTCTAAAAGACTTCTGGTAGCATTAGCCTGTCCAATCCAGAATGAGTACAGCTTAAAAATGCTGTTAGGTACAATTATGCCTACCGGAACTTCATTTAGCCCGATAATGTATTTGCCTTCGGCCATTATTCTATAATCGCAAGTCAGGGCTATAACGCATCCGCCGGCAGGGCTGTGCCCGTTTATGGCAGCAATTAGTGGTTTTTTAAATGCAGTTATAGTTGCTGTAAAATTCAGAAACAGATGCCAGAATGATTCAGCTTCTTCTTCTGAATAGTTGTATAATTCTATAAGGTCTAACCCGGCAGAGAAAAAATGTTCTTTGCCGGTGATAATTACACCAGCAATATTGGGATCACCCGCTATGTTTATGAGTATGTCATTTAATTCAGTAATCATTTCACGGTTAAGTGCGTTAGATTTACCTCTATCGAGCGTGATAATGCTTAAGTGATCTTTTATGGTGACTCTAATTGTATTCATTTATATTTATTTTACTTCATAGGTGTAAACTGTACGTGCTAAATTTCCAAGCATATCCATGCCCTCTATAACGATTCTGTAGATTCCGGGTTCATCTGAATTGAAATAGTTGAAGGCTGCTTTTCCACTTTCATTTGTGACAATATTAGGATTCCAGTAAATGGTGGTCCTGTAATCTGGTCTGTTATCAGGAGCATCGTATTTTGGTGAATAGAATTCTCTTGGTGTATAATATCCTTTGGGCGAGAAAGGAATGATGCCTGGTGTAAACGTAGATGCGCTGGAATAGCCGCCTCCGCGTTTAGTGGTAATGACTAATACACCGCCACCTCCACGACTACCATAAATTGCAGTGTTGCCAGCAGATTTTAATACTTCAATCGTCTCAATATCCATTGGGTTAATATTATCCAGAAAATCGCCTTCCATTTGCATACCATCTAAAACTATTGACATTGGTGTGCCGTTGTTTCTCATTAAATATGGAGTTCCATTTCTAATAATCAAGCCAGCAACACGACCCTGTAAACACTGCGACAATGTAGTGCAGTATTGAAGCTGGTCTGTCGTTATAATAGCATCGGCGTTACCGGCACCATTTAGATTTGAGGAATTTTTAGCTGGATTTTTTTTCTCTACAATATTCACCTCTTTTAACAAAATTGTACGTTCCAGTATTCCGCGTTTAGTTAGATCGTCAAAATAGTTTTCACTTTGTTTCAGATATCCTGATAAGGCCTCATTAACATTCACCTCTATGTCGCCGGTATTTTTATTTTTAGTAACTATCTGTCCTGATACAACATCAAGAACTATATCTACACTCTTTTTGTTTTTTGCGGTTCTTGCCTGTACAATGAATTTAGTACTGTCATTAAAGATCAGGTTGTCGAAATTGAAACGTCCTTGTGCATCAGATAATGTATCAATTGCGAACAATCCTCCAGAGGAGGAGAAAAGTGATACCTTGGAGTTTGGTAAAGGTTTGCCGCCATAACTTGTAACTACTCCGCTGATTTTTAATGATTTTTCTGGTTCATAGCGAATATTTGGACCTGCATTATTAATTATATTTTTCCATAATATTCTTCTCCATCCCTGGGTTATCATTAGGTTATCTAAATCCTGTTGTGTTTTTTGATCATCATGTAAAAAGTAGTAGTTAGGTTTTTCTATGTAACCAATAAGATCTGAAGTAAGCAGCAGGGTCGTAAAAATGTTGCTTTCATTTTCTTCGTCAGGCTTTACTGATGTAATATTGGTAACAGCTATAGAAAAACTTGCCTGCGCAGGCTTTTCCGCAAAATCTGCCTGAAGATTTACGTTAACTTTTTCCTTCCTTGCGTAGCTTTCTTTAGCGGTTGAAACCTTTGTTGTTATCCTGTCCTTAACATTATTTACAAAAACAAGGCGCTCTGCAACGGGAGTGTTCCGAGCAGAGAATAAGGTGAGCTGAATTATGCCTGATGGCAAATCTTTTTTAGGAATTGAGGTGGTTATAATTTGTTTTTGAGAAGCGGCTTTGGATATGAAATAAACATTTCCATTGTTTTGTGCAACTAGTTTTAACTCACCATTTCCTATTAGATCGGGACTCAATAAAACTTTAGCAACAACATTTTCCGTATTGCTGTTTACCGTAATGATATAACCACTTGGTAATACTCGGGGTAGATTTATAGTGTTTTCAGACCCGTCTTTATATTTTACTTTAGCAGCATAAGTTTTTCCAGGCTGTGGATTGAGTATAAAACTACCTATTCCTAAGTGTTGTGTGCTAAATTGAGTAACTTCCTGACCATCATTATCTATTATTGATCCTTTTACATCTTCGCCCAATCCAGAAGCATTTACGGCTTTGATTCCAATTTTATTAGGCAGGCTTTCTACTAGGTTTCCGCTTTCGGGGAAGAACTGGACATCTATTGCATTTGATGTTGCTTTAACGGGAATTTCTTTGATCATCTTTTTCTTATCTGGAAGAGTCAGCGTAGCTATAATTTTTCCGGATTTGTACAAAGATGGCTGAGTATTTAAAAAACTGATGTTTACCTCTCCCTGATCATTGGTTACTGCTTTTCCTTTTGCCAGGCTTCTGAAGTTTAACTGAACCTCGTATGAGACATCACTTTGTGCATATGGAACACCTTTTTTATCTGTAAACCTGATGTTGGCATCTACTTTTTCTGCGGTATTTTGCTTGCTAAAAGCATAGCTGGTGTTTGTGTAAACATTATTAGCCCATGAATTGCCAATTTTTATGGTTTTATCGAAAAAGAATTCTGTTCCCGCATTCTTCATCCATTGGGTATATGCCCTTATTCGATAGTTCCCTTCCGTAAAGGAATCAGGAAGTTTAAAGTCACCCCAGGTAAATCCCGAAATCACAGGCAACTTAATCTGCTTTTTAACGGAATCTTTTTCGCTGATCAATTCAACATATAGTGCATTGCTGATTGTTGATGGTTTTCCTGTTTGAGCATTTACAACGTAAGCCTTAAACCAAATGTCATCGCCGATGGCATAAAAGGGTTTATCAAGATGCAAATGCACTTTTTCCTGAGGATACTTTTCAATATATGCCTCCAGTTTCTTTATCAATGTACTAAACGGATCGTCATCCGCTTTGTAAGCAAAAGTTATAAGTATCCCAAAGCATAGTAACAAAGGCAGAATTAGCTTACGTTTCATAAATAAGAACCTTAACAAATAAAGCCTCAATATACGAAATATTAACTTTAGAACTTATTCTTCCACATCATGCTTTCTACAGGTTTTGTGGTTTTGTTGTTGTATTTAGCGTTAGTTTTGGTGTTATACATTGTTTGAATATCGCCTTGAACCATAAAGTAAATTAATTGGCCAATTGGCATTCCGGCATATATTCTTACAGGTTGTGCGCATGAAATTTCTAATGTCCATGTATTGCAAAAACCAACATCACCTTTACCCGCGGTTGCATGGATATCTATTCCCAATCTACCGGTGCTTGATTTTCCTTCAAGAAAGGGAATATGGGCATGGGTTTCTGTATATTCTAAAGTAACACCTAGATACAGTGTGCCTGGATGTAGCACATATCCTTCTTTTGGAATTTCGAAATGATCTATTTTATTGTGTGCTTTTGCATCAAGAACCCTGTCTTTGTAAGTAGCCAGATACTTGCCCAAATGAACATCGTATGAGTTTGTGCCAAGGCATTCGGGGTTAAAAGGCTCTATTATAATGGTTCCCTTATCTATTTCTTCCAGTATTCGTTTGTCGGACAGTATCATTTTATCTAGTATTTGGACGAAATTATGATTAATTTAAGATACTTTTGCATAGTTTTCTAAAATAGAGATGCCTGTAGTTTTTAATAAAAATATTGACGAGGATACCATACTTGCTGTATGGAAAATCGAAGAAACTGAAGAGCAGCTGATTTCGGGTTTACAACTGAAGCAGCATGAGCTTGATGTGATTTCATCGTTAAATAACGGAAAGCGGTTGCTTCATTGGCTAAGCACAAGGGTGCTATTAAGAACAATGCTTAATACTTCAGAATATATCGACTGCCGCATGGATGAGCACGGTAAGCCATATCTTCCTAACCTCGGATACCATATTTCTTTAAGTCATTCTTACGATTACGCGTCGGTAATTGTTGGTAAGAAGAAGAAGGTGGGGGTTGATATTGAACTTATTAAACACAAAATAAAGAGCATAAGGAATAAGTTTCTGTCTGACTCGGAACTTGCTCAAAAACAAATTGGTGATAACACTAATGGATTATATGTGTGCTGGTGTGCAAAAGAAGCTATCTATAAATGGAATGGGAGAAAGGGACTGGAGTTTAAACGAGACATTCATATCAAGCCCTTTAAGCTTAAAGATGAAGGAAGTCTTAAGGCTCTTGTTGATCTTCCTGAAGGAGCTTTGGAGCTTACTGTGCACTATTTTAAAACTAACGATGGCTATATGTTAGGTTACGTGGTAGCTTAACTTTTCATAAAATGAATAAGAAAGTTGAATTTATAGACTGGTGTCTTGTTGATTATCAGGATGCCTGGGATAAACAGGAAGTTTTGTTCAATCAAAGCGTGGCTTTGAAAACACAAAACCGAACAAATAACACAAATCTGGAGACCCCTAATTTTTTGGTGTTTTGTGAGCATCCTCATGTATATACCTTAGGGAAAAGTGGTCACCCGGAAAACTTGTTGCTTAATGAACAAGGTTTATTAGAAAAAGAGGCAAAATATTATAAAATTAACCGTGGTGGTGATATAACATATCATGGGCCAGGGCAAATAGTGGGTTATCCAATTCTTGATCTGGATAATTTTTTTACTGATATCCACCTTTATTTAAGAACACTTGAAGAAGCGGTTATTTTAACCTTGAATGATTACGGGATTATATCTGGTCGGTATCCAGGCTATACAGGAGTATGGCTGGACGCTGATAATGAGAGAGCACGTAAAATATGTGCATTGGGTGTAAGGTGCAGCAGGTGGGTAACCATGCATGGCTTTGCGTTCAATGTAAATACAGATCTTAACTACTTTAAAAATATCGTTCCTTGTGGGATAGACGATAAGGATGTAACCTCGATACAACGTGAATTGGGCTATCCGCTAGATATGGAAGAGGTTAAAGGTAAGCTGAAAAATCATATTGCCAGTCTGTTTGGCATGCAGCTGATCTGATTCATCTTGAAAAAGGGATTTGAAATTTTGATTTTTTGACATAAAGATTATCTTTATATAAATTAAAACTCAAAAACCTATGGACTACAATTCAGAGTACTCTTCAGCAGCCGCCGCCGGATTGGGCGCCGGAACCGTTTTCTTTTGTTTAATCGTGCTAGTTATTGTCTATGCCGGATTATGGAAAACCTTCGTTAAAGCCGGAAAACCAGGATGGGCGGCTATAATACCAATTTACAATTTAATTGTCCTTATCGAAATTGTTGGTAAACCGACAATATGGATACTTTGGTTATTAATACCATGTGTAAATATTGTATTTAGTGTTTGGCTAATGAATCTGCTAAGTAAAAGTTTCGGAAAAACAGAAGGCTTTACCGTCGGACTTATTATTTTGCCAATTGTGTTCTATCCTATATTAGGCTTTGGTGATGCGAAGTATTTAGGCCCATCTGCTGCAGAAGCACAAAATGGTTTTAATAATCCAAACAACCCTTTTGGTAATAATAATCCGTTCAACGATCCATTTAACAAACCACCTACCACCCCTGGAATTTAATTGTTAGTGTTTATAACATATATCTTATCCGCCTGGTCTTCTTTCTTAGACAAGGCGGATATTTTTTTGCTGCCATGTCCGTTTAAGTATCTCTTTAAAATCGACTGTCCGGGATGTGGATTTCAACGCTCACTAATATTTCTCCTAAAAGGGGATTGGGAAAAGAGTTTTGATATGTATCCACCAACGGTTCCTCTTCTCATTACTTTTATTGTAGGGTTATCGGCAAACTACTGGTTCGGCAAAAGAAGTGATAAGCTCATTAAAACACTATATCTTATTACGGGGTCAATTATATTAGTCAGTTACGTTTATAAAATGTGGATACCTCATCCGCACTAGTAAAATTTCTCAAATCCGTATCTCTTGTTATTCCGTAAATGTCGAATATGAGATATTCGATGGTAATTCTATCATTATTACTGATATTAGCCTGTAAGAAAGGAGAGGTAAAGTCGATGGTTAATGATAGCACTACAAACACGGTTGTGAACCCGTTAAATTATCTTGCGCTTGGCGATTCCTATACCATAGGAGAGTCAGTAGAACGTTATGAGAATTTCCCAAACCAGCTTGCAAATGACCTTACAAAAAAGGGCCTTATAATAAACTCCCCGATCATAGTTGCGAGGACGGGTTGGACAACCAGCGAATTGAAATCTGGAATCAAAGACTCTGGGGTACCCGAGCATAAATTTGATATTGTTACTTTACTAATAGGTGTAAATAATCAATATAGAGGTGAATCAAAAGATGTTTACCGTAAGGAATTTAAAGAGCTCCTGCAAATCGCTATTAATTTCACAAAAGACAAAAAATCGCATGTTTTTGTGATATCAATTCCCGATTGGGGAGCTACACCGCATGGCCAGCAAAGCGGACGTGATCCACAAGTCATTGCTAAGGAAATAGATGCTTTTAATGTAATAAACAAAGAAGAGACATTGGCCGCGGGTTTGAATTATTCCAACATTACACCATTTTCCAGATTAGCACTGTCAGACAAAACCTTGGTTGCCGGAGATGGCCTGCATCCCTCAGGAAAGATGTATGCCGGATGGGTTGCGAATGTTGCTCCGTTAGTATTGACGAATTTGAAATAATTATTACCTAATCTGTCTTTGAAGTAATATGTCTGTAGTCTTTAATTACCGTTTTTAAGAATTCTAATTCGTTCATTCCCACTGGCACTTTAATGGCAAGATGTGTTGAGATTCTTGCTGACATTGCATAAATTAAATCAGCATTATTTGTTCTGTAAAAAGTACTGATAACTTCATGGATTAGCTCTGCATCTCTATCTGTAAGCTGATCAGCATAGGCAAAAACGGGGGTATATTCTTCTTCTACCGGATGAAAAGCAATGTGGTTAAAGCCAGTACGGGCAACTGTTTTTATGAGTGTGGTGCCGGCTACTATATCGCCAATTCTTTGCTTGTTTTCTGTTATAGCCACACAAATTAATCCGCCTACCTGAGCGGTTAGTGTAAAATCTACGAGTCTAAACAACCAGCGGATAAAATACTGACCTAAACTTGCCTGGCCTCCGTTTAAGCTAATCACTTTTATCTTTAGTAACTTTTTGCCGATACTTTGTCCGTTCATAAAGATCTCAGAAATAAGGTCATAAAAAACAAAGCAAGCACCATAAATTGACCATATGGAAATGACAAGGATTTTTGACTGTGCAGAGCCTGTAAGTGCAGTTAATACCATAAGCAGAATTGCTACGACGATAAAAGCGCCCAAATCAATCAACCTTGCAGCCACCCGTTCTCCCAATCCTGCAACCGGATAGTCTATAGCCACATGCTGACTTGTGTTTACCTGTATTGTTTCCATTTAAACTCAAACTTAGATAAAATTTAAAACAAAGAAATGTTCAGGAGAATTAAAATAATGATAGTGAATTTTTCTTGTAAAAATCTTTTTTATGCTATTTTACATGAAAATTAGAGCCCTCACAAAACCTATGAGAGAATCGTTGTTTGTTAAGCAGAATTCCAGTAAATGGAAATCCTATGAACAAATGAGTGCAGCCACACCAGATGAGCTGGCTGATAGGTTTGTTGACATTACCAATGATCTGGCTTACGCCAAAACATTTTATCCAAAATCAAAAACAACAGAATATTTAAACGGAATTGCTGCATTGCTGCATCAATCTATTTATAAGAATAAAAAAGAGGACACCAATACGTTCATTGAATTCTGGAAATTTGAGTTACCTATCCTTTTTTATACCTATCGCAGGCAGTTGCTGTATGCACTAATATTTTTTGTAATCTCAAGCTTAATAGGAATTCTGTCTGCAAAATATGATGATTCTTTCTTAAGGTTAATACTTGGAGATGGGTATGTAAATATGACCAATGAGAATATTGCTAAGGGAGATCCATTTGGCGTTTATAAAAAGCAAGGTGAGTTCAGCATGTTTTTTATGATTGCTGCCAACAATATCTATGTGTCTTTATTGATGTTTGTAAGTGGAATATTCTTCTCGATTGGGCCTGTATTCTTTATCTTAAGAAATGGAATAATGCTTGGCTCATTCGAATATTATTTCTTTAGTAAAGGTTTGGGACTGGAATCTATATTGGTAATATGGATTCATGGGACTTTGGAAATATCTGCCATCATAATTGCCGGTGGTGCAGGTTTGGTTTTAGGGCATGGCTTATTGTTTCCTAAAACATATACACGCCTTCAGGCATTTATAAAAAGTGCAAAAGACGGAACTAAAATAGCTTTGGGAATATTACCTATAATTGTGGTGGCAGCAATATTTGAAAGTTTTGTTACCAGGCATACCGATATGCCGATTTGGTTAAGTGTTTCCATTCTTGGAGGCTCATTTTTATTTATGGTTTGGTATGTAGTATTGTATCCTGCCCAACTTATTAAACGCACTCAAAATATAAACAATGTCTGATAAATTAGAATTTAGAAAGCTCAGAGAGTTTGGTGAGATCATTAATGATATGTTCCAGTTCATAAAACAGAACTTTAAGCCATTAATGAAAACCTATATTTATTTATGCGGCTTCTTTGTACTTGCCGGAATGTTAGCGGCAATAATGTATCAGGTTGGCTTACAAAAGATCAATTTCGGCTACGGTGGCAATCAGGCAAACGCCAACCCTTTCAACAGGTTTGGTCAGTTGTTCTCATTCAATTATTTCGTTGTGATCATATTTTCATTACTCAATTATACTGCAATAACTGTTTCAACCTTAAGCTTTATTGCATTATACGTTCAAAAAGGAAACCAGGCGCCAACTGTGGAAGAAGTTTGGTCATATTTCAAATATTATTTCCTTAGGGTATTTGGGAGTAGTATTGCTGTGTGTATTTTTCTTATTATTTGCCTTCTATTCTGTGGCTTGCCGTTTTTTTATGTGTTTCCGGCGATGTCTCTTTTTTATTCCATAATGGTGGTAGAGAATGGAAGCTTTGAATATTCATTTAGCAGATCTTTCAAACTCTTAAAAGATCAATGGTGGGTAACCGCAGGAGCAATATTTGTTATATGGATAATTACCTATGCATGCATGTCTATGGCCTCTATGCCAGCTATAATACTTACCATGGTTTCTGCATTTACCAAAGCATCCGGTGGTATGAGTACTTTTATCATTGTTATTTCTACAGTTATTCAATATGTATGTCAGGTGTTTATGATCTTGCCTGTTATAGGTGTTACACTCTGTTATTTTAATCTGGTAGAACGTTTGGATAATACCGGATTATTGGAAAGGATAAATCAACTTGGAAAGTCCGAAACGAATTTAAATTCTACCCCTGAGGATTATTAGCATGCGTTTACTGCTCTTCATTTTTCTTTTTTTTGGAATGCTACAGGTTCAGGCTAATGTAGAAAAGCAGGATTCTGTTGCACAAAAAACAGTCGTCAGACTGGATACGACTAAGGTTGATCTGCGTGGGTTCGATAAAAGTAAACTGGAAGCACATAGTAAAGAAACAGACTTCATTTATGATGATGTCCCTGCGCCAAATCTTAGCTTTTGGGACAGGTTTTGGCGATGGTTTTGGCGCTTGATAGGCCAAGCACTAAGTAACAAGGTGTCTGGTGGTTTAATAAAATACTTAGCAATTATTGCACTGGTTGGATTGGTAGTTTTCATTGTCTTAAAAATAATTGGTGCAGATCTGAAAATATTTTCCCGTAAGTCTCAAATAGTGGAGGTGCCCTATAATGAGTCTGATGATAACATCCATGAAATTAATTTTAATGAGGAGATAGAAAAGGCTATAGTGAATGCTAATTATAGATTGGCTGTCAGACTTTTGTATTTGCGGACACTTAAAAAACTGAGCGATAAAGACCTGATTCACTGGCTCCCTGAAAAAACAAATCAAACGTATATCAGCGAGATTAATGATTCCGATAAGAAGAAAGAATTCAGCAAGCTTACTCATCAATTTGAATATGTTTGGTACGGCGAGTTTTTTATTGACAAAGAGAATTTCAATGCCATTAAAGACACTTTTGAACGGTTTAATTTACATAGCTCATGAAGGGATTAAGAAGATATCTTATTGTGAGTGCCGTGCTTTTGGTTGGTTATCTGGTTGCCCAGTATTATAAACCCAAGCCAACAAACTGGACCCCCAGCTATTTAAAAGAAGATAAGATCCCCTATGGCACGTACATTCTGTTTCATGAAATACATGATTTATTTCCCAAAAGAGATGTGAGAATAATCCGAGATCCAATATATAATACTTTAAAGGATAAAAAGTTTAATAATACCAACTACCTTTTTATTTCTCACTCTATGGAACTTGATAAGCTGGATTTTAAAGAACTTATCAGCTTTGTAAATGAGGGAAACAATGCTTTTTTTGCCGCCTTTGATTTTGGTAAAATTTTAAGTGATACACTTAAGTTTGATATAGGATCGTCGTATAACTATTCAACAGAAAAATCTACCGGAATTAATTTCACCAATCCAAAGTTGAAAACGAAATACAATTATGCCTTCGGAAAGCAAATTGCCGAACAGTATTTTAGTAAAATCGATACTTCCAGGGTAACGGTATTGGGTAAAAATGCTAATGGGAAGCCAAACTTTATTAAATACAGTTTTGGTAAAGGAAATATATACATTTTACCAAATCCTCAACTATTTACCAATTACAGCCTGATAAATCCTTTAGGCGCGGATTATGCAGCAAAGGCCCTATCATACCTTCCCAGCTCTGGAAGTTTAATGTGGGACGAACACAATACACGAGGTAATATCGATGATTCAGCCGTTTTAAGAGTGATTTTTAGAAATGAATCACTGCGATGGGCATACTATATTGCGTTGGTAGGATTGATCATCTTTGTTTTGTTTGAAATGAAGCGCAGACAGCGAATAATTCCTGTAATAGAACCCTTAAAAAACTCATCCTTAGATTTTGTTAAGGTTGTTGGAAAAGTATACTATCAGCAACGGGACAATGGAGATATTGCAAGAAAAAAGGTAAGCTACTTTCTTGAGCATATTCGAAGTACCTATAACCTTAAAACAACATCACTGAATAAAGAATTGGAAGAAGCTTTAAATATCAGATCAGGAGTGCCCCAAGAAACGATTAGCCAACTGTTTAGCATTGTAAATGTGATAAATAGTAATCAGTTTGTTGATGATAACTCACTGATCAACCTTAATAAACTAATTGAAAGATTTTATAAACAAGCTCAATAAACTATGGAACCGGAAATTTTTAATGAAAGAACCGACTTAACTGAACTTAATCAGGCTGTTGATCAGATAAGACAAACACTGAGCAGTATTATTATTGGGCAAAAGGAAACAATAGATTTTCTAATTGCAGCCCTACTTGCCGATGGCCATATTTTGCTCGAAGGTGTCCCTGGTGTGGCTAAAACATTAAGTGCTAAACTTGTTGCCAAAAGCATTGATGCTTCATTTTCACGAATTCAGTTCACTCCTGATTTAATGCCTTCCGATGTATTGGGGACATCTGTATTTGACCCCAGATCTTCGTCGTTTGAATATAGAAAAGGGCCTATATTTGGACATATCATATTGGTTGACGAAATTAATCGCGCTCCTGCAAAAACTCAGTCAGCTTTGTTTGAAGTGATGGAAGAACGACAAATAACTGTAGATGGACATACCTATCAAATGGATGAGCCTTTTATGGTGCTGGCTACCCAAAATCCAATAGAACAGGAAGGGACTTATAGATTGCCCGAAGCCCAGCTAGATAGATTCTTATTTAAGATCGAAGTTAAATACCCTACACTGGAAGAAGAGATAATTATCCTTCAAAATCAACATCAGCAAAAGCTTGAGGTAGAGATAAATGCAGTTAAAGCGGTTCTAAGTATCGATAAGATCAAGAAATGCAGGGCAATAATTAAGGCCTTGCATGTTGAACCTAAACTAATAGAATATGCAGCAAGGATAACTCATGAAACAAGGAATAATAAATCACTTTACCTGGGCGCTTCACCCCGGGCATCTTTAGCAATGATCAATAGCGCTAAAGCCATTGCAGCAATGCAGGGTCGTGATTTTGTTACGCCAGAGGATATCATAAAAGTGGCGGTACCTGTTCTTGCACACAGAATTATGCTAACACCAGATAAGGAAATGGAAGGACTTACTCCTGCTGATATAGTTGGTCAAATTATTCAAAAATTAGAAATTCCAAGGTAATACCTAAGCTGTTGAAGAACTTTTTTAAGACATATTATAAAGACCTGTTTTTAGGTAAAAGGCTGTTTGCAGGAATTGGGCTTTGTGCTACTTTGTTCCTGTTTTCTTTCTTTTTGCCATGGCTTGGGGATATCCCATTTATTGCTTTTTGGACGCTGATAGCATTGGTTATTATTGATATGCTCATGCTTTATCGACAGGATAGGAGCTTCTTTTTAAGACGGGATCTTCCTGAAAGATTAAGTAACGGTGATGAAAATGAAATCAATATTTATATCGAGAGTTTTTATCCTTTTGCGACTAAAGTTGGTATTATTGATGAAATTCCTTTACAATTTCAGAAGAGAGACATCTGGTTTACCAGTAATTTAAAACCCCGTGAACACAAAACAATTAATTATACTTTAAGGCCTACCAAAAGGGGCGAATATGTATTTGGATTGGTTCGGTGTTATGTTAGTTCGCCGCTAAGCTTAATAGTAAGGAGGTTTAACTTTGGAGAAGAAACAACAGTGCCAGTTTATCCTTCCTTTTTGCAATTAAGAAGATATGAATTAATGGCGATATCAAACAGACTGAATGAAATTGGGATTAAAAAAATAAGAAGAATAGGTCATAGCCTGGAGTTTGATCAGGTAAAGAGTTATGTGCAGGGCGATGATTATAGAACTGTTAACTGGAAAGCGACAGCCCGGAAAGGAGAGTTGATGGTGAATTCCTTTACAGATGAAAAAGCTCAACATGTCTATTGTGTGATTGATAAATCGAGAATCATGAAAATGCCTTTTGAGGGATTGAGCTTATTGGATTATGCAATTAATGCAAGTTTAATTCTTTCTAACGTGGCTTTGTTAAAGGAAGATAAAGCGGGCTTAATAACCATAGCTGAAAAGACCGGAAGTATTGTGCCAGCAGATAGAAAACCTGCTCAGCTTGGTAAGATTATGAGCGTTTTGTATAAAGAAAAAACAAGATATCTCGAAACCAACATGGAGGCCCTTTATACAAGCATCCGAAGCGTTTTAAAGCAGCGTAGTTTGTTAGTTTTCTTTACAAATTTCGAAAGCATGTCGGCATTAAACAGACAGCTGCCATTTTTAAAGCGTATTGCTAAATTCCATTTGCTGCTTATTGTGTTTTTTGAAAACACCGAACTCAAATCTCTTACCGAAGAGGAAGTAAAAGACGTAGAAGGGATTTACATTAAAACCATTGCCAGCAAATTTGCTTATGAGAAAAAGTTAATCGTAAAGGAACTTGCCAAACATGGAATCTTAAGCATTCTTACTCCACCGGAGAAACTGACCATAAATGTGATTAACAGATACCTTTCTATTAAGGCACAACAGAAAATCTAATAATAGTTTAGCACTCAGGCAAACTTATTGGGATATTGGTGGCTAAACCGCCATCAGATGTTTCTTTGTATTTCGAATTCATATCTAAAGCAGTTTCCCACATTGTATTAACAACGGCGTCTAAACTTACCTTGGCTTTATCAGGGTTACTTTGCAATGCAAGCTGACTTGCTGTAATTGCTTTAATAGCGCCCATAGTATTCCTTTCTATACAAGGTATTTGAACTAAACCACCAATAGGGTCACAGGTAAGGCCTAAGTGATGCTCCATAGCTATTTCAGCAGCCATTAAAACCTGTCTCTGAGAGCCTCCTAAACACTCAGTAAGCGCAGCTGCTGCCATTGCTGAAGACACTCCGATTTCGGCCTGACATCCGCCCATAGCAGCAGATATTGTAGCTCCCTTTTTGAAGATACTGCCTACTTCAGACGCACAGGCAATGAACTGTGTAATTTTTTCTTCATCAAATCCATCACAAAATGTTATAAAGTATTGTAATACCGCTGGTATAACTCCAGCCGCACCATTGGTTGGGGCCGTTACCACCCTACCAAATGAAGCATTTTCTTCATTAACAGCCAGGGCAAAACAGCTCACCCAGTCAAGCGTGTAATTAAATCCATTTCCGCCTGCTCTAATGGCCATTATCCAACTTTCATAGTTAGTGTACACACTACTGCCCATCAGCTTTTTATTAAGCGCTGCGGCCCTTCTGGCCACGTTTAGCCCTCCCGGCAAAAAACCTGAAGTATGACACCCTCTGTAAATGCAATCCTTCATTACATTGAAGTGCTGCAAAATTCCTGTTTTTGTTGCAGCTTCTGTCCGCCAGGCCAGTTCATTTTCCATTACTACCTCAGAAACTTTAAGTCCTGTAGTAAGGCACCAGTGTAACAGATCTCCAGCTTTTTCAATAGGGAAAGGTAAATCAACCTGCTCTCTTTCCTTACCATCCTCTCCTTCTTTAACTACAAAACCACCGCCAATGGAGTAATAGGTCTCGGATATTGCTTTTTCCGTTTTTAGAAACGCTTGAAAAGTAACCGCATTTGGGTGAAATGGAAGGCTTTCAAAAAAGAGAAATATCAGATCCTCATCATAGTTGAATTCAATTGGTTTTTCTCCTGCCAGAATTAGTGACTGCTCTTTTTTGATAGATTCAATAGTACACTCAATCGAGTTTACATCAAATGTTACCGGATCTGCGCCTGCCAGTCCCAATAATATGGCAACATCAGTTCCATGTCCTTTACCAGTTTTTGCTAAGGATCCGTAAAGCAAAATCTTTATTTGCTCAACCTCATCTAATAAATTTTGCTGTTTTAACGAAGCTGTGAATTGCTGTGCTGCTCGCCACGGACCAAGTGTGTGTGAACTTGAAGGTCCAATTCCTATCTTAAAAATATCAAATACTGAGATCTGTTCTCTTTGCATAATGCAAAGCTAAAACTTAAAAATCAAATGCTATGATATTTCTATCCTGAAGCATACGGTCTACAAATCTTTTGTGGTTTTTGGGGCTCCCTATGGCTATCCATGTTCCACTGATGATGCCATTAGCGAGTTCCTGCTTGCCCCGGGTAAGCTTTAATTTAGAGGTCTTGATGTCTTCTTCATATTTCTCCAGACTTTCATTTTCAAATCTTTTTACGATTCTGTAAACTCTTTTAGTAAAGCGGCGTTCTACCATATCTTCTAAAAAGGGAAAAGTAAGTAAAGCCAATAGAACAACCAGTGTTACACCTATTGCCTGTTCATAATATCCAGAACCAATAGCCATTCCAATTGCGGCTACAATCCATATTACACAAGCTGTAGTTAAGCCTTTAACCTGATTGTCTTCTTTAAAAATAACACCTGCACCCAAAAAGCCTATGCCAGTAACAATATTGGAGGCAATACGATCATGGCTACTTAAACCAATTTTTATAGACAGAATGGTGAATAATGTAGAACCAAGACCAATCATGATCATTGTTTTTAGTCCAGCCTGTTTGCTTCTGAACTCTCGCTCCGCACCAATTAAACCACATAGTAGTGTTGCCAGTAAAAATTTGTTCACTTCACTAAGCGTAAGGAAATGACCGTTCTCTAAAAAATTCTCCATCATGTTTTAACTACCTAAATATAACAAAGATTTAAAACAAAAAGACCCGCTGATAACAGCGGGTCTTTTTTTATATGTGTAGGCAAATAATGATTACATCATTCCACCCATACCACCACCACCCATAGGAGGCATAGCACCACCTGCAGGAGCTTCTTCCGGATCATCAGCTAAAACAACCTCAGTTGTTAATAACATAGCCGCAATAGAAGCTGCATTTTCTAATGCTACACGACCAACTTTAGTTGGATCGATAACGCCAGCTGCAATTAGGTTCTCATATACATCAGTACGGGCATTGTAACCGAAGTCAGCTTTACCTTCTTTAACTTTTTGTACAACGATAGAACCTTCGATGCCAGCATTCTGGCAAATCTGACGTAAAGGCTCTTCAATGGCACGACGAATGATCTGGATACCAGTAGTTTCGTCATCATTTGAACCTTTCATGCCTTCTAACGCCTCGATAGCACGGATGAAAGCAACACCACCGCCAGCCACGATACCTTCTTCAACCGCTGCGCGGGTTGCATGTAAAGCATCATCCACACGGTCTTTTTTCTCTTTCATTTCAACTTCAGAAGCTGCACCTACATAAAGAACTGCAACACCGCCAGCTAATTTAGCCAAACGCTCTTGTAATTTCTCTTTGTCATAATCAGATGTAGTAGTCTCAATTTGAGCTTTGATCTGGTTAACACGAGCTTTGATGTCTTCAGACTGACCAGCACCATTGATGATTGTAGTGTTGTCTTTGTCAACAACAACTTTCTCAGCAGTACCCAAATAAGTAAGGTCAGCATTCTCTAATTTATAACCTCTTTCTTCAGAGATAACAGTACCGCCAGTTAAAATAGCGATGTCTTCTAACATTGCTTTTCTTCTGTCGCCAAAACCTGGAGCTTTAACAGCAACAACTTTCAGAGATCCACGGATTTTGTTAACTACTAAAGTAGCTAAAGCTTCACCGTCTAAATCTTCAGCGATGATCAATAGCGGTTTACCAGTTTGAACTTGTTTTTCTAATACAGGCAACAATTCTTTCATGTTGCTGATTTTTTTGTCGTAGATCAAAATGTAAGGGTTTTCTAATTCCGCTTCCATTTTGTCAGCATTAGTTACAAAATATGGAGATAAGTAACCACGGTCAAATTGCATACCTTCAACTGTTTTTACTTCAGTTTCAGTACCTTTTGCTTCTTCAACAGTAATAACGCCATCTTTACCAACTTTGCCCATAGCCTCAGCGATCAATGCACCAATTACTTCGTCATTGTTAGCAGAGATAGACGCAACTTGTTTGATTTTGTTGTTGTCTTCACCTACAGTTTGCGATTGAGCTTTTAAGTTCTCAACAATTGCAGTAACTGCTTTATCGATACCACGTTTTAAGTCCATTGGATTTGCACCAGCAGCTACGTTTTTAATACCTGCAGTTACAATTGCCTGAGCTAACACAGTTGCAGTTGTCGTTCCGTCACCCGCAATATCAGCAGTTTTAGAAGCTACTTCTTTAACCATTTGAGCACCCATATTTTCAATTGGGTCTTTCAATTCAATTTCTTTAGCTACTGTAACACCATCTTTAGTGATAGCAGGTGAGCCAAATTTTTTGTCAATGATTACGTTACGACCTTTTGGGCCTAAAGTTACTTTTACAGCATTAGCCAAAATGTCAACACCTCTTTTCAGGGAGTCGCGGGCTTCTACATTATATTTTACTTGTTTTGCCATTTTATTTTTTTTGATTCTTGTTTAAGCTGAAATGAATTAAGCATTAACCAATTTCATTTCAATAATTATACTTGGATTAAAGAGTTCCTAAGATATCAGAATCTCTCATAATTAAATACTCAGTACCTTCAATAGTAACTTCAGTGCCACCATATTTACTGTATAAAACCTGATCACCAACCTTAACACTTAATGGGATTAGATTTCCAGTTTGATCAGCATATTTACCAGGTCCTACAGCTACTACTATTCCTTGTTGAGGTTTTTCTTTAGCGGTATCAGGGATATAAATACCAGAAGCTGTTTTTTCTTCTGCAGCAGCAGCTTCAACAACTACTCTATCTGCATTAGGTTTAAAGTTTAAAGCCATAACTTATTATTGTTTTGTTTTTAGATTTATAAATGTAAAAGTAATTTAATTACGCACGAAGTACATATCAGTTTTTGTGCCAAGGGGCTTAAGCTTGACAAATTTACACAGCCTTGTCAGCTAATGGATTAAGGCAAACTATTTTTGTGTCAGAGTGGCAGGGGTAAAAAAAAGCCCGGAAGTGGTATTACTTCCGGGCTTTTGCATTCTTATAGAATATAAGAACTTATTTTTTTGTAGTGTCTGTTGCTGCTGGTGGCGTATTTGCCGGAGTAGGAGCAGTATTGCCGCCACCAATTGGAGATGGAGTAGGAGTTTTGTCAAGTTGTTCCTGAATTTTAGAACCAGCTCCAGTTGCTGATGAGCCGCCTGATTTACCAATAGTTGTAATTGATAAAGTAAGCACTACAACAAGCGCTAATAAAACCCAGGTTCCTTTTTCTAAAACGTCACCTGTACGTTGAACGCCAAACATATTACTGCCAGATCCGCCTGTTGCCAGACCACCACCTTTAGGATTTTGTATCAAAACAAATAGCGCTAAAGCAATACAAACGATGATTAATAAAATAATTAAGAAAAGCATATTATGTTAGGTTGTTAAATTTTTTTTTCTATCGATTGAATAAGGTCGGCAAAGTAACGGCTTTTTTCTGGAAACATCAAACTTAATTTTTCATAAGTCTCTATGGCCTTGTCATAAAGCATCTGCTCAATATAGATGTTTGCCAGCGTTTCAGATACCAGGTCATTATGGTCCTCCGCACTTTTTTTGGCTTTATTCTCGTTATTTATTTGCTCCGGTTTAGGTGGACTTATCTGAGGCTCGTTCTTTATAAAGCTTTCAATAATTTCAGCTCCTTTTGAGCGTTGTTTAAACTCATTTGGCGAATATTCACTTTCTTCTTCATCAAATGGGCTCTGCATGTGAAATATATTCTCCACATATTGCTGCTGAAGCTCATTTGCTTTTTTGTTTCTATCCGGTTTTTGCTCCTGACCTTGCTTAACATGCTTGGGCGAAGCGTAAGGTTGAAATATTTGCTGATGCTCTTTTCTTGTTTTAGCAAGCCACCATAAAAATGTGTAAGGAAGCTGATCATCATCATATTTACTGATTACAATCGTATCATCTTCTTCAACAGGCTCATCTTCTTTATATTCCTCAATTTGATTGTCAGTAACTTCCGAAGTTTCTGTTACTGGTTCAACTTTGAAGTTTTCCTGAAAGGCAAAAAAATCTGTAGCTACAATGTTCTCTAAAACAAGGTCATCCTCTGGGTTCTCTCTGTTTTCTTCAAGAGTAATCGGAGGTGTATCAGCGTAATGATAATCACTTATGTTTACTTCTCCGATTTCATCAAATACTTCCTGGTCATCGCTTATCTTTTGTTCTTCCAATTCAGAAGGAACTTCATCAATTACAAATTCGTCTAAGGTTTCAGGGTTATTACCGAAAGATTCTGAAGGTGAATAGCTGACAACGTTGAAACCTACCGGCTCCAAGCGTTCTGTTTCATGAATAAAATTATGGAGTAGCTGTCCATTCGTGTACAGGGCAGCAGTAGCAAGATTGGCATTGCCCTCATCTGTATTCAAAGTGGCTTTTGCCAGCAGCAGATGAACGGGTTGAAAATAAGGATACTGCTTAACAAGATCCTGCAGCATAACTGTGTCATCCTGAGATGTTTTCTCAGGTACAGCAATTAATCTTGTTAGCTGTTCTTTAATATTCATATCCTGCTCCACGATGCTAAGTTAATAATTGATCTCTATTTTAACCTACCATTGTGCAAAAGCCCTGTTAAAAATATCCTCAATAAGCTGAGCAGTAACGTCTTTAATTAACGCAGGTTCCTGTGCTTGCAGGTTTCCGGCCAGTTTAAAATCTTTATAACGTTCAAATGATTGCTCAAAGCTTTGTTTGGGATCAATGTTGTTTACATATTTCACGTTAACTGTTATTGATAACCTGTTAGCACCTGCTGTAGGTTGTTTGTTGTCTGTTATGGCTACAGGAGTGATGCTATATCCCGTAATATTTCCTGTGAAACTGGCATTAGCATCATTCTGTGTAATATTTAAGCTAGTCTGGTTCCGGATACGTGTTTTCAATTCCTCAGTAAACTGTGAGCTTAAAGATGCGACCACTAATGGCGCATTGTTTTCAAAAACTTTAACGCTAATCGTTTTCAAGCCTACAGTAGAAGCTCCGTTTAGTCCTATTTTACAGCTGCTAAGAAAGAACAGCAATATGATTATAGATAAATTTTTCATCCTTAGTTTAAATTCAATTCTTTAATTTTTCTATATAATGTACGTTCGGAGATGCCTAATTCCTGAGCAGCAAATTTGCGTTTTCCTTTGTGTTTTTTCAATGCTTTTTTGATCAGATCAGATTCTTTGTCTATTAAAGATAAAGATTCCTCAACTTCTTCTGCTTCATGGGTATAGTTGTAATCAACAGGGGCGTTTTGAACAGGTTTTTTAATCGTAAGGGTAGGTTGCTCATTGCCATAAGTCTGGTCCACTTCCTGATAAAGCTGATTGATATAATGAGGATTGTCTGCCATGATGTGTGAAGTATTTCCTCCGCTCTGAATGATTTCGGCTACCAGCTTTTTCAATTCCATCATGTCTTTTTTCATATCAAAAAGAACTTTGTAAAGGATATCTCTTTCTGTATAATCTTCCTTCGTATTCCCGTTAATTGCTACAGGTAAATTTGTAGCGCTTTCATTAGGAATGTAGTTCAGTAAAGCTGCTGCGGTAACATTCCGGTCTTTCTCTAAAACGCAGATTTGCTCAGCAATGTTCTTTAACTGGCGTACGTTTCCTGGCCAGCTGTAATTACTCAAAATCTGTATTGCTTCAGGCTCAAGCTGTATGCCCGGACTGCGGTACTTATCACTAAAGTCTGCCGAGAATTTTCTGAATAATAAATAAATGTCTTCTTTACGCTCATGCAAGGCAGGAATGCGCAATGGAACAGTATTAAGTCTATAATATAAATCTTCACGGAATTTACCAGATTTTACACGGTTATAAACATCAACATTGGTTGCTGCAATAATTCGTACATCTGTTTTTTGCACCTTAGAAGACCCTACTCTCAAATATTCACCGCTTTCAAGAATCCGTAACAAACGTGCCTGAGTACCTAAAGGCAATTCTGCAACCTCATCAAGAAAAATCGTGCCTCCGTTTGCTACCTCAAAATAACCTTTCCGGGCTTCATGAGCTCCGGTAAAAGATCCTTTTTCGTGGCCAAATAGTTCAGAGTCAATGGTTCCTTCCGGAATGGCGCCGCAGTTTACAGCAATAAAGGCCCCGTGTTTGCGGGTGCTCATCTGGTGGATAATATGAGAGAAAACCTCTTTACCACTACCACTTTCACCCGTAATTAAAACAGACATGTCGGTTGGCGCAACCTGCCTGGCAATATCTATAGCCCGGTTTAATAGCGGAGAACCACCAATTATCCCAAAACGATTTTTTATGTCTTGTACGTCCAATGTAATCTGTGTTTAATTAAACAATTTCAGGCTCTTCAACTACAACAGTTCCTAATAAGGTTGCCGAGGTACAACGGTCTATGTGCACATAGACATATTGCCCTGCGCTAACACCTTCTGTTGCCGGGAAAACCACCATTGCATTCTGATCATTTCTGCCGCAGAAATCTTTATCTGATTTTTTTGAAGTCCCTTCCACTAAAATCCTAACAGTTTTTCCAACAAATTGTTGTAAACGATATAAAGAAGTTTCCTGTTGTTTAATCAGGATCTCACTTAACCTGCGTTTTTTAACATCTTCCGGAATATCATCTTCAAACTTACGTGCAGCAAGGGTTCCTGGTCGCTCAGAATAACTAAAGGTAAATGCGAAATCATATTTCACATAGTCCATAATGCTAAGCGTTTCCTGATGTTCTTCTTCTGTTTCTGTACAAAAACCTGCAATAATATCAGATGAAATTGCGCAGTCAGGAATGATATTCCTGATCGCATCAATCCTGTTAATGTACCACTCTCTGGTGTAAGTACGGTTCATTAATTCTAATACCCTGCTACTTCCTGATTGAATAGGCAAGTGTATGTAGTTGCATATATTATCGTATTTAGCGATGGTGTATAAAACTTCGTCGGTAATGTCTTTAGGGTGAGAAGTAGAGAAACGAATTCTTAAGTCAGGACTAATCAAAGCTACTTTTTCAAGCAATTGAGCAAAGTTAACTTCAATTTCAGTACTATCATCAGCATCGTTACCCTTCCATTTGTATGAATCTACATTCTGACCAAGTAAAGTAACTTCTTTATAGCCCCGGTCAAATAGGTCCTGAGCTTCCGCCATAATCGAATGTGGGTCTCTGCTACGCTCTCTACCTCTTGTAAAAGGAACTACGCAAAAAGAACACATGTTATCGCAACCGCGCATAATAGAAATAAATGCGGTAATGCCATTCCCGTTTAACCTAACAGGACTAATGTCTGCATAAGTTTCCTCACGGGATAATAGTACATTTATAGCTTTATGACCACTTTCTACTTCACTTAGCAGTTGTGGCAATTCACGGTATGCATCCGGTCCAACAACTACATCAACCAATTTCTCTTCTTCAAGAAATTTTGATTTCAAACGTTCAGCCATACAGCCCAGAACACCTACAATAAGTTTAGGGTTTCTGCGCTTTTCGGCACCAAATTGCGATAGGCGGTTACGTACTCTTTGTTCTGCGTTTTCACGGATAGAGCAAGTATTTATAAATACTACATCAGCCTCCTTGTAATCACCAGTAGTTTCAAATCCCTGATCTAATAATATAGATGCAACAATTTCGCTATCCGCAAAATTCATTTGGCAACCATAACTTTCAATATACAGTTTGCGGCCATTGCGCACCAAAGGTGCATCAACAATTAAAGCCTCGCCCTGGCGCTCTTCATCATGTGTCTTATCTGTAAGCTGTAAATCAATCATAAATGGTCAATTGTTTTATGGGCTTCAAAAATACGTAATTTAATTTACAAATGACAAATTGGCAGAATGCTAAATGAATATTTTGTGACAATAGCCAGCCTTATTTCTCATTATGGCCTTGATATTGCAGGCTACACAAATATGACGTCCAATAAATCAGGAAAATACAAAGTAATAAAGTGGCTTGTGGGTATTCTTACAGCCTTGATCCTCCTAGTAGGGGGTGTTGCTCTATATTTTAGTGCAAAATGGAAACCACTACTTACCGAAAAGATAAAAGATGGGGTTTACAATGGTTCTCAGAAGCTTTATAGAATTAATTTTAAAGATATTCGCCTCAATCTGATTACCGGAAGTGCGGTACTGGATAGCGTTACTTTAACACCTGATACTACTGTTTTTAATCAGCTAAAAGAACTAAAACTTGCTCCTGCTAACTTGTTTCAAGTAAAATTGGCGCGTCTTCAGCTGAGCAGAGTAGGTGTGCTTACTGCCTACTTTAAGAAACGGATAAGTATGAATTCCATCATTATGGAGCAGCCCTCCATTAATATGATTCATTATAAAGTAACAAAAAAAACGGATACCGCTGAAGATAAGCAGAGTTTGTACGATCAGATATCCAAATCATTAAAATCTATCCACGTAAAGGCCATTAAAATAATAGATGCTGACTTTGATTATATAAACGGAGCCACTTCTAAACCCTTAAATTCCATAAAACATCTAAACATCAATGTAAAAGACCTGCTCATCGACTCTCTTTCAAAGTCTGATACCACACGTTTTTATTATACAAAAGACATCAGTTTTGAATTAACGGGATACAGAGCTACAGGTAAAGATGGGATGTACACCACAAAGATAGATACAGTTGCAGGTTCTGTAAGGGATAAGAATATCCGTGTAAAAGGCTTGCAAATGATTCCACTTCATCCAGACTTAGCGTTTACCAGAAAATATAAGTATGGAAAAGACCGCTACGATTTAAAATTTAACGAAATAACCTTTACAGGTGTTGATTTTACTAAGTTAAGTGCAGAAGGCAGTTTATATGCAAGAGCCTTAAAAATAGGTCCCGCAAAAGCCGGTATTTTTGTGAATAGGGAATTACCGCCTCCCCCTAATTTTGATAAGGCCCATAACTTCCCTCATATAGCACTCAAAAGATTACCTATTGAAACAATTATCGATACCGTTAAACTGGCTAATATCGATGTTGCCTATACAGAGTACAATCCGATCACCCAAAAAAGAGGAACGGTGTACTTCCAGAACCTGACCGGGGATATTCTCAATTTAACTAACGACTCAGTTAGACTTGCAAAGAACAACCATGCTATTGCAAATTTAACGGCACTCGTAATGAAAACCAGCAGGATTAGGGTTACCATAAACTTTAATTTAACAGATAAAAATGCCGCTTTTACCTATAAGGGGAATGTGGGCGCAATGAATATGATGGTGTTAAACCCAATGGCAAAGAATATGGGATTAGTTGAAATAGAGAGCGGACAGATGCAGGGAACCGATTTTGATATTCAAGCCAATGTGAAAGGTGCTTCAGGTATTGTTCATTTCTATTATAAAGACCTTAAAATAAAGCTGCTTAAAGAAGGTGAAAATGGAGGAGTAGGGAAGAAAAAAGGATTCTTATCTTTTCTTGCAAACAGCCTTTTAATTGAAGATGCAAACCCAGGTAAAGGAGCCACACCAAGAACAGCCAGGATTACTTTTGAAAGAACACCCGCTGCCTCATTTTTTAATTTACTATGGAAAGGTGTTTTTATAGGTATGCGGGAAACCGTTGGATTAGGCGTTGTTCCCGTAAAAACACCAGAACAGGCAATGGAAAAAGTAAAGGATAAGAAACAGGAACGACGCGAAAAAAGAGAAGAAAGAAGGAAGGAACGCGCTGAAAGAAAGGCCGAGAAAAAAAAGACCGATACCTAACGCCTGATTAATAAATTCGTATATTAGGTTAAACCACTAAGGCCTATGATCAAAAAAGTCCGAAAGAGTTATAATACGCTTAAATGGGTTTCCGGGATCATGCTTTTCTTTATTTTACTGTTGGCTGCGGCATCCAGACACTTAAGTTCCAGGTTTCAGCCAATAATTAAGGCACAAGTCAGAGATCTCGTTTTAAATGCTACTGACAGTTTGTACAGCATAGAATTTTCTGATGTGGGTACAAATTTTATTACAGGCAGAGCATCATTATCGGACGTTAAGATTACCCCAGATACTAATATTCTGAAAAAGATGGTTCGTCTAAAACACGCACCAAATAACATCTATTACATACAGCTAAAAGAGCTGGTTATAAAAAACTTTCATCCTATTGATCTGCTGCGATATAAAAAGGTAAAAATCGACCTCCTATTGTTTGATAATCCGGAAATTGTAATGGTAAATAAACAATTGGATTTTAATGAACTCAAAAAGCCATTTCCTGATAAGTCTCCCTACGACTACATTTCTAAATTTGTAAAAGAACTCAAAGTAAAAACCATTGATCTTAAAAATATCAGCTTTAAATACGTTAATAAAAACGTGACCAAACCAGAGGTTGATTCTATTAAGAACCTCAATGTCACGCTAAAAAACTGGTTAATTGATAAAAACTCAGTTAGGGATACAAGTAGGTTTTATTTGCTTAAGGATGTAGTTATAAATTTAAATAATTACACCTTCGCTACGCCAGATAGTTTGTATCATATCAATCTTAATCAGTTAGATTTTAGGGCATCATCAGGTAAGCTCAATATAAAGAGTTTTAGTGTTGTTCCACGGTACGATGAAATGAAGTTTGGAAAGACTGTGGGCTTTTCAAAAGACAGGTTTGATATTCAGATGAGTGATATTAGTTTAGAAGGCATTAATCTGCCTCTGTATGTTCGTAAGCAGGAGCTTTATGCCACCGAGATGAATGTAAACAACGGCTCCGTATCGGTTTTTAACAATAATGAACTTCCTAAAAGAACAGAGATCAAAATAGGAAAATATCCTCATCAACTATTGCAAAAGGTTAAAGGATTGCTCACAATTAAACAACTTAATTTGAGTAATATCGATTTAACCTATGCTGAATTTGATCGCGCCAGTAAACAAAAGGGGAGAATCACCTTTGAAAAAACCTCAGGAAGCATAACCAACATAACCAACTCCGAAAAAATTAAAAATAAAAACCCTTTTATGTTTGCTAAACTAACGAGCTATATGATGGGGCAGGGCAAGTTAGACGTGAATTTCAAGTTTAATCTTGCCGCAAATGATGGCGCTTTTTCTTACTCAGGAACTTTGGGCCAGATGGATGGAAGGGTGCTTAATAGAATTACAAAGCCGTTAGGAATGGTTGAAGTGAAAAGCGGGTATGTTAAAAAACTTGAGTTTAATATCGATGCAAATGAAACCCTTGCCACAGGTAAAGTCAAATTTGCCTTTAATGACCTTTCTGTAGCACTGCTTAAAAAAGAAGAAGGGCGCGATCATTTGGTTAAACAGGGGCTAATGTCCTTTTTGGCAAATGCCATGATTATTAATTCAGATAATCCTAAAACAGACGGTGTACTTATAGCGGCATCAATAAAATTTGAGCGGGAAAAAACAGCTTCCTTTTTTAGTTTTATCTGGAAAACACTTTTTCAGGGTATAAAGTATAGTGTTGGGGTAACTCCTCAAAAGGAAAAAAAGATAAAGGAACAAATAGCAAAATTCGAAAAAATAAAAGCCGACAGAGAAAAACGTCGGCTTATCAGGCAAATAAGAAAAGCTACCCGAGAAAGAGGTAGCTTATAATTCTTCAACTTTAATTTACTTTTAATAGTTTACCTGCCAGATCTTCCCATCTGTAATACTGAAATGTTTTGTTATCACTCATTGCAACAAAAATTCCGTGCTTAAAATCATTATTAAGTGGTTTTGAGTAAATGTCAGAGCCATCACTCTGGTTCGTTGAAACCTTAATGCTTGTAATCAGCTGGTGGTCGTTCTTATTTTTAACGCCTTCTCTGCTATAAACTTTAAACTGGTTTGCACTTTGATCTGATACCAGAATGTAACCTGTTGTGTCGGTTGTTTTATAGATACTAATACCCTCATTGTCCTCAGTAAAACCTTCTTTAGCAAATAGGGCCAGTTCCTTGTTACCTTTGGCCGGATCAGCATAATATTTGCGAACGCCAAACTGCTCATCTGAATAATAGATATAGCCCATCTCATTGTCTACTGCAATAGATTCAATTTCTTTTTTGCCACTGTAGTTTCCAAATTTGCGCTTCAATGTTGCCTTTATATGTCCTGTACCATCATCTTCCAGCAAATACTGCCATAAATAGGAACCGTCTTTTGGCCCTGTTTTTCTACCGGCAATGGCATAGATTTCACCCTTAGGACTGGTGTACATTGCAATGCCCATCAGGTCTCTGTACATCTCACCTTTTTCTCCTTCATAAACTGGAATACCACCATTATCTAAGGGCTTCATATCAGGTAGAGAATAGATGCGAAGTTTGTGTGTCATTCTCTCTGTAGTAACTGCAATATCTGTTTTTTTACTACCAAGTACCAGACCGTAGGCGATATCAACATTATTCGGACGTTTTAATCCTTGTATGGTTTTATCTTTTATGATCTTTCCTTTAAGGTCAAACACATATAACCCGCCATTTTCGTCTTTGTCAGTTCCAATGATCAATGATTTTGAAGAATCCGTCGGGTTAATCCATATTGCCGGATCATCAGAGTCAAATTGTACCGGTTCTGTAGTGTATAAAGGCTTTACCGACTCAGTAGCATCTGTTTTTTGTGGAGTGCAGGCCATGTTCATCGACATAAGCACCGCCGAGAATATAATTATCCGGGTGTATTTATTCATTAGGTATTAATTTAATATTTCTTATTCTTTAAAGTGGTAACTTCTCAATTAAACTAGTTTGTGCCATATGCACCAATGTAGCCAGATGGTTCAGGTGATTTATAAGTAACCCCATTCAAAACCAATCCTGATGCATAATGTCTGGTAAAGCTTGTTGTACCTTTTCCAAGGGCCGGAGAACCTGGTTTTAAATGAAAATTCCATGTGATATTAAATGTCGAATTTTCAACAGGAGTGTTCAATGGGTAGTTTAAGAACATCGGATCGTTGTCGCCAGCTGTTTTGCTGATGATATCATTTGCGCCCGCAATGATCTCTTTTGTAGGTTGGAACTGATCTACAGTAAGCTGATTAAACCCATAGTAGTAATTGTTCCCGAATACAGACCTGTTATCTTCTGGCTTTTTCGTATCTCTTTTAATTCCAAAACGAGTGTTCGCAAACATGTTGTTATAAACGCTTACGCGTACTGTTGCCTCTACCCAGATCGACCCACCCTTTGCGGTAGGACGTCGCCATCCTGTATTTACCATCGTATTGTTGTAAACAACAATGTAAGCCTGTGGCGTGCGGTCGCCACTGTTCGATAATTTTAGCGCATTGGTGTTTGCACTGTAAACTAAGTTGTAGGCTACATCAGCCAGACAGCCAGATTTCAGATTGATGGCTTCGCCACCAGTAACTCCTGTAGTGTAAAAGGAATTGTTTGCAAAAATGACCTTACCACCATCTATATACGTGCAATCCTCCTGCAGGTTCCTAAAAATACTGTTGGTTACCACTAGCTTGCCGTTTACATTCGAAAACCAAAGTGCCGGTAAATTTTCACCTGCCACTGCCTTGTACAAATGTTGCTTTACAGAAGTTGAAGCATCTGAAGTTGTTGCACCTGCATATTCTATTATAGTATGATCAAGTAACAACTCTTCGCAGCTTGGTGCAGCAAGAATGCCTCCCCAAAGTCTGCCAAACTTTTTCGCTTCAGTTCTGAATTGCTCTTCAACTGTAAATTTTATAGGAAAATCGGCCGATCCCTGTGCATATAAATTCCCTTTTACAATAATCTCGGGCTTTGCAACAGTATCCATAATAATGGTAACACCCTCTTCAATGGTTAAAGATTTGCCCTCTGGGATAATAATGTCGCCTTTAATAAATTGTGTACTTCCTTTTAGCCAGATTCCCGAAAACTCACCGGTAACAGTCCCGTTTCCTGTATCAGGATCCACATCGATATTGGCCTTCTTGCATCCTGCAATAACTGAGGTTACAAGGGCCAGATAGATAAACAGACGTTTTGCTTTCATTTTTTCTCTTTTATAATAAATAAGATTGATTTATAATTTATAGCGTAAGCCTAACAGATATGTTTGCTCGTAATAATCGTTTCGGATCAATGTTTTACCATCAAACTGATTCCCCGTTTCTGCATTTGCAGGGTTAATACCTTTAATAAACAGTTTCGACGGTGTATTTAACAGGTTCCCTGCTTTTATGAATATGCTAAGGTTTTTCTTGAATTTTTTCTCAGCCGATGCATCCATCTGGATGAAGCCTTTTTGCCAAAGGTCATTATCAAGGAATTGTGATACGGTATTAATACGTGGGCCTGTATAAGAGCCGGCAACCTGTGCATCCCATCCACTTTTTGTGTTTTTATAGATAAGGGATAGATTGGCGATGTGTTCCGATTGTCCGTAAAGCGGACGAGATTGCAGCACACTGATTTTTTTAGAATCATTGGTTTCAGGATCTATAGTTAACAAATCTTTTGGTGTTGTAATTCTGGAATGGGTATAGGTATAGTTCGCCTTTATACCAAACTGATTAATAAATTTGATGTAGTCAATTTCCAAACCGTAATTTCTTGCAGTTCCAAAATTACCTGGTAAATAATAGGTGTCCTGAGGACGGATAGGGTCTGCCTGAAAGCTATATTCTATCGGGTTTTTAATGGCTTTATAAAATGTCCCAATCAATAGTTGGTCGTTACTATTTGGAAATAATTCATAGCGCAAATCGAAGTTATCAGCTATGGCGCGTTTAAGGTCCGGATCTCCTTTTTCCTTGTAGTCATCCTGAACCACACCTCCTGGAATAAGTTCATAAAATCCAGGACGGTTTAAAGAGCGGAAGTAAGATGCCCTTAATTGCTGCTTTCCACTCAGTTTATACTTCACATTCACAGATGGTAGAAAATCTGTATAAACCTGATTCCCCTTTGGGCGAAGTTCTCCGGCAGGGAAAAGCATGTTGTAACCCTGATTTGTATGTTCAACGCGTAAGCCTCCAACTACCTCAACTGCATCCTTACTGATGTTAAACATCCCATAGCCTGCAGCCAGTTTCTCTGAGGCGTCATAAGTAAGGGGGTTGTTTACCGCTCCGCCCGGAGTTTGAACGGTCCAGTCTATCTCAGTATAATTGTTAAAATCAATCCCGTATTTAGCTGCAGTGTTTACTGGAGTTAAAGTGTAATTGTTAAAGAAACTGCTGCGTTGTTTGTCGCGATATAGTCCGCCTGCAGAAAACTCTACCTTTAGCCCTCCAACGGGAACTTTATAGCTAATGTCAAGATATCCTGCTTTGTCTTCATCCGTGTTGCGTTCCCAACGATGCGTTGTGCCGTTTGTTTTTGCAACTGTACGGCTGTCAATAAAGTTCTCGCGTTTTCCACTCAAGGTAATGGTAGTATTATCTGGCACTTCATTTTTGGCAGACGAGTAAACCGCCGACCAGGAGATCTTTAATTTATCCGGAATGATCTGGTGATCTCCATGAAGTGTACTGTTGTAGATCTGCTGCTCCGTTACTCTCGATCGTGTAGCGTATTCCAGCTGTGCTTTTCCGGCTGCGGGGTCATATCCGGTAGAGAAATCTGTAGATTTTTCATCTCTGACCTGGATGTTATTCAGATCTACATAAGCATTATAAAGACTAAGCTTATTGTTTTCGTTGAATGCATAATCAAGTTTACCATGAAAACCATAGCGTTTCTGTTGTTCGGAATACTGGCGCTCATTCATACTTGTTATGGTTGCAAACTTATTTGATGCGTTGGCTGCCGATGAGCGATAGAATGTGCCGTTACTACCACGATAGGTGTTCTGATAACTCCCTGCGATGATTATCCCAAGCTTATTGTCAAGAAAACGTTGCCCTATAGATAAACCACCTACAAGGTTAGGGGCAGGGTGGCTCGACTTATAATCTGCCGTGCCTTTTGGAAAATCTGCCTGTGTGGCTTTGTAATCCTTCCCGTTGAGCTCATATGGTGATTTACTGTGAACTGATGAGGCATCAAATGAACTAAAGCCCCGGTCTATAAATAGCTGACTGTAGCCACCTGCAAGGTTTGCATTGATCTGTAGTTTTTGAGGCGCATCTTTCATTACCATATTTACCACACCACCTATGGCATCGCCTTCAAGGTTTGGAGTTAAGGTTTTATATACTTCCAGTCTGTCCAAAAGTTCCGAAGGGAAAATATCTAAAGGAACATAGCGGTATTTATTATCCGGACTCGGTATTTTGATTCCATTAACCAGCGTGTAGTTGTATCTTTTGTCCATTCCCCTAAGAATAGCATACTGTCCGTCCCCGCTATTACTTCTTTCAACTGAAACCCCTGATACACGTTGAATAACATTCGCGACTGTCAGGTCGGGAGAAATCTCCATCGCCTTGCCCGATACAACATTAATTAACTGTGCAGATTTTTGCTCGATGCGTCTTGCAGTTTTTTCTGCCGAACCATCATTTTTTGCCGAAATAACTACCTCACTTAATTCTTTCTCTTTCGTTTCAGATAGATAAATCCTGATGGTCGGATTATCCTCTTTAAGTATTGTAATCTGTTTAGATAAAACCTTATACATCACATAGGATACTTTTAATGTGAAGTTTCCTGCGGGTGGGTGTTTGATCTCAAACGAGCCATCTAATCCTGTTAATACTGCCTTGTCAGTATTTTCCAGATATACTGATGCGCCTACTAAAGCTTCGCCTGTTTTCTGATCAAAAACGTAACCTTTTAAACTGGTTGCGCTGGCCGTGGCAACACCAATTAATAAGCAAAAAAGAACTTGTAAAATTGACTTCATTTTCCTGAAAATTTGTTTGTGGTGGTTGTGTTTTTTAAACCATGAGGCAAATGTGCAAACCAGGTGATGGAGTTTTATCTTTGGGGCGTGTACAAAATGTATACAGCGTTACAAATGATGTATACAGAACGGATACAGCGTGAACAAGATTTGGTTAATTAATTGATTGTTAGTACTTTGATTGTAACCTAAATCGCCATTATCATTTGGTTAGCGTTATGTTAACTGTTTGTTAAGTCTTAGGAAATTGTGGTTTTTGTTATAGTGTCTGTATAAAAGAACTCAGGTTTTCTCCTTGTGGGATGTTTAGTTTTTTACGCAGACGGTAACGTGCAACACGCAAACTATCCTGGGAAATGCCAAAAATAACAGCCATATCTTTTGAGCTTAAATTCATCTTTATAAGGGCAACCAAACGAATGTCGTTTGCCGTTAAATCATCACTATTTTTTTTCAGGTTATCAAAAAAAGCCTGGTGAATTTGTTCAAATAAAGTAGAGAACTCTTTCCAGTGCCTGTCATGATTAATGTTTTGATTTATTTTCTGCATCACTTGCTGAAGCTGTCTTTTCTGATCTCTTTTTTCATCCTTTATCATGTCAGAGATTTCCTCCTTAAGCTCATCCAGAAACTGATTGCTTTGAATTACATGAAGTGTATTGCTGGTTAATTCTTTGCTTTTAAGTTCCAGCTCAGCCTTTATAGCATTCTTTTGGATTTCATAAAGCATATTATTCTGCTCATTCAGTTTTTGCTCATTTCGGAGTTTAAGGCGTTGCCGGCTAATAGCGCTTATGCCCAGTAAAATCAATAATAGGATGATCATGATCACAGCGAAAATGATGTATTGATTTGCTTTTCTTTCATTTTCAAACCTTACAATTGCATCGTCCTTTTGTTGTATTTCAAATAAGGTTTGTAACAATGCCAATTGCTTGTTATTGTCAGCCGTATAGATTTTCAGGAAGATATTACGACTTAATTCGCTGTAGTGATAGGCGCTATCATATTTTTTAATGAGGTCAAATGTTTTCGATAAGTCCCTGTAAGCGCTACTAAGCTGATATTGATCATTTAGTACCAGAGCCATATGCTCTGCCTTTCGGGTATAGGTCATTGCTTCAGCATACCTTTCCGTTTTTCTGTAAACGTCGCCAATGTTATTTACAATCTCTATCTGAGCAAGATCATTTGCTGCAGCCTCGTTTAGTTTTAGCGATAAAGAATAGTACTTGAGGGCAGAATCAAGATGTAATTTATCTTCGTAAATGCTCCCCAGGTTCTCATAGATCTTTGCAATACCGGTTTGATCTTTTTCCTTTTTGTAGGCCGTAAGCGCCAGCTGCTGATATTTCATGGCACTTTCGTACTTACTGCTTTTCTCGTAGGTTTGACCAATAAGCCCATAGCATTCTGCTATGCCTGCCCGGTTGCCTATCTTTATAAAGATATTTAAAGCTTCCTGAAATTTGGTTAGCGCTATTTTATACTGCCGGCTGTAATAGTACGCATCCCCAATTTTATTCAGGTTTTCAGCCAGGTTAGCCTGGTCATTATGGTTTCTGAATATACGGTCTGCTTTGTAAAAATAATTTACTGCCTGAAAATAAGCTGCCTGATGATAAAAGATCTCGCCAAAATATTGATAGTATTTTGCAGCAGAGATCAGGTCATTCTGTTTTAATGCTGTATTTAATAACTCCTTTATTTTTATAAAGGCAGAGTTGGGGTCCTTCTTAATCAGTGTATCTATATCATTTTTTACTGCTGATTGATGATAAACCGCAAAAGCAGGTAATGAAAAACAAAGCAGAATTAAACCTATTGTTATACTATTTAAGGTAAGTTTCTTCACCCTTTAAAAGTAAACATACAGTATTAAGCTAATGTTAAATTAAAGCGACACGCATTTAAGGTATAATCTTAATCTAATTTGTAAACGCGTACATAATCCACATAGAACTTTTGAGCGAATATAGAATCATCAATATCCCCACCCCATTCGCCACCAATGGCGGTATTCATTAAAAGATATAGTGGAGAGGTAAATGAATCTTTATATGCTGTTGCTGGAGCCGACATGCTGAAATAATATTTGTCGTCCATAAAAACCTTTACACTATCACCCTTACGTTCTAAGCCATAAACATGGTATTTTTTATGAACATCATCCATCTTTATATTGGCTCCACTGCTCTTATGACCATTAGGATCTTTTAACCCACTGTCTGCCCAATGGAGGGTTCCGTGAATAGTTGAAGGTGTATGACCTACAAACTCCATAATATCAAACTCTACACATTTAGGCCAGCCCACCTGCTTTATATTTGATCCCATCATCCAAAGGGCAGGCCATATGCCCTTTCCTGATGGGATCTTTGCCCTTATTTCAACGCGGATATTTCCATCGAAATGTTGTTTCCCAAGTGTGTTTATACTTGCCGAAGTATAATCGGCATTCTTATACCTTTCCTTTAGAGATTTAATCACAAGCTTGCCACGTTTAACATAGCAATTTTTTAATCTGGCACGTGTATAGAATTGTTTTTCCCGGTTCCTTACAAAGCCTTCCTCATAGTCCCATTTTGTAGAATCTGGAAGGCCTTTATAATTGAATTCATCACTCCATATCAAAGTCCCGCCTTTATCGATAGACACAGATTTAGTTTGAGCCATACCAGAAAAGGTAGACATTAACAACGTGGCTCCAATTAAACAGTTAAATGTTTTCATAACTAAAGATGATAAATATTTAGCGCTATTTAAGTAACCCTTCTGGTACAGGTTTGTTCAATAGGTTTTGGTAGTAAAAGCGGAAACGCTCAGCCTTATCATGAGCAGATTTTACGCCTCCCCAGCCATGTCTTCCACCCGGATAAATCATCAATTCAAAATGTTTGTTCGCATTTTGAAGCTTATCTATAAGTTGTATTGTATTCTGCATATGAACATTGTCGTCCATATCGCCATGCATAATCCTTAATAATCCTTTATAATTGTTAACGTAAGTCAAAACAGAACCATTTTTATAACCTTCAGGGTTTTCTTTAGGTGTATCCATAAAACGCTCTGTATAATGAGAATCGTAAAGCTCCCAGCTGGTAACAGGTGCTCCTGCATAGCCAAAATCAAAATCGTCGGCTCCTTTAGTCAGGGCAAGGCAAGTCATATAACCACCATAGCTATGCCCAGTAATCAGTAGTTTCTTATTGTCAACCCAAGATTTGGCTTTTAACCATCTTGCAGCAGTTGTATAATCCTGCATTTCCCATTTACCCAAGTTACGGTGCATCAAAGCAACGCCTTCTTTACCAAATTGTCCTGAAGCACGGTGGTCTACAGAAATCTGTATAATCCCTTCATTTGCCCACCATTGTCCACCAATTCCTTTCCAGGTATTGGTTACATTACCTGCATTTGGCCCGCCATATATACTCATTACTACCGGATACTTTTTATTCTGATCAAAATCAGTAGGGTAAGTTATTACTGCAGGTAAATTATAGCCATCGTCAGTCGGAATAGTAACCATCTCTGTTTTACCATAGTTGAACTGTGCAAAATCATCAGATTTAGTATCGCCAAGTTCTTTAATGATCTTCCCTTTATTGTTTAATAATGTTCTTTTAGTAGGGGTAGAAACATTAGAATAAGTAGTAATGAAATAAGAACCGTTAGGAGACATTATTACCTGATGAGAGTAATCGCCAAATGACAATCGTTTTAAGTTCTTGCCATTGTAGCTCACGCTGTAAAAATCTGTTCTGGTAGAGGCTTCTTTACGTGCCATAAAGTAGACAACCTTATTTTTCTCATCAACATGAACAAGATCAGTAACCTGCCACTTACCACTGGTTAGTGGATTTACCAGTTTCCCATCTAAAGTGTATAAGTAGAAATGTGCCCATCCGGTTTTATCACTTTTAAGGATATAGTGTTTTTTGTCTTCAAGATATTCTATGCGTCCCTCGTAGTCTAAATCTACCCACGAAGACTGTTTCTCGTCGTAGATTTCTTTTTTAGAACCATTGGTAGGGTTTACTGAATAAAATTTTAAGTTATCCTGTCCACGGTTCATCCATTGTACCATTAAATTACTGCCATCAAAACTCCAGTAAGGTGTGCCAAAGTATTGATCATCTTTTTCATTAAAATCGGCCCATACAATAGAACCTCCCGCTACCGGGACAAATCCTACTTTTACTTCCGGGTTAGGATCGCCAGCCTTTGGATAACGTGTTTTTTCTGTATACCCATGTTGTCCGGTTGATCCGTTAATTGGAAACATAGGAACCTTGGTATCATCAAAATGCATAAATGCAATATTCTTACTATCGGGCGACCACCAGAAAGCTTTGTAATTCGTTGATCTGCCAAGAATTTCTTCATAATATACCCATGACGACCAACCGTTATAAATTACATCAGTTCCATCATTGGTGTATCTCATCTCTTTTCCTGTTTCAACGTCAACTGAATACAGATCATTATTTCGGGTAAATGCTACATGTTTTCCATCAGGAGATAGGGTAGGGTTCTTCTCCTCGTCCTTATCATTGGTTAAGCGTTTTGCTTCATCCTGCCCGTATTGTATGTAAACATCATTGTTTTTAACAGATAGATTTACATTACTTTTTGGAGGTGGAGTATAAGGCGTCCTTTGGCCCGATTTAACATCTACCGTATATAAGTTATGATCTTTGGTGTCCATCTCAATGTAGTGGTTATCATCACTCCACCCGTTTACTATATTGATAGATTTAGTAAGTGAGGGCTGGCCGCCAAAGATTTGCTGTTGTGAAAGTTTTTTAAGCTGAGCCTCTGATTTGATAATAAATAATGACATGGCTAAACAAGTAAGTAGTATTTTTTTCATGCTGTGGATACCGTTGATTTCTATAATGCGCTTTAGCGCCGCGGAAATTACTAAAGTATAAGTACTTTACGAAAAATCTTCTATTTAAAGTTATATCCTATCCCAATTTGGAACGTTTTAAACGTTCTTTTGTAAGAACCTAAATCACTACTGACTTTATAAGGCTTTAAGTTTTGTCTATAGCCCGCCTCAATGTTAAATTGTTTGATGCGGATGTTTAGTCCGCCCGAGAAGCCGACGCTGACCTTGTTTATGGTAGAACTGCTTAATGCGGCGTTAATTTTTTTGCTGTTGAAAATTGTATCCAGTGGATTTTTAACCGTGCTTAACTTGCTACCTTCCCCTCCTTTACTTAATAATAAGCTAATAACAGGGCCAGCCTTTAGGCTAATTCTATTTGATATTTTATATTCTAATCCCAAAGGGATGTCTGCCGTTGTTAATTTTCTCTGGTCTAGTATTATTAAATTTTCTTTTGAAGCTGAATCCTTTAAATTGTAATTTGGGTGTGTATAGCTCCCCTCTAATGCATTAGCAAAACTGACTCTAAGCCCTGCGTTGAGTAGTAAACGCTTATTTATTGCATAGGCAGCATTGGCGCCAAGGAAAATGTTCTGGTTCGATTTATAAACGTTAAGTCCTGCTTCCACACTATAATTGTATTTAGGGGTATAAATCTCTTTTTCCTGTTTAATTTTTACACTTTTCGTTTTTTTATAAACTCTGTCCTCTTTTTTACTTCGGTTTCTGTAAGCGTTCAAACTGATCATTCGAGTATTCAGCGTAAAGAACCCTTTGTTTTGAATAGTAGATTCTGGAGTATTTGAATAAATTTCTACACCATCAATTGAACGGGCAAATTGCTGATTCGAAAGAGCAGGTAATGTTTTAATATCCTCGGTACTACCAGGACTAGTTGAACTAGCCTTGATCAATGCCTGATCTTCATTGCTTGCTATTTCATACGGAGCTGTTTGATTAGTGTGGGCACTAATCGTCACATTAGACGATAGAGTATCTTTTACACTTTCAACATCCTTTAAAGTATCTGGCACTTTTAATAATGAATTCTTATTAATGTGTTTTGTAATTGATGGTTTCTCCTTTTTAGGAAACTTTATTGTAAAATAGGTTATTCCAACAATCATTGCGGCCACAGGCAGGATATAACCTAGGATAGAGACTATTTTACTGGTAAATGTTTTTATCGGAGCCCCTCCTTTAGGAAGATCACCCATAGGCAGGTCTTTATCTAATATAGATTGCATTTCAGACCAGGCCGTGCTCAGATTTACATCTAGGGGAAGCTCATTGAGCTTTTTCTTCCAAAATTTATAATGCCATACTGAATTTTTCATCTTGTTCCGTTATTAGATTCAGTTGGATAATCATTACCTGTTCCCTTGGGCGCAAGTAAACCTCTTAATTGTTTTTTCCCTTCAGATAAATGCCACCTTGAGGTGCTTTCTGAAATGTTTAGTTGTTCACTAATCTCTTTGTGGGTATAGCCATCTATTACTGATAAATTGAAAACCATTTGAGTAGCATCGGGAAGTAGCCTAATCATAGATATTAAGTCTTCTGCATATAATTTATCTAATACTGCAGGTGAAACAAATATATTCTCAGTAATCCCAGCTTCATCTATGTCTGTTACGAACTTAAGTTCCTTTCTGCTTAGGTCTATACATGTTCTGATCATGATTGTTCCTATCCATGCACCCAATTCTCCTTTCTCATCATTAAATGAGTTAATGTTCTGAAATACTTTTAAGAATCCCTGGTTTAGTGCCTCTTTTGCAAGATCATTTGTTTTTAGATACCTGATGCATAGCCGCAACATATCCGCATAAAACTGCTTATACAAGCCCTCCTGTGCTGAGCGTTCATTGGCCATACAGCCTTTTACGAGCTTTATGGTTTTTTTAGCGGAAGAGCTCATTTAAATGGTTAAGAGGTCGAATATACATAAGTTTCTTATAGGTATAACGTAACCCAATAGGCAAACGCTGGGTAAATAATAAATAAATTTTTCTCCCAGCGTTTTATCATTTAAGGGCGTAATCTTTCTATGGAGGCACAGCAAATGTTTAACAAAGAAAGCTATGATAGACACCAGGGATGGTATAACCTGCAATTCCCCACAGAACAGTCCAAAGTAGATTATCTAAAAAAGAATGCTGACGTACTGCAGAAAAATAATCTCAGTGTATGGCTCCAGAATATATTTTTTGGGTGTTTAGATCCCTTGCTGAAAAATATAGATCAGACATGGCTTACTATAGGTGATGCATACGGCTTTGATGCGCAATATATACTTGGAAAAAATAATAATGCCACCGCTTCTGATTTGAATATCGATTTTTTAAATATCGCTCAAAAGGAAGGTGTAATTCATAGCTTCAGTTCACAAAACGCGGAGCAGTTATCCTATAATGATGATCATTTTGATTATCTGCTTTGCAAGGAAGCATATCACCATTTCCCACGACCATATGCGGCCTTATATGAAATGATCAGGGTAGCAAAAAAGGGTATTGTAGTGATAGAACCCCAAGACCCTGTTTCAAAAATGGCCGGAATGCTTTTCTTTTTGAATATATTATCTGCGTTTAAAAATAATTTTGCAAACCTTCTTTGGAAAAATAGATTTTCCTACGAACCCGTAGGAAATTTTGTATATAAAATATCAGAACGTGAAATTGAGAAATTTGCCGCAGGGCTTAATTTACCTCTGGTAGCGTTTAAAAAGATCAATCCCAATTTTTACTTTAAGGGAGCAGATGAGATAGAATGTACGCTAAGAAACCCTAAGTTTCTGAAGGTGTATTTGAAGAAGAAGTTGCTTGATGTACTTGTTAAAATCAGGCTTATTCCAAGCCAGGTCTTATCTGCTATTGTTTTTAAAGAGGTACCTGATGAAACACTTTTGATGGAGCTAAAGAGTAGCGGTTATGAATTGGTTTACATCCCAAAAAATCCATATCTGACATGACGGGGTTGGTATAAAAAAAGCGCCCTTTTTAAGGGCGCTATATAATTCTAAAAACGTGCGAATCTTTAATTATACAATCCAGTTCCAACCGAATTCATCAGGAGTTAATCCGTAACGGATATCGTTCAATGTTTTAGCAATACCTGCTGAAACAGTACGTGTTGAAGGATCAGTTAACGTATAAACCTGGCCTTGATATCCGATTTCTCCAATTGGAGTTACGGTTGCTGCAGTACCTGCTGCAAAAGCATCGGTTAACCTGCCGTTTTCAATTCCTTCTATTACTTCTTTTACACTAACGCGTCTTTCTTCAACTTCAATGCCCGCTTTTTTTGCAAGTTTAATAATTGTATCACGTGTTACACCATCTAAAACAGTGCTTCTTACCGAAGGAGTTACCAATTTGCCGTCAATTACAAAGATCAAGTTAGCTGTTCCTGCTTCCTCAATAAACTCATGAGAAACAGCATCTGTCCAGATTAACTGATCAAAGCCTTCTTTTTGAGCTTCTGCAAATGGATATAGAGAACGAGCATAATTTCCAGCGGTTTTAGCATAACCTACACCGCCTTCATCTGCACGGGTATATTCAGTTTCAATTTTAACTTTTAAAGCTTTGCTGTAATACGGGCCTGTTGGAGTAGTTAATAAAGCAAAAGTATACTTGTCAGATGCTTTAACACCTAAATAAGGATCTGTAGCAAACATCACCGGACGAATGTATAGAGAATAACCATCCTGATTAGGGACCCATTTATTATCAATCTCAATCAGCGCTGCAATTCCCTGCATAAAAATATCCTCAGGAATGCTTGGCATAGCCATACGTGTTGCTGATTTGTTGAAACGTTCATAGTTTTTTTCTGCTCTGAAAACACTGACTTTTCCGTCAGCTAAACGATAAGCTTTCATGCCTTCAAAAATTGCCTGTCCGTAGTGAAGGGCAGAAATTGCAGGGCTCATAAGAATCGGACCGTAGGGTAATACCTGTAGGTTCGTCCACTCACCATTTTCGTATTCTGCAATAAACATGTGATCGGAAAACACCTTTCCGAAAGGTAATTGAGAAAAATCTGTTACTGTTAATCTGGTCTGCTCAGTCTTGGTTACTGTTATATCCAATGTCTCGTTCATTTTGACTTGTATTTTATTACTGCAAATTTAATAAAAAAAGCCTTGTTTATTCTTTATTATTTTGGATTTTGACAATGTTTATGCCTCATTTCTAGGTGTTTTCAATACACTAAGCACCCAACCCTTGCCCCATTCCTCCATTTGTTCTTCTGTCCAAAGGAAAGGATAGAAAATTCTTTTCTGAAAACGCGGGGGTAAATACTTCTGCCAGTTGGTGCCGCCGGTAGCAGCAATATCTACAGGGTCTCTCTCCAAATACCTGACCGCAGATTTATAATGAGACAATGGCCACTCTACATTAACATATAAATCAAGTTTTCTAAGTTCATCTGCCAAGGCAGAAACATCATGCCCCTTCCTTAAAAGTTTGTTGTATAAAGCAGAAAAATTAGTCTCTTTCCTGTCCTTTACCAATTGCAAGAATTGCGCAGCATACTTGTTTATAAATTGCTTTAATGTAAGGGTCTGTTTACCACTGGCCAATTCTGTAGCTCCAAACTTCCAGTAAATGAATTCAAATTGCTCTTCAATGCTTTCATCTGCAAGCTCCTCTCTTTTGCTTTTGTCAACCAGCCTGATAAAATCTGTTGCACAAATCTCTATCATTCGGTATTGACCAGATTGAAAGCCACTTGCAGGTAACAGCGACATCCTGAACTTCAGGAACTGATCTTTATCCATCCCGTTCACCATTACATCAAACGACGTAACTAAAGCATTAAAATAAGCATTGATGCGTTTTACCCGATCGGTGAAAAACTGTACTGTTAGTTCCCGGTTATCCGCAATCTGTTTACATTCATGAAGTGCAAGTTTAAAATATAGCTCAGTAATCTGATGGTACATAATAAAAATCTCTTCATCCGGAAAAGGCGTTTTCGGGTTTTGAAGGCTCAGTAGGGTATCCAGATGGATATAATCCCAATAAGTTAAAAAATCAGCATACAACAAGCCATCTAGATAGGCCGACATATCCTGGCCCATTGCTGCATACTTTTCCTGCAGTTTATCCAGTTTTTCCTTTATCTGAGGGGTAAGTTCCATTTTAATATAAAACTCTGAATTTTATGGTGTGTTCAATCTTTTTTAATGATTTAAACAATTGCTTGTCGTACTGCGCATTTATATCTGTAATCACGTAACCAATTTCAGGATTAGTCATCAAAAACTGACCCACAATATTGATGTCGTGCTTAGCAAAAACAGTATTTATTTTAGCCATAATACCTGGCACGTTCTTATGAATGTGTATTAACCTGTGCGATTTCTCGATTCTTGGCAATTGCAGGTTCGGGAAATTACTGCTAAGGTAACTGGTACCTGTATTCATGAAATCAATCATCCTTTTTGGAATGAAATCGATATTACGTGGGTTGTGTTTTGGATCTTCAAAAACCACAACACCCTGCTCAGTACAAGTAGCAATATCAACCTTGTTTTTTGTATTGCCAAGATAACCTACGGTTTTAAGCTTTACTGCTCTTTTTAATTTCTCAAGCTCAATCTTTTCGCCATCTGCCAGTAACATCATGTGTACATCAGCTACATATTTCTCTTCGAAAGTAGTTTTATGGCGAACAGAAAAACCATCTTTTTTCAGTAATTCAATGCTCATTGGGTCTGCATCACCAATAATCAGACACAGAATCCTGTTTTTGGGATATGATATAGCTCTTGGTAAATTGTTTACATACAAGAACTCATCAAAGCTTGGCGTAATATGATCTGCCTTTTTAACAATGCTTTCTCTGGAAATATTCTCAGTAAAAGCATAGAATTTCTTTATCAGGCCACTTTCGCGAAGTTGAAAATCAGAATAACCATCACCAATACCGTAAAGGTCGCCTTCCAGGTTTAGCTGTTGCATCAATTTAACCTTGCCACCTTCTTCGCTTAAAGGGTTCGAGTGGTCGTAATCAATTATCTTCCCATCGCCCGTAGTTACAAAAGTATTCGCGTATATATTTTCTTTCTTAATGTGGAACTTGCTTACTACCGGAGTAATAAATTCTTTAAAACCGCCAGAAACAATTAAAACCTCATCTGCATGTTTTTTAAAGAATTCGGCATTACGCGAAAAAGAGGCAGAAACTTTTTTCTTTAAATGCGTAATCAGTTGTTTCAAATGATCTTCATTAGCCTCAAGAAGCTTTACCCTTTGAGCCAAACTTTCACCAAAGGAAAGTTTTCCTTCCATCGCAAGGTTGGTATAATCTTCAATCTTCTGAAAAATAGCATCTTTCTCAGGATGCTTTTTAAGAGAGATGCGGGCCAGCTCATCTAAAGCCTCTACCTGAGTAAAGGTGCTGTCAAAATCAATAATGTAAATATTTTTTTGCTTCATTTTAGTTATTCTTTAACCCTTCGCAAACTTCGCCAATGCTTTGCTTAAGTGGTTTAAATTGTATTCCGATTGTATGCTTTATTTTTTCGTTACTATATAAGCTTTCATTTAAGCTGCTTCTTGCTGCGTCGCTTGTTAATGCTGCGGGTTTTCCTGTAAACAGGGATGCCAGTTTTGCTGCTCTCCATGCAATGGCCAGCATCCATGGTTTTGCTTCTTTGGCGGGTGCTTTTACCTTAAACCCTTGTGCGATTTCTCCAAAAAACTGTTGGTAATGATAGTTTTCAGAAGATATGGTGTAGCGCTCGCCGCTTTCTTTACTGTTCATTAAAGCGATCATGCTTTTTGCCACATCATAAACATCCACAATTCCTGTTGCACCCCTGGTATAATAAGAGAGGCCATCTTTTACCAGCTTAAATATTGCTCCACTACCTTCAAAACCTGCCCCGACACCAATAATTACTGATGGATTTACAATTACCGCATCTAATCCCTCTGCTATTCCACGCCAAACTTCCATTTCACCTTCGTATTTAGAAATGGCGTATGAATGTGCTTTTGAATCATATTCCCAGAAATCTTTTTCGGTAATCAGTTCGCCTTTTTTGGCGTTTCCTAAGGCGGCAACAGAGCTCACATGAACCAACCTTACGTTATTTTCTGCGCAAAGGTTAACAATGTTGCTGGTTCCTTCTATATTAACCCTTAGCAATTGGGCTTTATCCTTCGGATTAAAAGATACCAATGCTGCGCAGTGGTAAACCTGATCAACCCCTTCAAAGGCATCCTCAAGTGAAGAAATGTCATTTATGTCCGCAACAAACCACTCAATATCAGCGTTGTTCCTTATTGACTGGGGCATAACAGAGTGCTCGCGTTTTAATGCTTTTACCTTTACACCCGACTCAGTTAATTGATTTATTAATTCTGCTCCTAAAAATCCAGTGGCGCCGGTAACTAATATCATTTCATTTTTTTTAGGATGTTCATTAAAATATGCTCTCAAAAATAGATATTTGATGGCATACATTTATAGTACTATATGTCTTTATCCGATTTTTTTTCACCTTTAAGTCCAGACAAATTCTCACCAAAAGCGGGATTTTACACCAGTCAGCTAGGTTTGAAGGCTACTTTTTACACTGATAAATTTCCTGACCTTGAAGAAAATGAATACGATATTGCCATTTTTGGAGTACAAGATGACCGCGCTTCTGTAAATAATGAAGGCTGTGGCCTGGCCCCCGACTATTTTCGTGCCCAGTTTTATAGTTTAAATGAAGGCGCTTATACCAGTAAGATTATAGATCTGGGAAATATAAAAGCCGGGGCTTCAATTTCAGATACCTACGTAGCATTAAAAATGGTAGTGTCTGAATTGATTAAGCTAAACATAGTGCCTATAATTATTGGCGGTGGGCAAGACCTTACTTATGCGCAATACCTGGCTTACGAAAGTCTAGAGCAAAAAGTAGATCTGGTTGTGGTAGATAGTAAATTTGATCTTGATGAAGAAGATCAGGAAGGGCTTGCGGCTAAATCAGATACCTATTTAAATAAAATATTACTTCATCAGCCAAATTACCTTTTCAACTTTAGTAATATCGGTTACCAGACCTATTACGTTAATCAGGAAAGCTTAAAGGTAATGAGCAAGCTGTACTTTGATGTGCATCGCTTAGGTGAATTTTCTGATGATATCAGTTTAACTGAACCCATCGTTCGCAATGCTAACATGCTCAGTTTCGATATTGGCGCAATTCGCTCATCGGATGCTGCCGCAAATGCAAACGCAGGGCCAAATGGCTTTTATGGGGAGCAAGCTTGCCGTATTGCCAGATACGCAGGGATGAGTGATAAGCTTACCTCTATCGGTTTTTATGAATTTAATCCCGCTTTTGATACCAACGGACAAACAGCAATGCTGCTAGCTCAAATGGTTTGGTATTTTGTTGATGGCTATTACAACCGTAAAAAGGATTTTCCGCTTACACCAAAATCTCAATACCTTATTTACAGGGCCAGTTTAAATGACGGAACAGGAGAGATGTTGTTTGTTAAAAGTAAAAAATCAGATAGGTGGTGGATGCAGGTTCCTTATCCAACAGGTATCTCAAAAAATGAGCGATTTCACTTAGTGCCATGTCGTTACGACGATTATACAACTGCTGTGAATGGCGAAATGCCCGATTTATGGTGGCGCACATTCCAGAAACTATTATAATTTTACATTTTTTATTACGTTATGTAGTGGCTTGAATTTATATTTGAGTGCAGGCATAATATTATATAATAAATTGTACCAGTGCTTGTTAAAATTAAAGAACACAATATGAGGAAATTATTAATTACTGCAGTTTGTTTATTACCTGTTGCAGCTATGGCCCAAGGAAAATTCACATTGCAGGCTAAAGTTGGGAACTTAAACGCCCCGGCCAAAGCATTTTTATATTATAAAACAGGGAGTACCCAGGTTGTGGATTCAGCTGTTATTGCGGGAGGCAAGTTTTCGTTTACTGGCCCTTTAACCGGAATAACACAAGCTGCAATTAGAGTTGTTCATGATGATAAAGCTCCTGCTCCAACAGATCCGGCAGCTGTTGATTTATTTAGGTTTTACCTGGAGCCAAAAACTGTTGCAGTTAATTCGGCTACCGATTCAGTTAAATATGCGGTAGTAAAAGGTTCAGCGGTGAATGATGATGATGCTAAGTATAAAGCCATAACAAAATCTGTAATGGATAAAAACGCAGCATTAGAAGCAGAGTATAAACGCAAAACTGATGAAGAACGTAAAGATGAAAACTATATAAAAACTGTGCAGGCACGTAGCGAAGCACTTCAAAAAGAATTTATAGATATTAATAAACAGTTTTATTTAGCTAACCGTGATTCTTATGTTGCCCTGGTAGCATTTGCAGGTACAATAGGGCCTGATGCTAACCCGACTGTTGTGGAGCCTGATTTTAATAAATTCTCTGCTGAGGTTAAAGCTACGGATTTGGGTAAAAGTATAGCCGAGATGTTGACCTCATTAAAGAAAAATAATGTTGGTTCATTGGCAATGGATTTTACTCAAAATGACGTAAACGATAAGCCTGTTAAATTATCTGATTTTAAAGGAAAGTATGTATTGCTTGATTTTTGGGCTTCATGGTGTGGACCTTGCAGAGGCGAAAATCCGAACGTAGTTAAGGCATATAATACTTATAAAGACAAAAACTTTACTGTTCTTGGTGTTTCTTTGGATAAACCTGGTCAAAAAGAAGCCTGGTTACAAGCTATTAAAGATGATGGCTTAACATGGACCCACGTATCAGACTTAAAGTTTTGGGATAATGCCGTTGCCAAAATGTATGGTATTCGTGGCATTCCTGCAAATTATCTGATTGATCCAACCGGAAAGATCATTGCAAAAAATGTAAGAGGAGAAGAATTGCAAAGCAAACTTGCGGAAGTATTAGGCGCTCCAAAAAGTAAATAAAAGCCGCTTAATTGGTTGCCAATTTCGGGGAGAATTTCCTGTGAAAATTGGGGGTTTATACAATGTTTATGCAATCGTTAATCAATCATAGCACATTGCACAGTCAATTGCACATTGTTTAAAGAATTTGTAATGATTGATTAACGATTGCATGTTCGTCATTACTCCCCGTCATCTCAACGATAGGACAAAAAATGGGTGTATCATAAGTCATGATACACCCATTTTTTGTCCTGTAAAGGTAGGTTAGTGCTCACTACACTAAGTCAAAACCAATATCTTCTCTAAAGTATTTGCCGTCAAAATAGATACGGGCAGCATCAGCTGTTGCTGATTGTAATGCATCGAACTGGCTATCTTGTAAACTGCTAACTGCAATAACACGACCGCCGTTTGTTTTTACTACACCACCTTCAAGCGCTGTTCCGGCATGAAACACCAAAGATTGACGTACATTGTCAATCCCCGTAATGGCTTTACCCTTTTCATATTCACCAGGGTATCCGCCCGCAACGATCATTACAGTTGCGGCATTTTTAGGGCTGATAGTTAATTTATATCCTTTTAATTTCTGTTTGGCCGTTGCAATGAAAAGCTCTACCAGATCATTCTCGATCCTTGGAACTACACTTTCCGTTTCCGGATCGCCCATGCGGCAGTTGTATTCTATTACAAAAGGTTTTTCGTTTACTTTAATTAAGCCAAAAAAGATGAAGCCTGTATAATTGATTTTATCTTTCTTTAATCCGTTAATGGTTGGAATTATAATATCACGCTCTACCTCGTCTAAAAACGCTTTGCTGGCAAAAGGAACCGGAGATACGGAACCCATACCACCAGTGTTTAGACCCGTGTCTGCTTGTCCGATACGTTTGTAATCTTTTGCTTCAGGGAGTATCACATAGTTTTCGCCATCTGTAAGCACAAATACCGAAAGCTCGATACCACTTAAAAACTCTTCGATTACTACCGTAGTTCCGGCATCCCCAAATTTACCGCTAAGCATTAGCTTTAATTCTTCCTGAGCTTCTGTGGCATTGTCTATAATTAAAACGCCTTTTCCTGCCGCCAACCCATCTGCTTTTAATACAACTGGAAGTGCATGAGATTGCAGGTAAGTTAAACCTTCTTCTAAAGTTTTGCTGGTAAAAGAGCGCGAGCTTGCCGTAGGAATGCCATGGCGTGCCATAAATTGTTTTGAGAAATCTTTACTACCTTCTAAAATTGCGCCTTCTTTTTTTGGTCCGATAACCGGGATTTTCGATAAACTTTCATCCTCAGCAAAAAAATCATGAATACCATTTACAAGAGGTTCTTCGGGGCCAACGACCACCAGTTCTATGTTTTCTTTAAGAACTAATGCTTTTACGGCTTCAAAATTATTGATGTTGAGGTTTATGTTTTTTCCATAAGCTCCTGTACCACCATTACCAGGTGCAATAAATAATTGAGAGCAAAGAGGAGACTGGTTCATTTTCCAGGCAAAGGCACTTTCTCTTCCTCCTGATCCTAATAGTAAGATATTCATCTATATATGATTTAATTGTTGGGTCTGTGTGGGCAAATATACCGCTTTAGCTAAATTATCACAGGCTAAGTTTAAATTAGGCATAAAATATGCTTAGAAAAGGTTGTTTGTCAATAGATTTCGGTTTGTAAAAGATTAAAATTAGATTTGCCGCCAACATGAGACATATTGTTACTTTATCACTTGTATTTTTTAGTCTTACCCATTTGGCCAAAGCCGAGCGGGTTGAGGGGCTAAGACTTATAACAGAAAAGTACTGCAATAAGCAGCAGGTGAACACAGAGCAGGCAACTGTTCGCTCAAGTCAGCCTGACGATTTAAGGTATCCTTTTTTCTTATCCTATAGTGCTTTGACTACTATTGGAGTACTTCCTGAGACACATATCATCAAATATCGGGCTCATAATCAAAGCATCTCAAACCTTGCCATAAGAGAGCAGCCCAAGAATAACAGCCCCTAAGTACCTCATTTTTAATAGAACAGCGTTAAAAGTCAAAGTACAGGATGTTTTGTATTTTTAGCGCCCGCAACTGACATTCTGGCTTACAGCCCAGTAATGGCTTGGTTGTTGTAATTTTATCAGTTTTAATAATAGTAATAAACAAACACAAGTATACATGTTAGGATTTTTAGCCAAGGTTTTTGGAAGCAAATCAGAAAGAGATATTAAGGCATTACAGCCTATAGTAATCAAAATAAACGAAGAGTACGCAAAACTATCTGCACTAAGTAATGATGAGCTGCGTAATAAAACAGTTTATTTTAAAGATGTTATTGCTAAAGCGTTAGCAGAAATAGACGGAAAAATAAGCGGTTTAAAAACCGATGCCGAGAGTCAGGAATTGTCGTTACCTGAGAAAACAGCTATATACGATCAGATTGATGCCTTAATCAAAGATCGTGATAAAGAATTAGAAGTAGTATTGACTGAAATTTTGCCTGCTGCATTTGCAGTGGTAAAAGAAACTTCGAGACGTTTCTCTGAAACTGAGCAACTGGAAGTTACAGCTACTCAGTTTGACCGCGACTATGCTGCGCGCAAAAAGAATGTAACCATACAAGGTGATAAAGCACTTTGGGCTAATAAATGGGATGCTGCAGGTACCGAGGTAGTTTGGAACATGGTACATTACGATGTTCAGCTGATTGGTGGTATGGTATTGCATAATGGTAAAATTGCAGAGATGGCTACAGGTGAGGGTAAAACCTTAGTAAGTACGCTGCCTGCTTACCTGAATGCACTTGCCGGACAAGGTGTACACATTGTAACGGTGAATGATTACCTTGCACGACGTGACTCTGAGTGGAATGGTCCTTTATTTGAGTTCCATGGTTTAAAGGTTGATTGTATCGATAAACATGAGCCAAACTCTCAGGAGCGCAGAGATGCATACCTTGCTGATATTACTTATGGTACCAACAATGAATTTGGTTTCGATTATTTGCGTGACAATATGTCGCAAACTCCTGACCAACTGGTACAACGCAAACTACATTTCGCAATGGTGGATGAGGTCGATTCAGTTTTAATTGATGATGCCCGTACTCCATTAATTATATCAGGACCTGTTCCTTTTGGTGATCAGCATGAATTTCATGAATTAAAACCACGCATTGAGCGTTTGGTTACAGCTCAGAAAGAATATGTTACCAAAGCTTTAAACGAGGCAAAAAAATTAATCAATGATGGTAAGGCTGGTACAGAAGAGGGCGAGGGCGGTTTAGCACTTTTACGTGCACACCGTGGTTTACCTAAAAATAAAGCCTTGATCAAGTTTTTAAGTGAGGGTAGTGTAAAGCAAACCTTACTGAAAACTGAAAACCATTATATGGCAGATCAGTCTAAGAATATGCCTAAGGTAGATTCAGAACTGTTCTTCTATATTGATGAGAAAAACAATCAGGTTGAGCTAACCGAAAAAGGTATTGAGCTGATCACGAAATCTGGCGAAGACCACAATTTCTTTGTGTTACCTGATGTAGGTACGGAGATTGCTGATATCGAAAAATCATCATTAACAAGTGAAGAAAAAATAGCTCAGAAAGATGCTTTAATGCGCGACTACTCTATTAAGGCTGAACGTATCCACTCTGTGAACCAGTTGTTGAAAGCATATACTTTATTTGAGATCGATGTTGAGTATATCATTGATGAAGGTAAAATTAAAATTGTAGATGAGCAGACTGGTCGTATTATGGATGGCCGTCGTTATTCAGATGGTTTACACCAGGCAATTGAAGCAAAAGAAAATGTAAAAGTTGAGGATGCTTCGCAAACTTATGCTACAGTTACCTTGCAAAACTTTTTCCGTATGTACCACAAGCTTTGCGGGATGACGGGTACAGCTACTACAGAGGCTGGTGAGTTTTGGTCTATCTATAAATTGGATGTGGTAGAGATACCTACAAACAGAGTTATTTCAAGAAAAGATCATCAGGATTATGTTTACCGTACTGTTCGGGAAAAATATAATGCAGTAGCAGAAGAGATCGTGAAATTAACTGAAGCTGGCCGCCCGGTATTGGTGGGTACAACTTCGGTTGAGATTTCGGAATTGCTTAGCCGTATGTTGAAACTGAGAGGTATTAAACATAATGTACTGAATGCGAAGATGCACCAGAGAGAGGCTGATATTGTTGCCGAAGCAGGACAACCTGGTCAGGTAACAATTGCAACCAACATGGCTGGTCGTGGTACGGATATTAAATTAGGCCCAGGCGTTAAGGATGCTGGTGGTTTGGCAATTGTTGGTACAGAGCGTCATGAGTCTCGTCGTGTAGACAGACAGTTACGCGGCCGTGCAGGTCGTCAGGGAGATCCGGGTTCATCTCAGTTCTTCGTATCATTAGAGGATAACTTAATGAGGTTATTTGGTTCTGAAAGAATCTCTAACATCATGGTAAGAATGGGTATTGAGGATGGTGAGGTAATTCAGCATTCAATGATTACCAAGTCTATTGAGCGTGCACAGAAAAAAGTAGAAGAAAATAACTTCGGTATTCGTAAGCGTTTGCTTGAATATGATGATGTTATGAACTCTCAGCGTTCTGTTATTTATGCTAAACGTAAAAATGCTTTGTTTGGCGAGCGTTTAGATGTTGACATGAGCAATATGGTATTTGATGTTGCTGAAGATATTGTAACTGAATACAAGGAAGAAGGAAATTACGAAGGCTTTAAGCTTGAAGTAATTAAAAACTTCTCAGCAGATACAGCTATTGATGAAGCTGAGTTCAGCTCAAAAGGGGTTAATCACTTAACCGATAAACTATTTGAGGAAGTAACTACTTTCTATGCAAGGAAATCTGATGCAATTATTGCTCAGGCTATGCCGGTACTGACACAGGTATATCAGGAGCGTGGTGAGCAGATAGAGCAAATTGTTGTTCCTTTTACTGATGGCGTACGTAGTGTACAGGTTCCGGTAGGTTTGAAAAAAGCAATTGATAATGGCGGCCGTGAGGTTACCAGATCTTTTGAGAAAACAATTGTACTTGCGCTTATTGATGAGTCGTGGAAAGAGCACTTACGTGAAATGGATGAGTTAAAGCAATCTGTACAGAATGCGGTATACGAACAAAAAGATCCACTGATTATCTATAAAATGGAGGCGTTTAACTTATTTAAAAACATGTTAAATGCAGTAAATAAAGAGGTTGTTAGCTTCTTGTATAAAGGTGGAATTCCGGTACAGACAGATCCTAATGATGTAAGAGAAGCTCAGGCTCCAAGACCAGCACCAAGCAGATTGAAAATGTCTAAACCTGAATTTAATCAGGCTACAAGTTCAGCTGATGTTGCTCAGATGGATGATACACGTGAACACGTGCCTCAGCAGCCTATCCGTAAGGATACGGTAATTGGAAGAAACGAACCATGCCCTTGTGGAAGTGGTAAGAAATACAAAAACTGTCACGGTGCAGGATTGTAATTTGTAATAAAGATAAAGAATGCCGATTTTTGTAAAAAAATCGGCATTCTTTTTTTAAAGCCATGTTCATGAAACTACTATTTGCTGCGTTATTCTGTTGTTCCTCTTTTGGTCTGTTTGCTCAAACCAGGGGTCAGGTAACCATAATTAAGGACCCAATGATAGATAGCTTAATAGCAAAACGTATTGCATTAAATACGAAACAACCAGGGGCTGCTACTGTACCCTACAAGCCGGGACCGGTGGTATCACAGATGGGATACAGGGTTCAGGCATTTTATGGATCAGACAGAAGACAGGTTTTTAATGAGCAATCCAGATTTAATTCACTTTACCCGGCAGTTAATACTTACATTACTTATAAAGAGCCAAATTATTATTTAAGGGTAGGAGATTTCCGGACACGCCTGGAAGCTCAGCGATTTATGAATGAACTAAGAAGTAATTTCCCTACGTTATTTATATTCAGGGAAAAGATTAATGCACCTAATTTAGAATACGACGATGATCCAGAAAGATAAGATACAGGCACTTTCAAATGATATTTTTGAACAGGTTGTTGGCTACCGCCAGCACCTTCATTCAAATCCAGAACTTTCCTTTAAGGAGTTTGAAACTTCAGCATTTATTAAAAAGCATTTAACGGATTGGGGTATTCCTTTTTCTGATATGGCCAATACAGGAGTTGTAGGGATTATTAAAGGAGATCTTCCATCACATAACATCATTGCATTGCGTGCAGATATGGACGCCTTGCCAATACTGGAAGCCAATGAGAAACCTTATACATCTAAAAATCCTGGGGTAATGCATGCCTGCGGGCACGATGTACATAGTTCTTCTTTATTAGGTAGTGCTTATATTCTGAATAGCTTAAAGGCTGAATTTGGTGGCACTATTAAATTGATTTTTCAGCCAGCCGAGGAGGTTTTGCCAGGTGGTGCAAGTATTATGATTAAAGAGGGTGTGCTCGAAAATCCTAAACCGCAATCAATAGTTGGACAGCATGTAATGCCTTTGATTGATACCGGTAAAGTAGGTTTCCGTTCAGGTATTTATATGGCCTCTACTGATGAATTGTACGTAACAGTTCATGGAAAAGGTGGGCATGGTGCACAGCCACATCAAAATATAGATCCTGTATTGATCACTTCTCATATTATTATTGCATTGCAGCAGATTGTGAGCAGGAATGCAGATCCGAGATTACCTTCTGTGCTTTCTTTTGGAAAGGTACAGGCCAACGGTGCAACGAATATTATCCCTAATGAGGTGAAAATTGAAGGTACTTTTCGAACATTGAACGAAGATTGGCGCAAAGAGGCAAAACGTTTGATGAAAAAAATGGCTGAAGGAATTGCCGAAAGTATGGGCGGAAGCTGTGATTTTAGGATCATGGACGGCTATCCTTATTTGATAAATGAAGAGAAGTTAACGGCTAATGCACGTGCTTTTGCTGAAGATTATTTGGGTAAAGAGAATGTGGTTGATCTGGATATATGGATGGCTGCAGAGGATTTTGCATATTACTCGCAGGTTACAGACGCTTGCTTTTATAGGTTAGGAACCGGAAATAAAGAAAAGGGAACTACCTATTCTGTTCATACACCTAACTTTGATATTGATGAAGATGCACTAAGGACATCTACAGGATTAATGGCCTATGTTGCGCTTAAGCAGCTAGGTAATTAATAGCACATTCCGTCGCGATGACGAGCGGTTAACGACCGACCACATAATTAGAATAGATGAAGAAAATACTTTTGTTAGCTGTACTAGTTGGAATTACTTTAAAAGGATCTTCTCAGGAAATAGATCGTTTTAATCCGGACACTATTAAAACCATACAGCTTGATTCGGCCGTAAATATCTCTGCCCAGAAATTTGGTGTTGAGACTTTTATTAATGCCATTATTACTGATGAAAGTTTTTATAAGGCTTTCAGGAATATGAAAAAGTATAATTTCATTGCAGAGAATAACATCTATACTTATAATAAGAAAAATAAGGTAGACGGGCGGATCTATCGCAAGATCAAACATACTAATGAAGGCCCCGAAAAGATGGTATACCTTGCCAAACAGGATACCGGGAAGGTGTACAGAAAGAATGGCAAATACCAATTATATACACTTGAAATGTTTGACTATATCTTTATGAATGCTTACAAGACTGAATTCTCGGAAGAAGATTCAAAGGGAGGTAAAGCTGATGGTTCAAATGCAGGATATAAAGATAAATTAAAGACATTGATATTTGCTCCGGGGAAACCAATTAAGGGGTTACCTTTTATTGGCAGTAAAACAGAAATTTTTACTGCTAATATGCGACAGTATTACGATTACAGCTATTACAGCGGGACATATCTGGATTCAATTCCGGTATATCGTTTTAAGGTTACTGTGAAGAAGGATTTGAGCAACGGAACTAAAGAAGGACTGATGATAAAGGAGCTTACCACCATATTTGATAAGCGTACTTTCGAAATTCTGGGTCGTTATGTAGATATGAAATACAGCAATATGCTGTTTGATTTTAATGTGCAAATGAACATTGAAACCAGTTATTTTGGCGACAAGAAACTGCCTACGAAAATCTCTTATCAGGGGAATTGGGACTATCCTTTAAAAAAGGAAGAACGTGCCAGCTTTTTAATTGTACATAAGGATTATCACCTTGGAAAAGGAAAGTAATTTTTTAACTTCGTAATAAGCTCTTTAAGCTTTTGTTCTTAAAAAATTATAATAATGAAAACTTACTTCAAATCACTGACATTACTGTCTGCATTTCTTATGGTATTACTTTTCTCTGCTATGAATAATAAACCCAAAAAGATCATCTTCTTTGGAGATTCTATTACTCAGGCTGGCGTTGAGCCGGGTGGGTATGTTGACCTGATAAAAAAGGCGCTTGACCCCACAAAATACGAAGTTATAGGTGCAGGTATTGGTGGTAATAAGGTATACGATCTTTATCTTAGAATGGAAGAAGACGTGTTGAACAAAAAACCAAATCTGGTAGTAATTTACATTGGGGTTAATGATGTATGGCACAAGCAGTCGAGCCGAACTGGAACAGATTATGATAAGTTCATCAAGTTCTATCAGGCATTGATAAATAAGATTCAGGCAAATGGCGCTAAGGTTGTTCTATGTACTCCGGCGGTAATTGGTGAGAAAAAGAATAGCGCAAATGAGATGGATGGGGATTTGGATAAGTATTCTGGTGCAATAAGAGAGCTGGCTGCTAAGAACAACCTCCCACTTTGTGATTTGAGGGCAATATTTAAAACTTATAATGCTGAGAATAATACCGAAGATAAAGACAAAGGAATTTTAACTTCGGATGGTGTGCACCTGAATGAAAAGGGCAATCAGACTTTAGCAGAAAAGCTGTTGCCATTGGTAAAATAGATTTCAGCATTTTGCTGCATTTGGAAGAGAGGATAAATAATAGGGAATGATTGATCAGGATACCATAAACAAAATCACGGAAACCGCTCGTATTGAGGAGGTAGTTGGTGATTTTGTAACTCTAAAAAAGCGTGGTTCAAGTTTAATAGGAAATTGCCCATTTCACAATGAGAAAACTCCTTCGTTCCATGTATCGGTGGCTAAGGGGATTTATAAGTGCTTTGGGTGCGGTAAAGGGGGCGATTCCGTTCACTTTATTATGGACCATGAAAAGTACTCCTATCCGGAGGCACTTAAATTTCTGGCCAATAAATATAATATCGAAGTAGAGGAGACTGTTCAGTCGCCTCAAAATATAGAAGCCCAGAATGCTCGCGAGAGTTTGTACATTGTTTCTGAGTACGCCGCTAATTACTTTGCGAATGAATTGTGGACAGGTGAGGATGGCAGGGCAATTGGCTTAAGTTATTTTAAGGAGCGTGGTTTTAGAGAGGATATTTTAAAGAAATTCCAATTGGGCTATTCGCCTGATGCCTGGGATGCTTTGATCCAGAGCGCTGTTGGAGCTGGCCATAAAGAAGAATATCTGGAGAAGACAGGACTTGCCATCAGGAATGATAAAGGCAGGCTGTATGACCGTTTCAGAGGCCGGGTGCTGTTCCCAATCCATAATTTTACCGGAAGGATAATTGGTTTTGGAGGCAGGACCTTAAAAACAGATAAAAATGTTCCTAAGTATGTAAACTCGCCGGAGAGTGATATTTATCATAAATCTAATGTGCTTTATGGTTTGTTCCATGCGAAGAAAGCAATTAGGGATGCGGATAACTGCTATCTGGTTGAAGGTTACGCCGATGTTTTAGCCGTACACCAGGCTGGCATAGAAAACGTGGTGGCCTCGTCGGGAACGTCATTAACTACCGAGCAAATAAGACTGATCGGCAGGTTCTCGGAAAATGTCACCATTCTTTATGATGGTGATGCTGCGGGTATTAAAGCCTCTCTTCGTGGTCTAGACATGATCCTTGAAGAAGGATTGAATGTTAAGGTTGTTCTTTTCCCGGATGGGCATGACCCTGACTCTTACATGCATCATGTAGGTTCAGGAGAGTTTAAAAAGTACATAGAGAATAACCGTAAGGATTTCATTTTATATAAGGCCAGTATTCTATTAAAAGAGGCCGGTACTGACCCCATAAAAAGGGCGGGCATCATTAGGGATATTGTAGAAAGTATCGCTAAAATACCTGATGACATTAAGGCTTCTGTTTTTATAAGAGAATGCAGTGGCTTGTTGCAGGTTGAAGAAAGGATACTACTTTCTGAGCTGAATAAAATCAGAGCGGCCAAATTTAAAAAAACAAGTGGGGGCAATCAACCTCAGCAGTCGCAATACCAACAAAGTCCTTATCAGCAAGATGGACCACCAGATAATCTCTTTGAGAACCCGGGAGAGTCGGCCGGCCCAACTGAACAGGTTGAAACTGCAGATACCAATTTAATACAGGAGCGGGAGATCATTAGGCTACTATTGGCATTTGGCCATGAGCTGGTTACCTGGGATAAGATAGATAATATGTATATCGGCTCTTTTATTATACAGAATTTGGCTGACGTTACTTTTGAGGATGAGATATGTAAACTCATTATTGACACTTACAGAGAAGAAATAGAGAACGGCCACCTGCCGGTTGCCAGTCAGTTTATTAAAAGCGGGGACAGGCGGATTGTTGATCTTGCGATTACACTATCTACCTCGCCCTATTCGTTGAGTGAAAACTGGGAAAACAGACATAATATTTATGTTAGAGACGAGAGCATAAACTTAAAAGCAACAATTTTTGGCGGTCTCTATCATCTTAAAAAGAACAAAATCGGCAAGATGCTTACCGATATTACAAAAGAACTTGCAAGTGAAACTGATCCGGTAAATCAGGAGATTCTGATGCAGCGTCATATGATGATAAAGGGCGTAGAAAGAGATATTTCTAAGTACCTTGGTACTGTTATATTAAAGTAACGGCTAGTCATAACGATTTAGGTAAACGAGGGGAAGATATTGCTAAAGAGTTTTTAGAAAATCTGTATTATCGGATACTAAAAATGAACTGGAGGTACGGAAGAGCGGAGGTTGACGTTATAGCTAATCAGGAAGGAACAATAATTTTTGTTGAGGTAAAAACAAGAAGTTCGATAGATTATGTTGAGCCTGAGGATTTTGTAAGCAGTAAGAAGGAAAGACAACTTGAGTATGCTTCATCTGCCTACATTGAAATGAATAATCATGAAGGAGAAATTCGTTTCGATATTATTGCAATTGTTTTTGAAAATAGACACCTTTATAAAATTAATCATATTGAAGATGCATTCTGGCCAAGTTAAAAATAACACCAATTTCTTTAAGGTAATACCAATCCTTTCTCTAATATTTAGCGTTTCATTTATCTTTTCATGTAAGAATGAGCCTTCTGTTTCTGTAGTAGAATTTAAAGCGCCTGAACAAGGGCAAATGTTTGGTTTAGGTGATGAAGTAAAAGTAGAACTGGATGTTCCGAAAGACAACCAGATTAAATCAGTTACTTACCTGGTAGATGGTAAAACTGTTGAAACAAAGAACAGCACCGATGCCGTAAATATAAAAACAAAAGGTTTGGCTGTAGGTTACAAGATAATTACGGCAATAACTGATGATGGGACTAAAAAAGATACTTCGACAATTAATATTGTGCTAAGATCGGGATTAAACCCTGAGCTGTTGACTTATAAAATTGTTAAAACTTATCCTCACGATACCTCATCGTACACTCAGGGATTGGAATACCATAATGGAAAGCTATTGGAAAGTACTGGTGAGAATGGTTTCTCGACATTGAGATGGGTAGACTTGGCAACTGGTAAGGCAATACAAAAAATAGATCTTGACAAGCAATATTTTGGAGAGGGATCTACACTTGTAGATGATAAGATTGTAATGTTAACCTATAAAGCGAATTCAGGTTTTGTATATGATGCCAAAACTTTTAAACAGCTTGCAACATTTCCTTATCAAACCAGCAGAGAGGGTTGGGGCTTATGTTATGATGGGAAGCAGCTGATCATGTCTGACGGTTCTAACCGACTTTATTTCATGAATAAGGATACCTATAAAGATGAACGTGTGATTGATGTTTATGATAACCTTGGAGCAGTTGATTCTATTAATGAGCTTGAATATATAGACGGAAAAATCTACGCAAATATTTATCAATACAACTACCTGGTCGTAATAGACCCTAATACAGGTATTGTTGAGAAGAAAATAGACTTGAGTGGATTGTTGCCAAAAGGATACTTTAAAACAGAAGATAATATCTTAAACGATGTTTTAAATGGTATAGCCTGGGATAAACGAGGTAAGCGCCTGTTTGTTACCGGAAAGAAATGGCCTAAGTTGTTTGAAATAGCGTTAGTTCCTGTAAAGAAGAACTAACGCCAGTCTTTAATTATTTTGCAGGTGCATTATTAGACTTTACAACAGGCTCGCTAATGAAGCCGTTGAATGCAATGGCTTGCCTGTAGTTACTGGTTACGTTAAGCACTGCGTATCCTTTTTCTCCAACACTAAGCGTAAGTGATTGCGCGTCTTTAGTGTCTTTTGGCCTAATGGTTATTAACCAGCCACCTTTTTTCCTTTTCTCGGTTTTGTAGGTGAAATCTTTAGATTTAAATTTAATGCCTGATTCATTAGGATTTAAATTTGCACTGTATGCCCTGCCGTAGTAAGGTAAATACGCTTCTACACTATCTTTAGCTATTGTTAGCGTGTATTGGGACCCACTAAGCTGAATTGCTCCGCTTCCTTGCCCCCCCGGGAATCTCTGCAGAACCTTGTTAAGGTCCATATTTGCCATTGGTAATGCTGTGGTAGCATTAAATACCAAAGTTTTGGCTTCTACCAGTCTTGCGGTGGTTTCTTTATCCGTTTGGGCGGAAACCTGTATCGCGATGAACATGATAACCAACAGTAATGTGTTTTTAAGCGTTTTCATGATGATTTACTTTAAATGTGTTTATATCTCAATTTACAAATAAAATAGCATTAAACCTTTTTAATCATAAAATATGATCATGCTACTCTGTTGGGTTAGAACAAATTAACATATAAAAGGTTTAATGCGAAAACACCAGTTAGTGTCACATATTTGATAACTAGTTTCTCCAGGCCTTGTATTGATTGATCAATCCGTTTGTAGACCCATCATGAGAAGAAACGTCATTATTGTCTTGCAGTTCAGGTAAAATACTTTTTGCTAATTGTTTACCAAGCTCAACGCCCCATTGATCAAAGCTGAAGATGTTCCATATAATGCCTTGTACAAAGATTTTATGTTCATATATAGCTATCAGACTTCCTAAGCTAAATGGTGTAACTTTCTTTAATAAGATAGAGTTGGTAGGTCTGTTGCCTTCAAAAACCTTAAATGGAGCCAGTTTGTTAATCTCTTCGTCTGACTTACCTTCTTTTTTAAGTTCTGCAACTACCTGCTCTTTGGTTTTCCCATTCATTAAGGCTTCTGTTTGAGCAAAGAAGTTCGATAAAAGAATTGGATGATGATCGCCGATAGGATTTAAACTTTGAGCAGGGGCAATAAAATCGCAAGGGATTAAGCGCGTTCCCTGGTGTATTAATTGATAAAAGGCATGTTGACCGTTAGTGCCAGGCTCACCCCAAATGATTGGCCCGGTTTCGTAGTTTACGTCATTTCCATTGCGATCTACATGTTTACCGTTACTTTCCATATCGCCTTGTTGGAAATAAGCTGCAAAACGATGCATGTATTGATCGTAAGGTAAAATTGCCTGAGTTTCGGCATTAAAGAAATTGATATACCAAACCCCTATAAGGCCCAATAATACGGGGATATTGATTTCAAATTCTGCAGTTTCAAAGTGTTGATCTGCTGAATGAGCTCCTGCCAGGAGTTGTTTGAAGTTATCGAAACCTATACTTAATGAAATTGGCAACCCGATAGCACTCCAAAGAGAATATCTGCCACCAACCCAATCCCAGAATTCGAACATGTTTTCGGTATCAATTCCAAAAGCAGAAACATCTTTTGCATTGGTTGATAAGGCAGCAAAATGTTTTGCAATATCATCAGCTTTTGCACCTTTTTCAAGGAACCAGCTTCTTGCTGTATTTGCATTGGTCATGGTTTCCTGAGTAGTAAATGTTTTGGAAGCAATCAGGAACAATGTAGTCTCAGGATTAACTTGTTTTAAAGTCTCTGCAATGTGGGTGCCATCAATATTTGATACAAAATGCATGTTTAAATGATTTTTGTATGCCTTTAAAGCTTCGGTAACCATTACAGGGCCTAAATCAGAACCTCCAATACCAATATTAACAACATCAGTTATCGCTTTGCCAGTATAGCCTTTCCAGCTTCCGGAAATGATGGCATTACTGAATTTTTCCATTTTTGAAAGCACGTGATGGACGTCCTTAACAACGTTTTTGCCATCTACTAAAATTTCGCCATCGGCAGGTTCACGTAATGCAACGTGCAATACTTGTCTGCCTTCTGTCTGGTTAATTTTATCTCCACTAAACATTGCCTTTATTGCTTCATCTAATTTGCATTCTCTGGCTAATTGAATGAGCAGAGCTATGGTGGTATCGTCAATTCGGTTTTTCGAATAGTCGACCAGGATATCTTCAAATATCAATGAGAATTTCTCAAAGCGTCCCTCATCTTCAGCAAATAGCTGTTTTAAGCTTTTTTCATTAATGTTGATGAAGTGATCCGCCAGGTATTTGTAAGCGGCGGTTTCTGTAAAGTTTACTGTTGGAAGCATAATAATTAGTGTTTTTGTAAATGTAGCGGTTTATTTTATTTCACAAAATTTGATTGCAGAGATTTAATATTTTAATGATAAACATAGTTTCATCGGAAGTTCATACAGGAGAATTATTTTAGCTATATTTAAATATAATAGGCAATTCATTGCCATAAAAAAACTAGCTATGATTGAAAATTTAAAACAATTGGTAACAGAAAATGTTCAGGACGCTATTGTAAATAATAGTGCAGTTCCAAATGAGCAAAATGATGCGGCAATTGAAGCCGCATCAGGTTCTATTATTGATGCGCTTAAAGAAAAGCTGTCATCAGGAGACATTGGAGGTTTAGTAGACACATTTAAAAATGGAGGTACAGGTTCAGTTGTTGATCAGGCAGCATCCGGTTTTACAGAAAAACTGGCGGGGTTAGGAATCAACATGGATTCTGCTAAAAGTATTGCTGCTTCTATTATTCCTACCATAATGGAAAAATTTGTAAATAAGACTAATGACCCAAACGATAGTTCATTTAATATTAAAGATGTATTAGGCAATCTTGCCGGACCGGATGGCAAATTTGATCTGTCGGACATTACAGGAATGTTTACAGGGAATAATGATGGTGCGACTGGAACTGAGAGCAAGGGAGATGGAATTGTAGATAAACTTAAGGGACTTTTTAATTAATGCTCCCAATTTCGCAAATGGCTATTTAAACATTGTTTAAGTAGCCATTTGTGTTTTATATTATATATTTGTGATTATGACTAAAGAACAAATTCAGGATTTAAGGGACAGAGTAGCGTCGCTGAGGAGGTACCTTTGACGTTGAAAACCGATTAGAAGATATCCGTATAGAGCAGGAGCTTACCCTGCAACCAAATTTTTGGGACGACCCAAAGAAAGCAGAAAAGCATATTGCTGAAATCAATTCGAAAAAAGTGTGGACTGATGGCTGGCAGCACGCCAACAGCCTGATGGAAGATACCCAAGTGCTTTTCGACTTCTGGCAGAGCGGAGATGCCACTGAAGCAGAAATGCAGAAACAGTTTGATCTCTGTGTAAATGCCATAGAAGATCTGGAGCTGAAAAATATGCTCAAAACCAAAGAAGATCAGCTGAATGCAGTAATGCAGATTACCGCGGGTGCCGGAGGTACAGAAAGCTGCGATTGGGCTTATATGTTAATGCGTATGTACTTAATGTGGGCTGAGAAAAATGGATACAAGGTAAGTGAGCAGGATTACCAGGAAGGTGAGGTAGCGGGTGTTAAAACAGTTACAATTGAAATCTCGGGTGAATTCGCCTATGGGTACTTAAAGGGAGAAAATGGGGTACATCGCCTTGTCAGAATCTCTCCATTTGATTCCAATGCGAGAAGACATACTTCTTTTGCCTCGGTTTATGTATATCCACTGGTTGATGACACCATAGAAATTGAAGTAAAGGATTCGGAGATAGAGTTTGAAACGTTCCGGTCGGGTGGTGCCGGGGGCCAGAATGTAAACAAGGTAGAAACTGCAGTTCGTTTATATCATAAACCTTCGGGAATCATTATTAAGAATCAGGAGTCGCGTTCACAGCTTCAGAATAAAGAAAATGCTATTCGCTTATTGAAATCGCAACTTTACGAGATCGAGATGCGCAAGCGTATGGAAGCTACAGCCTTGGTAGAAGGAAGTAAGAAAAAGATAGAGTGGGGCTCGCAGATCAGGAGTTATGTGCTGGATGACAGGAGGGTGAAGGATCATCGGACCAATTACCAAACCTCAAACCCGCAGGCTGTGCTGGATGGGGATATAAACAACTTTTTAAAAGCATACTTAATGGAATTTTAAAGATGAAATATTTTACCTCGTTATTAATGATACTGATGTGTACAGCTAATTTGAATGCTCAGGAAATAGTTAAATTATATCCAGGCGTAATACCGGGATCAAAATCAACACCTGCAGACTTTAAGGAGACTGCTCCTGTTGGAGATGATGGAATTATAAGGATCAGTAAGGTATCCGAACCAACGCTTACTGTCTTTCTACCTTCAAAAGAAAAGGCTACGGGAGCGGCTGTTATCATTTGCCCGGGGGGTGGTTATGGTATTTTGGCTATTAATCATGAGGGGTATAATGTTGCAAAGCGATTTAATGATATAGGTGTAGCTGCATTTGTGCTGAAGTATCGCTTACCTAATGATGCAATAATGGTTGATAAATCATTTGGGCCGTTGCTGGATGCAGAACAGGCTATCTATCTGGTAAGGGGGCAAGCTAATAAATGGAACGTTGATCCAGCAAAAATTGGTATTATGGGCTTTTCTGCAGGTGGCCACCTTGCTTCGACATTAACGGTTCACTACAATGATGTGAAAATTGAGAATAAAGAGAACCTAAGTCTGAGGCCTGATTTTTCGATCTTAATTTATCCGGTTATTTCATTTATAGAATCCCCACATACAGGTTCTGCAAATAATCTGGCAGGTGCTAATGCAACGCAGGCGCAGAAGGAATATTTTTCTAATGAGAGACATGTAACGCCAAAAACGCCACCAACATTTTTAGTTCATGCCAATGACGATAATGGGGTGCCAGTACAAAATAGTATTATTTTTAATCAGGCGTTGGTGGCTAACAAGGTTAAAGCGGAGATGCATTTATATCAGGGTGGAGGACATGGTTTTGGTTTGAACAACAAAACCACGTCAGACGATTGGTTTGAACGGCTGACGAATTGGATGAAAAGTAATAAGTTTCTATAATTTAAAGCTCAGTGTTTGCCAGGATGTCCTGTAATTCCTTAAGCTCTTCAACCTTTTCTTTTGAACCCAGGTTTTCATAAGCAGATATCAGGTTGCGGATAACGCGCCTGATGATCTCTACGTTGCTGCAGGGTGCGTAAAATCCTGGAAGAGGGTCAAGGTTTAGCTGTCGGAGAAACTGATCAACGTCGTGTTTACCAAATATGGCCCCCTTGTTAAATGCGTTAATGTAAAAAAGAACTCCAAACTCCTGTTCTTCGCGCTTGCTCTCGTCTATATATCCTAAAATAAAATGCTGAGGCAGGTTTACTCCATATACAGGGATATCCAGTTTTTGGGCAAGCGTAGAATAGATAATGGCAAGCGAAATCTGATTGCCTTTTTTACTTTCCAGTACTTGGTTTATATATGAATTCTGTGGGTCGTGGTGGTTTTTTGTATTTCCACTAAAGCCGTAAATGTTATAAAAGATATGGTTGATGAGTTTTATCTTTTCAATAGAACTCATTTCGTATTGCAATCCTAACCAGATTTCTCTTTTGATTTCTTCAATCTGAAGAATCACCTTATCCTCATCAAGATCAGGATATTGATAGCGGTTAATGACTAAGGCCCCTTGTAACAGATCAAATGCTCCGCTTTGATACCATAAATTAAGATCTTCCTTGACATTTGAAAACTGTATCTTATGTACAATATTTTCTATCCTTTGTTGAAGCAAAGAATCTAATGAATGTTCCCAGGCATTTTCAAGGTAGTCAATGACTTCATTGCCATATTCAAGCAGTCGTCCCTCAACGTGTTGATAGATTTCCTGATCGGGATCATCAAGAAGTTTTACTAAAGCAGTTATTTCTTTAATGTTTTCCATTAAACATACAAATTTGAATGCCTATTTTTGCGGCTATGGTTTTTAACTTTATCAGTGATTATCTGAAGCATCGCTTTACCTCTAAAAGCAGGCATGGTACCCATTCCCCATTTGTTTATAAACTTACGGATGAGGTAATTTACGATTTTAAGTCTAAAAGTGAATATAAAAGCATTGAAGCGCAGAGAAAAAAACTTTTCAATGACGATTCATTAGTAACTGTGACCGATCTGGGTGCAGGTTCTCATTTAAATAAGAACCGAACAAAGAAGGTAAGTCAGATTGCGAAGAACGCATTGAAGAATCCTGCTTTGGCTCAATTGATTTATCGTTTAGCAAAAGACAATAATCCTAAAACTATTATTGAACTTGGTACTTGTTTAGGCATAACTACGGCTTATTTATCGAAAGCTTGTCCTGAAGCAGATGTTATTACAATTGAGGGTTGTCCGGAAACTGCAAAAGTTGCGCATAATAATTTTAAAGAACTGGATCTTGAAAATGTTGAATTGCAGGTTGGAAATTTTGATGTATTACTTCCTGACGTTATAGCTAAAGCAGAAAAGCTTGATTTTGTTTACATTGATGGTAATCATAGAAAAGAGGCTACATTAAATTATTTCAATTGGTGCTTACCTAAGATTCATGAAAACTCCCTGCTCATATTTGATGATATATATTGGAGTAAAGGAATGAAGGAAGCCTGGCAAGAAATTAAGAATCACCCGGAGGTTGTTGTTACAATTGATTTGTTTTGGATAGGGTTGGTTTATTTTAGAAAAGGACAGGCTAAGGAGCACTTTAAGATAAAGTTTTAAAATGCTTCAGCTAAACTGATGTAAAGACCGGTTTGGCGTTTTTCATTTGCGCGTTTTTCGCCAATACCATAATCAACGCGTACACTTAATCCTTTTTCAGGATCAAAGAAGTAACGCCCACCAGCTCCATATGAAGGTTTAAAACTTTTGATGGATAGGTTGCCATTATCAAATACTTGTCCTGCGCCACCAAATATGACAGCGCCAAACCTGTTGTTGTAACGATAGCGTAACTCTGCCTGGGCGGCAAGTAAATTCCTTTCTCTGTATCGCCCGGTATAGTAGCCCCTCATTATTTCGTCGTTACCCATTTGTTGTAATAAGTAGAAGGGGGTGTTCTTGCCTTGCACAGAGTGGAATAATCCATTTACCCCGATGACAAATTTGGGCGATAAGGACCAAAAATTGCGAACATTGGCTTTTATTAAACTTCCTGTGAAATTCTCTCCTCCCCAAAAGTCTGGTGCATATTGATAGGTTACCTTTCCGTAAAAGCCTTTGGTTGTATAGTTGTTAGAATTTCTGGTGTCATATGTCTGGGAAATTCCTGCATAGAATACAGAACCTCCTATTTTGTGGATTAGTGTTTGGTCGGTGGTAAAAATGCCTCCCACTTCTTTATCGGTAAAATGATAGTTTTCAAAGCCAAGAGATAAACCACTGTACATATGAGGTAGGAGTAATTTTTCGGCTTCTAGGCCAACTTTAACATAGCCTTGAATGAGTCTGTCTTCGTTTGCCTCAAGAGTTTCATTGCCTACACCATAAAAATCGAAGGGCATTCTTTTAAAGCGCACTTCAGCAATGTAGTGATGCGTGTTTTGTTTTGTCCAAACATCTCCTTTCAAGGAGATGTTATATTGGCCCTTAGTAGATGCAGAAAGCACAGTTGAAAAATTTGAACTGCGATTTGTAAGGTCTTTCCTGTCTAGATAAGTAGAATAGAGTGCACCAATGCCAAATTCAAGGCCTATTTCTTGTGTATATCTAAAAACCGGAACGGGCATAAAACTAGGCCTGCGTGAGGAATCTGTTTTATTAGATAGATAGCGCTCTATTAGTTTCTTTTGCGCCATTGAACTTAGGGCTATTAAAACAAATACGGTGCACAGGGAAATTCTCTTCATTGGCCTAAAATAGTAGAAAAATTTAATTATCAGTTCTGCCTAGCAACTTTAAGGCCAGTGTTTGAAATTGAATCCTAAAGTTTGGAACTTATCCTAACTAGATTTTTACATGATGAGAAAAGGTCGTTATAAGAAGAAAAACAGTGTTGTTTGTATTGTTAAGATAGAATCTTGCTTTAGATAAGACAGGTAGTTGTACCTGTTTTTAAGGAGAGGTGAAGTACAATTAGGGCATTAAGATTATTTGCCTATTTTTGCGGCAACAAAATTAAGATCAAAATGAGTACAACAAGAGGACCTATATCTCAATTCATGGAGCGCAATTATCTCCATTTTAATGCAGCCGCAATGATGGATGCAGCTAAGGGATATGAAACGCACTTAGATGAAGGTGGTAAAATGATGATCACGCTAGCTGGCGCGATGAGTACCGCAGAATTGGGAATTTCACTGGCTGAGATGATTCGTCAGGACAAAGTATCAATTATTTCATGTACAGGTGCGAATCTGGAAGAAGATATTATGAACCTTGTTGCGCACTCACATTATAAACGAGTTCCTAACTATCGCGACTTGAGCCCTCAGGATGAATGGGATTTATTAGAGAACCATTACAATCGTGTTACCGACACTTGTATTCCTGAAGAAGAAGCATTTCGCAGATTGCAAAAACATATTTATAAAATCTGGAAAGATGCAGACAATGCAGGAGAACGTTATTTCCCGCATGAGTTTATGTATAAAATGTTGTTAAGCGGAGATTTGGAACAATATTATGAAATTGATCCTAAGAATTCATGGATGCTGGCAGCGGCAGAAAAGAATTTGCCAATTGTTGTTCCGGGATGGGAAGATTCTACAATGGGGAACATCTTTGCCTCATATGTGATGAAATCAGAAGTTAAAGCAACTACCATGAAAAGTGGTATTGAGTACATGGGCTGGTTAGCAGATTGGTATATCAAAAACAGCGATGGTAAAGGAATTGGATTCTTTCAGATAGGCGGTGGTATAGCTGGAGATTTTCCTATATGTGTGGTTCCAATGTTGTATCAGGACATGGAAATGGAGAATATTCCATTTTGGAGTTACTTCTGTCAGATCTCTGATTCGACAACTTCATACGGCTCATATTCAGGGGCAGTTCCTAATGAAAAAATTACCTGGGGTAAGTTGGATATAAATACACCGAAATTCATTGTAGAATCGGATGCGACTATAGTGGCGCCACTGATCTTTGCGTGGATATTAAAAATGTAATTTAAATTAACAAGTCCTGCTTTGAAAGTAGGACTTAAAATGGAATCAGTGATTTTTAAAAAAATGCTGATTTTCGTCGTTTAAAGCATAAAAAACGAACTATTTAGATTGATTATAAATTGTATTTACTGTCATTTATTTGTCATTGGTAAGTTAATAAATTTTACTTTTGTGGACGTTTTGGTGAAGGACCTAAGTTTAAAAGCCAATTGCGTTTATAAAGTTTTTTAAAAAATAGCATAAAATACTCATTATGAGGGATATCTCATTGATCGTTAGAAGAGTTTGGAAGTCGGCATTCATGTTTACGGCTCTATCTGTTTTAATCGTTTCTGCAACACAGGCACAAGATGTAGTAGAGGGCCGCAAACTATTTAAGGATAATTGTAATTCTTGTCACCAGTTAGATCGTAACAGTACTGGTCCGGCATTAACAGCAAAACTTAATGAGCTTGATGAAGCTTTTGCAATCAAGTGGATCAGAAACTGGAAAGCGTTAGTTGATGCAGGAGACAAGCAAGCCATAGAGGCTTCTAAGTTCTCAGCTGCGGAGATGACAACATTTCCACGTTTGACTGATGATCAAATTAAAAACATTATAGCTTACGCTAAGGCAGGTGAGCCTAAGAAAGAAGGAGATAAAGCAGCAACAGAAAGTGCTTCTGAAGGTGTTTCCAGTTTTTCAATCGCAGGGGTTGCCGCAATTATCCTGATATCTATTATTGTATTGATCGTTTTAGGTCGTGCGATAAAAATGTTAGAGCGTTTGATACTTCAAAAACAAGGAGTTGTTCTTGCGGAAGAAGATAGCGTTTCTTTAGGTACAGGTGTTAAAAGATTATTTAAGAATAAGAAATTTGTATTTTTCTTCATCCTGGGCTTAATTATAACCTTAGGTTCATTTGGCTGGATGGGTATGTGGGATACAGGTGTTCATACTGGTTACCAACCGGTACAACCGATCAAGTTCTCGCATGAGCTGCACGCAGGTACCAATCAAATTGATTGTCAGTATTGCCATGCTGGTGCATTTAAATCGAAAAACTCAACCATTCCATCTTTGAATGTTTGTATGAACTGTCACAAATCAGTGCAGGCAACAGAGAAATATGATGGCGAGATTTCACCAGAGATTCAAAAGATCTATACTGCCCTTGGATATGATCCGGCAACTATGACTTATGATCACTCAAAAGAAAAACCAGTTGAATGGGTTCGTGTTCACAACCTTCCTGACTTCGCTTACTTTAATCACTCTCAACACGTAGTTGTAGGTGAAGAAGCTATCAGAAAAGAGAAAGGTTTGAAACCTAATGAGCCTGTTTGCTTTGCATGTCATGGTCCGGTTGATACAATGGAAGAGATATATCAATACTCTCCACTTACCATGAAATGGTGTGTTAACTGTCATAAAGACACCAAACTTGAAGTTAAAGGAAATGCATTCTATGATAAGATCATTGAAGCGCATGAGAAAATCAAGAAAGGTGAGAAAATCACTCCTGCAGCTTTGGGTGGTTTAGAATGTGGTAAGTGCCACTATTAATTAGAGTTTAATAAAAAGAACGTTCGATAAACAGTAATATAGCTTAAATGGAAAGCAATAAAAAATACTGGAAAGGCTTAGAAGAGTATAAAAACACTCCGGATTTTGTTGAAAATAACAAAAACGAATTTGCTGAGCCACTTCCAATAGAAGATGTTTTAAATGAAGCAGGGTTAAGTACAGTAACTCCACGCCGTGACTTTTTAAAGGCTTTAGGCTTTGGGTTGGGTGCGGTAACGCTGGCAGCTTGTCAAACTGCTCCTGTTCACAAATCAATTCCTTACCTGGTTAAACCTGAAGAGGTAGTTCCGGGTATACCGAACTATTATGTTTCAAGTTTTAACGGACAAAGTGTTTTAGTTAAAACAAGAGAGGGAAGACCAATTAAAATTGAACCAAATCCTAATGCAGGAACGTTTAATTGTGGTACTGATGCTCAGGCTCAGGCTTCTGTATTGGATCTTTATGATGTTTCAAAACTTAAAGCTCCTGTATTAAAAGATGCAGAGAGTAACTGGGCTGAGATAGATAAGTTTGTACAGGCAGAGTTAAATAAGGCTCAGGCTTCAGGAAAGAAAATTCGTATTGTTTCATCTTCAGTAAGCAGCCCCTCTACTAAAGCGGTTGTTGCTGATTTTACAACTGCTTATCCAACTACTAAGCATGTTCAGTATGATGCTGTTTCTTATACAGGTATTATTAAAGCAAATGAAAATAGCTTTGGTAAAGCTGTTATTCCTAAATATAACTTTGATAAGGCTGATCTGATTGTAAGTTTCGGAGCAGACTTTTTAGGTACCTGGATTAGCGGAGAAGAATTTACTTCACAGTACGTTTCGAACAGAGATCACAAATCTTTGAAAGCTGGTAAGATGTCTCGCCACTTCCAATTCGAAGCTGGTATGAGCTTAACAGGAACAAACGCAGATACCCGTGTTCCGGTTAAATTATCAGAAGAAGGACCTGCTTTAATTGCCTTATATAATGCAATTACCGGAAACGCTTTAGCTGGTGCTGCTTTACCTAATAATGTTACTGCTGATAAAGCACTTAAATTAATAGCTAAAGAATTATTACAAAATAAAGGAAAGTCACTTGTAGTTTCAGGTTCGAATGATGTATCTACCCAAATATTGGTAAATGCAATTAACTCGGCAATTGGTAGCTACGGTACTACTATAGATCTTGATAACCCTTGTAAACGTTACGCTGGTAATGACGCAGAATTTGCTGAGTTTATCAACGAAATGAACAGAGGTGAGGTTGCTGCAGTATTTTTCTTAGATAGCAACCCTGCTTATGACGTTGCAAATGCTAAAGGATTTACTGATGGATTAGCTAAAGTTGGTTTAAAAGTTTCTTTCTCTGACAGAAAAGATGAGACTTCAACATTATGTAATGTAATTGCCATTAACCATAACTATTTAGAGTCGTGGGGTGATGCTAACGCATATGAAGGATATTATTCAATTGTACAGCCAACCATTAACCCTGTGTTTAACTCACGTCAGGCTGAGGAAAGTCTTTTAATCTGGTCTAATGGTCCGGTTAAAGAATATTATCAGTATGTACGTAATAACTGGGAAAAAAGCATTTTACCTGCTTTAGGTAAAACATGGCAAGATGTATTGCAAACAGGGGTTTTTGCTTCGGCATTGAAACCTGCCGGCACATATACATTTAGCTTATCACTTGCAGCTGTAATACCTTCGATTGTAAATAACAGTAAGGCTTTAGCTAAAGATATCGAGTTACAGGTTTACGAAAGTATTCCGATGAGAGACGGTAAACATGCAAACAATGCATTCTTACAAGAACTACCTGATCCTGTTTCTAAAGTAACCTGGGATAACTACATTGCCTTAGCACCTAAATTTGCTAAAGAATTAGGCTTTAAAGAGTTTGATATTGTTTCGATAAAAGACGATAAAGGTTATGAAATTGAGTTACCTGTGCTTATTCAGCCAGGACAAGCTCAGGGAACAGCTTCTGTTGCTTTAGGTTACGGACGTACAAAGGTTGGTAAAGCTGGAGATAACGTTGGAAAAAATGCTTATCCATTTGTAAGCTTTACTAATGGTACTTCTAAGTATGCAACTACTGTTAAACTTTCTGGAACAGGAAAAACTGAAGAGCTGGCTCAAACGCAAACTCACCACTCTTTTGAGGGTAGAAATATTATTCGCGAAGCTACTTTTACAGAATATAAAAAGAATCCGGCTGCTGGTTCAGGTAATGACCACGCAAAACATAAAACTTACGATCTGTGGGATAAATATGAGAAGCCAGGTAACAACTGGGTTATGGCTATCGATTTGAATGCTTGTACTGGTTGTGGTTCTTGTATTGTTGCTTGTAACGTGGAAAATAACATTCCGGTTGTAGGTAAAACAGAAGTACGCAGACGTAGAGAGATGCACTGGATCCGTATTGACCGTTATTACAGCTTTAATGTTGAAGGTGAAGGTCATGCAGAAGAGGCACATGCTCATGGCGAACATGGAAATGGCATCAATTCAGTAACTAAAGAGAAAGAAATTGCTCATTTAGATAACCTTGATAACGTTTCTGTAGTTCATCAGCCAATGCTTTGTCAGCATTGTGATCATGCTCCTTGTGAGACTGTTTGTCCGGTATTGGCAACAGTACACTCATCAGATGGCTTGAACCACATGGCTTATAACCGTTGTGTGGGTACACGTTATTGTGCAAACAACTGTCCATATAAAGTGCGTCGTTTCAACTGGTTTAACTACTGGAATGATTCACGCTTCGATAACTACTTGAATAATGAATTTACTCAGTTGGTTCTTAACCCTGATGTAACTACGCGTTCAAGAGGTGTTATGGAGAAATGCTCTATGTGTATTCAGCGTATTCAAGCGGGTAAATTACAAGCTAAAATTGAAAAACGCCCGTTAAAAGATGGTGATATCAAAATGGCTTGTCAGCAAGCTTGTTCTGCCAATGCAATCATCTTTGGAGATGGCAACGATCCTAACTCGGAAGTATCTAAAGCATTACGTAGTGAACGTATTTACTATGTTTTAGAAGAGATAAACGTACAACCGGGTATAGGTTATATGACAAAAATTAGAAATACAGATACAACAGTACAAGCGTAAGCTGATATTAAAGAAAATAAATTATGTCAGGACATAACGAATCAATATTAAGAGAACCATTAATCACCGGCAAGAATATCACGTATGCAAAAATTACGGACGATATTTTAATGCCAGTTGAGAATAAGCCTAACAGGGCATGGTGGATTGGATTTATAATTGCACTTTGCGGTGCTACCCTTTGGGTAGTAGCTGTGGGGTATACCTTTTGGTTCGGTATCGGAGCATGGGGTTTAAATAAAACAGTAGGATGGGCCTGGGATATCACCGGTTTCGTATGGTGGGTAGGTATTGGTCACGCAGGAACGTTGATTTCGGCGGTATTATTACTCTTCCGTCAGAACTGGCGTAACTCTATTAACCGCTCTGCTGAGGCGATGACCATATTTGCCGTTATTTGTGCGGCTACATATGTTGTATCTCACATGGGTAGACCATGGTTAGCATATTGGGTACTTCCTTTACCAAATCAGTTCGGATCACTTTGGGTTAACTTTAACTCTCCACTAGTTTGGGATATGTTTGCGATCTCTACTTATTTCTCGGTATCGCTTTTATTCTGGTATACAGGTCTTTTACCTGATATCGCGACTATTCGTGACCGTGCAACCGGATTAAGACGTAAAGTTTATTCAATCATGTCATTCGGATGGGCTGGAAACGTTAAGACATGGCAACGATTTGAGGCTGTATCTATCATCTTAGCTGGTATCTCTACACCTCTGGTACTTTCGGTACACACGATTGTATCTATGGACTTTGCAACTTCGGTAATTCCAGGATGGCACACTACAATCTTCCCTCCTTATTTCGTGGCAGGGGCGATCTTCTCAGGATTTGCAATGGTGTTAACCTTATTATTGGTTGCACGTAAAGTATTAGGTCTTGAGAACTACATCACCATGTTCCACATTGAGTCGATGAATAAAATCATTATCTTAACCGGATCTATCGTAGGTGTTGCTTACTTAACAGAATTCTTCATTGCCTGGTATTCAGGTTCTGAATATGAGCAATATGCTTTCATCAACCGTTCAACAGGACCTTACTGGTGGGCATACTGGATGATGATGACATGTAACGTGATTTCTCCGCAGTTGTTATGGTTCAAAAAGATCCGTACCAGTATTGCAGCTACCTGGATCTTATCTATTGTAGTAAATATAGGTATGTGGTTTGAGCGTTTCGTAATCATTGTAACTTCATTACACCGTGATTACCTACCATCGAGCTGGGCTATGTTCTATCCATCTTGGGTTGACGTAAGTGTGT
>Ga0307412_10000051_pt1 | contig 150433 bp, 127 predicted proteins | sample DK1Cmetagenome_3_FD_203823 | JGI IMG/M metagenome (GOLD analysis project Ga0307412, IMG submission 203823) | Maize rhizosphere microbial communities from greenhouse at UC Davis, California, United States - DK15-C-1 | ecosystem: Host-associated > Plants > Roots > Rhizosphere > Soil | place...
ACTGGAGTTAGCGCTTCAGCGCTTACTCCAGTCCCATGCTAGCGGTCGACTGGAGTTAGCGCTTCAGCGCTTACTCCAGTCCCATGCTAGCGGTCGACTGGAGTTAGCGCTTCAGCGCTTAGTCCGGTCCCATGCTAGCGGTCGACTGGAGTTAGCGCTTCAGCGCTTACGTGGGTCCCATGCTAGCGGTCGACTGGAGTTAGCGCTTCAGCGCTTACGTGGGTCCCATGCTAGCGGTCAACCCAAGTCTGGCACCTCAGCGCTTACCCCAGTCCATCGACCACGGTTATCAATCATTGTCAGCCGAAGCGATTCTGCAGCAACCGTTTCATTTTACGCCGATCGTTTGCAGGCCGGCTCGAGTCCTTGCAGGCCGCTGATGATCACTGCGGCCCGGACCTCGCTCCTATAATGGCCACGGCCGCCCGATGCGCGCAATATGTCCGATGCGATAGCTGCGCCGCGACTAACCCAGCCGCCGCCAAGCATGATCAACGCCCACCGGCCAACGTATCGGCCGAGGCATCAGCGACTCCGCCACACCACCCGCATCCCGACCGACCAACCAGAGGATCACCATGGGTAACCGCCTAACCAAAATCGCCACCCGCACCGGCGACGACGGCACCACCGGCCTCGGCGACGGCCGGCGCGTACGCAAGAGCAGCGCCCGCATCGAGGCAATCGGCGACGTCGACGAACTCAACTCCAATCTCGGCGTGCTGCTGTGCGAAAACCTGCCCGAGAACGTGCGCGCGGCATTGGTAGCGATCCAGCACGACCTGTTCGACCTCGGCGGCGAGCTCTGCATTCCTGGCCACACGATGATCACCGACCGCCACCTCGCACAACTCGACGGCTGGCTCGCCGACTACAACGCCGCATTGCCGCCGCTCAAGGAGTTCATCCTGCCGGCCGGCTCGCGGGCGGCTGCGCTTGCGCACGTCTGCCGCACAGTTTGCCGCCGCGCCGAACGGGCGATTGTCGCGCTCGGCGAAGAAGAGACGATCAACGCGGCGCCGCGCCAGTATGTGAACCGCCTGTCGGATTTGCTCTTCGTGCTCGCTCGCGTGCTCAATCGCGCTGACGGCGGCACCGACGTCCTCTGGCAGCACGACCGCGGTCACGGCTAGGCAGCAGACGCGATTCTGTAGGCATCAACGCCAGGGCAATTCAGCCTGCGACAATCTGTCTGGGCGAGGGCGCTCTATAAGATGTATCGTATGCGCATCTTTAAGGAGAAGTACAAATGACCGCTCTTACCGCCGACCAGATTGCCCGCGTCAAAGCCACGGTTCCCGTGCTCGCCGAACATGGCACGACCATCACCAAGCATTTCTACAAGCGCATGTTCGCGCATCACCCGGAACTGAAGAATCTCTTCAACCAGACGCATCAGCAAAGCGGCAATCAGCCCGAGACGCTCGCTCGCGCCGTGTACGCGTACGCAGCCAACATCGACAATCTCGGCGCGCTCGGCCCGGCCGTCTCGCGAATCGCCAACAAGCACGCGAGCCTGAACATTCGGCCCGAGCACTATCCGATTGTCGGCCGCCATCTGCTGGGTGCGATCGTCGACGTACTCGGCGACGCGGTCGATCAGCCGACGCTCGACGCGTGGCAGGTCGCGTATGGCCAACTCGCGAACATTTTCGTCGGCACCGAGGCGAAGCTGTACGAAGGCGCGGCATGGAGCGGCTTCCGCCCGTTCAAGGTGGCGCGCAAGCAGGTGGAAAGCGACGAGATCACGTCCTTCTATCTGACGCCCGCCGACGGCACCGCAGCCTGTGAGTTCGAACCCGGCCAATACGTGAGCGTCACGCGCTTTGTCGACAAGCTGGGCGTCGACCAGCCGCGGCAGTACAGCTTGTCGGATGCGCCGCATGGCAAGTGGCTGCGCATTTCGGTCAAGCGTGAAGACGGCCGCGAGGATGCCGCGCCGGGTCACGTGTCGAACCTGCTGCATGCGGGCGTGGAGGAGGGCACGATCGTGCACGTGAGCGCGCCGATGGGCGACTTCACCCTCGATCGCAAGAAGACCACGCCGGTCGTGCTGATGAGCGGCGGCGTGGGCGTCACACCGATGACGTCCATGCTGTCGACATTGCTCGCCGACGGCAGCGAGCGGAGCGTCACTTTCGTCCACGCATGCCGCAACGGCCGCGTGCATGCGTTCCGCGAGTGGCTCGACGAAACCGCTGCGTCGCATGCGAACGTGAAGCGTGTCGTGTTCTACGAAGCCGTTGATGCAAGCGACCGGCAGGGCATCGATTACGATTTCGAAGGCCGTCTCGACGTGACAAAAATCGCGGATCGCGTCATCGCGCTGGATGCCGACTACTACATTTGCGGCCCGGTGCCCTTCATGCGCGCGCAGCGCGACGCGCTGGTTGCATTGGGCGTGGAGCCGGCGTGCATTCACACGGAAGTGTTCGGTTCAGGCGCGGTCGAGTAAGCCGGTCGATGTAGCAGGTCAGGCAAAGCGCGCGCGCTCGCTGCCAGCAGCTAGCTGCGCGAATCCGCCACCCTCGCGCGCTATCCCACCGCCATCGTGACCGGCTTGCCAATCCGGCTCAACATTTCGACGAGCGTGTCGATGGTGAACTTGGTGGTTTTCTTGTTCACCACGTCCGAGACCCGCGGGCGCGAGACCATGAGAATTTCCGCGGCCTCCGCTTGCTTCAGATGATGCTGCTCGATCCACGTGGACAATTCCGTCATGAGCTGCTCCTTGAGCAGCCTCGTGTCGTTGATCTGCTTTTGCGACGCCGCGTGCAGGCGCTTCGCCTCGTCGGCGGAAAAGCCGAGTTCGAGAAACACGTTTGCGCCGGGCTTTGTCACGTGACGAATTTTGGTGTCGATCGTCATTTGTTAAGGTTTCCTATCGTTAATGATGGCGCGATACCGCGTTTCGGCAATCAGTTTGTCGTGCGGCGCGAGCTTCTGGGTTTTCTTCTGCATGCAATGAAGCACGTAAAGCGCTTCTGCAAACTTCGTGACGTACATCACGCGATAAATGCCGTTCTCTTCCCGGATGCGAATTTCGCGCGTTCCAGGACCCACCGAGTCGAACGGTTTCCAGTCGTCGGGGTCGAGACGCGCATGGATCTTGCCGATCTGAAACCCGGCTTGCCGACGTGCCTCTTCTGGAAAGGCGAGCAAATCGCGATAGCTGGAGCCTAGCCAGCAACTTCTTTTTCCAGCGTCATAACCGCCTTCCATGTACAAAATATTATACGCAAATTCCCGCCTGGTCAAGTCATTCGCGACCCGGCGATGAACTGCTACGGTACATAGACGGCGGCATCTCCACCATTCGTCCGTTCGGCCAACGAAATAAAAAAACCCGGCTGTGAACTGCACGAGCCGGGTTTCTTAACGCTGCAAACCGCATTCTTGCGATGCGGTCAAACGGTAAAACCACAAAACAAAAAATCAGTTGCCGCTTCCGCGCGCCACGCGCCGCTGTTTGACCGCGTCGGCGAGACCTTCCAGCACGGCGACGCTTTCGTCCCAGCCAATGCATGCATCGGTGATGCTCTGACCGTACGTGAGCGCGCAGCCCTCCTGCAAGTCCTGGCGGCCCGCCACCAGATGCGACTCCACCATCACGCCGACAATTCGTTCGTCGCCCGAAGCAATCTGCCGGCCGATGTCCGCGCACACCGGAATCTGGTTCTCGTGCTTCTTCGAACTGTTCGCGTGGCTTGCGTCGATCATCAGGCGCGCCGCGAGTCCGGCCTTGCCGATGTCCGAGCACGCCGCGTTCACGCTCGCAGCATCGTAGTTCGGCGTCTTGCCGCCGCGCAGGATGATGTGACAGTCCTCGTTGCCCGCCGTCGATACGATCGCCGAGTGCCCGCCCTTCGTGACCGACAGGAAATGGTGCGGCTGCGACGCGGCCTTGATTGCGTCGACGGCGATCTTGACGTTGCCGTCGGTGCCGTTCTTGAAGCCGACCGGGCACGACAGTCCCGACGCGAGTTCGCGGTGCACTTGCGACTCGGTGGTCCGCGCGCCGATCGCGCCCCACGAGATCAGATCGGCGATGTATTGCGGGCTGATCATGTCGAGGTATTCGGTGCCGGCCGGCAGACCCAGTTCGTTGATGCGCAACAGCAGCTCGCGCGCGGTGCGCAAACCCTCGTTGATCTTGAAGCTGTTGTCCATGTGCGGGTCGTTGATGAGGCCTTTCCAGCCCACCGTCGTGCGCGGCTTTTCGAAATACACGCGCATCACGACTTCGAGTTCGCCCGCAAAGCGCTTGCGCTGTTCGACGAGACGCCCCGCGTATTCCATTGCCGCTTTGGTGTCGTGAATCGAGCACGGTCCGACGATCACGATCAGGCGGTCGTCCATGCCATGCAGGATCCGATGCATGGCGGTGCGCGAACTGTAGATAAGGTCGGACACTGCTTCGTCGCAGGCAAATTCGCGGATCAGGTGCGCCGGGGGCGTGAGCTCTTTCAATTCTCGAATGCGGACATCGTCGGTGTTGTGCGGGGGCATGTTGTTCTCCTGAATCGGTTCGTAGCGTGTTCACGCGGGCGGCGCGTGCAAGGTAAAGTGTTCAAAGGCTGAATGAGCAAAGACTGAAGGCGAAAAAAAACCGCCAGACTCGCTGGCGGTTTTTCGGGAATTCTCAGTGTTCTGCGTGCACTAACACCCCTCTCGATCCGCCAGCGGTCTGAGATACCAAAAAAAGTAAAAGTAAAACTTGGCGGACATGGCGAAATGGAGTCGCTGGTCAAAAAAGGGTGATTGACTTTATAACCCGGGGAAGCTCGGCTGGCAAGCTATGCGGTCTAAAAATGCGGAAAAGCCGCACGATCCAGCGTTTCCACGCATGAATCGTGCGGCCGGAGCCTCGTCAGGCCGTGCCGCCCACCGTCATCCGGTCGATACGCAGCGTCGGCTGGCCGACGCCCACCGGCACGCTCTGGCCTTCCTTGCCGCACACGCCGACGCCCGAATCGAGCTTCATGTCGTTGCCGATCATGCTGACGTACTTGAGCGATTCCGGGCCGCTGCCGATCAGCGTCGCGCCCTTGACCGGGTACGTGATCTTGCCGTCCTCGATCATGTACGCCTCGGACGCCGAGAACACGAACTTGCCGTTGGTGATGTCGACCTGGCCGCCGCCGAAGTTCACCGCATACAAGCCGTTCTTCACCGACTGAATGATTTCCTGCGGGTCCTTGTCGCCGTTGAGCATGTACGTGTTCGTCATGCGCGGCATCGGCAGCGCGGCATACGATTCACGACGCGCGTTGCCCGTGACCGGCATCTTCATCAGGCGCGCGTTGAGCGTGTCCTGAATGTAACCCTTGAGAATGCCGTCCTCGATCAGCGTCGTGCACTGCGTCGGATTGCCTTCGTCGTCGATATTGAGCGAGCCGCGGCGATTCGGCAGCGTGCCGTCGTCGACAACGGTCACGCCCTTCGCCGCGACCTGCTCGCCGATGCGTCCCGCGAATGCGGACGAGCCCTTGCGGTTGAAGTCGCCCTCGAGCCCGTGGCCGATCGCCTCGTGCAGCAGCACGCCCGGCCAGCCCGGCCCGAGCACGACCGTCATCGCGCCGGCCGGAGCGGGGCGCGCTTCGAGATTCACGAGCGCCGCGTGCACGGCGTCGTCGACGTAACGCGACAGCACTTCGTCGGTGAAATAGCTGTAGTCGAAGCGGCCGCCGCCGCCGCCGCTGCCGATTTCGCGGCGGCCGTTCTGCTCGGCGATCACCGTGACCGAGACGCGCACGAGCGGCCGGATGTCGGCCGCGAAGCCGCCGTCGCTGCGCGCGACCAGCACGACGTCGTATTCGCCGGCGAGGCCCGCCATCACTTGCTGGATCCGCCGGTCGCGGCCGCGCGCCATGTGTTCGATGCGCTCGAGCAGCTTGACCTTGGCGGTGGCGTCGAGCGAATGCAGCGGATCGGCGGGCAGATACAGATCGCGCCCGGCGATGCCTGTCAGCGACGACGCCACCTTGATCTTCTGCTTGCCGCCGCCCGCCTTCGCGATGGCGCGCGTGGCGATCGCCGCCTGGCGGATCGCCTCGGGCGACAGATCGTCCGAATACGCGAAAGCCGTGCGGTCGCCCGACACGGCGCGCACGCCGACGCCCTGGTCGATGCTGAAGCTGCCCGACTTCACGATGCCTTCCTCCAGGCTCCACGCTTCGCTGCGCGTGGCCTGGAAATACAGGTCCGCGTAATCGACACGATGCGTGAAGATCTCGGCGAGCGTGCGGGTGAGCAGCGATTCGTCGAGACCGTAGGGCGTCAGGAGGATGTCCTTGGCGGTGGCGAGATTGCGGATACCAGGTTCGATGATGTTCATGCGAAGTATGTTCTGCTCGATACGAAGGATTCGGTTAGCGCCACGCTCACTATATGAGTGACGGACGCCGCAGTTTCAATGTCACGTGTTCTAGCTCAGCACCCGATGACGCCATGCGGGCAGACTCTGCCGCACCTCGTCGATGCGCGTGCGTTCGAGCGTCCCCGCGACCACGCCGGCGCCTTCGTCGCGCACCGCGACGACTTCGCCCCACGGATCGATCAGCATGCTGTGGCCCCACGTGCGGCGGCCATTCTCATGCTTGCCGCCTTGCGCCGCGGCCAGCACGTAGCACTGGTTTTCGACGGCGCGCGCGCGCAGCAGCATTTCCCAATGCGCGCGGCCCGTCGTGTAAGTAAACGCCGACGGCACCACCATCAGCGCGCAATCGCCCATGCGCCGGTACAGCTCGGGGAAGCGCAGATCGTAGCAGACCGACAAACCAACGCGGCCGAACGGCGACTCGAAGGTGCGGACTTCGCCGCCGGGGCAAATGGTGCGCGCCTCGTCGAACGATTCCTCGCCTTTCTCGAAGTTGAACAGATGAATCTTGTCGTAGCGCGCGGCCTCGTTACCCTCGGGGTCGAACACGAGCGTCGTGTTCAACACGCGCGACGGCTCCGGCGCCGTGATCGGCAACGTGCCGCCGATCACCCATACCTTGTGGCGGCGCGCGGCATCGGCGAGAAAACGCTGGATCGGGCCGTCGCGATACGCTTCGCGAACCGCGAGCTTGTCGGTGTCCTTGAAGCCCATGAAGCAGAAGTACTCGGGCAGAAGGACGAGCTGCGCGCCGTCGGCGGCGGCTTCGGCGATCAGACGTTCGGCGTCGGCGAGATTGCGCTCGCGATCCGGCGTGCTGACCATTTGCAGCGCGGCGACGCGGAAGCTGTTTGGCTGACCGCTCGCCGGTTCGCGCTGCGCACTATCAAGCGCAGTGTCGGACGAAGCGTGGGATGAAGACGAAGAGACGTGTGTTTCGCTCATGAGCGTTTCGGAAAACTCCCGGCAAGGCGGCGCGACAGCCGGCGCCGCATACGTCGTTCAGGGCAGGCTCGTGCCGCCGGTGTGCGTCACTCGAAAGCGCCTACTGGATGCGCTGACCGAAGCCGTCCGATCGCGATGAACGAAGCCACGGTTACGCGCTAACTTGCAGGCTCAGTTCGCGCCGGCGGTCGAAGCTGGAGCGTCCATCTTACCCCGATCGCTCTTGACCCGCTCGATGTGCGGTTTCGACCAGGAGCCCGTTATCGCATAGTCCCGCGCGAACGCGTGCGACACCGATTTGCTGAACGCGAGGTCCGCCACCAGCGCGCCCAGGCCGAGCAGCGGGTTGATCACCGCGGCCGCGACGACCGCCGCGCCCGCGCTCACCGTCGGCACGATCTTGACGTGCATGTCCTGCGTTTCCTGCGCCAGGTCGACCGAGCCTTTCATCTCGGCGCGGGCCGGCGCGGTCACCATCTCGAAGTTTTCCGTGCGGCCGATGCCGTTGCGAATCTGCGCCGTCCCCGTGACGTGCTCGAAGGGCAGACCTTCGCCGATCACGTCGCGGAAATTGAGCGTCGCGAAGCGCGCGAGGCTTTGCAGGCTGAGCACGCCGAGCAGCTTGGCGACGCCCGGATCGACCTTGAGAATCTGCCCATGCCGCAGATCCACGGCGATATTGCCGTTGAGCGTCGGATAGTCGATCGCCGTCGGGCCGCCGCGCCACACCATCTTGCCGTTGAGCGTGCCGCTGCCCGCCTTCAGCGTGCGTGGCTGGCCGAAGCGCTCGAGCAGGCCGCCCGCGTCCTTGATGTCGAGCTTGAAATCGAACACCGTGCGCCGCGGCGTGCTTTCGTCCGCGGCGTTGCCGAGTTCCGTCGAGGTGCGCCAGTTCGCCGTCGCGGTTAACGTGGCCGCAGGATTCGCGATGTCGAGCTTGTCCAGTTGCCAGACCGGCACGCCGTCTTCGTTGAAGTTGTGCGCGAGCACTTCAAGCCGGCCGATGTCGCGGTCGCGCACGATCAGCTCGTTGACGACCAGATCGATCGACGGCATGTTTTGCGCCGGCGCCGACATCGCCTGGCCAAGCAGATCCTTGTCGGCGACCGACGGAATCACGACGCGTGCAAAGCGCGCCTGCAGCGTGCCCGGCGATGCCTTGTCGGCGCCCGGCAGCCACGAAACGTGACCGGACACCTGATTCGACGCGATGTTCGCCTGCCATTTGCCGTCCGCGTGCGAAGCGCCGACGATCACGCTCTCCCAGTGGCGCTTGAGCAGCGTCAGCGTGCCGATGTGCAGCGCGAAGCGGCTCGGCAGAAACTGCGCGACGGTCGGATTCGGGGTTGCGGGCGGGACGGGCGCGGCGGGCGCCTCGTTGCTGCGCAGTTGTGTAATCAGCGCGCGCCAGGCATCGGCGTCGAATGCGTCGACGTCCACTGCGGCGATCACGCCCTCGCTCGGCAAGTCGGCCGGCCGGTTCACGCCGATGGCGCCGCGCACCACCGTCGGCGGGCTTTTCGGGTCGTAATGCAGCAGATAGCGCGCGGCGATGGGGCCGAAGTCGAGCTCGGCGCGCTCGAGTCCGCTTTCGCCGGCGAGCGTCGACGGACCGGCACTCGCGCGCAGCGGCATCGGCGTGCCGACCGGCTTGTTGAACGGCGCGGGGAAGTCGAGCGCGAGGCCGGTCAGGTCGGAGTTCGCGGTCAGTTGCGGCAGCTTGCCTTTGGCGCCGCGCACCGTGAGCGCATACGGCGCGCTGCCGCTCATGCGCGTGAGGACCTGTGCGGCCGGGCCATGCAGATCGAGGCCGCGCGCGGCATCGACGGCGATATGGCCGTTCATGTCGAGCGCATAGGTGCCGTCCTGTTTCAGCCCGCCGCTCGCCCGCACATCGCCGCCGAGGAACTGCGCGGTGAGCCGCTCGGTCTGTGCGCTGCGCTCGGTGAAACGCACCTTGCCCTTCACTTGCGACAGCGGCGGCACATTAGCCACGCTCAAACGATTGTTCTGGAAACCGAGCGCGCCTTCCACGCCGATATGCGGCTTCGGCGTGCGCGGCACCGTCAGCTTCAGCGCGAGCGACGCCGGCCCTTCGGCGCGGATTTTCTCGGTCTGATGCCGCGCCATGATGCCAAGCGAACTTTCGTTCACGTAGTCGAGCATGTCGGCGAGCGGCCCGAGCCCGTCGCCCTTGATGACGAGATTCGACTCGCGCGTGCCGAGGTCGTCGATCCTGCCGTTCACGCCGTGCAGCGCGACGCGCTTGTAGCGTGCCCGGTCGATGTCGAAGCGCAGCACGTTCTGCCTGATCTCGAACACGCCGTCGATGCCGTCGAACGCCGGCCACACGTTCGGCGTGCCGTTGCGCATGTTGCGCGGCGGGTACGGCGACGGGTCGAACTTGCCGCCCTTGAACGGCGCGACGATATGGAAGATGCCCGCTTCGGGATCGCGCGAGTAGGGGAATTTGGTGAGGTCGCCATGCACTTCGATCTTCGCGCCGCGCGACATGCCGGCCTGCAAGCCGTGGCCGAGATACATGCGCAGCTTCTCGCTGATGCTGGTCGGCAGATAGCGGACGATGCGCGACACCTGCGCGCGCTCGAAGTCGGCGGTCAGATCCAGCGAGCCGCGGCCGTGGCCCGGATTGCTGTAGTCCGCGCTTGCTGTCGCCGCGACGTCCGCATTGGAGACGCCTAGCTCGGCCAGCTTCACCGTGAACGCCGGATGGTTCTCGCCGGGCGCCTTCGGCGAAATGGTCCAGTCGGCGCGGCCATGCAGCCGGTCGAGCGTGAGGCGCGGATCGTCGAACACGCCCGGCAGCGTGATGGCGACGTTGGACGTGTCGAGCGTGGCGGTGCCGCGGCGTTGGTCGGCGTCCACGCGGCCCCACAGATTTTCGATGCCCGGAATGCCGGCGCGCGGGTGATTGCGCGCCGTGAGCCCCGGCGGCGGCTCCTGCGCGGCGACGCTGATGCCTTGCAGGTCGCCCGTGAAGCGGTAGCGCTCGATCGGCTCCGCGCCGGTCCCATGACGGTCGCCGCCCGGCTCGCCGGATTCCGGCTTGCCGCGCTCGACTTCGATCAGATAGTTGGCGACGAGCCCGCGCGGGTTATAGCGCACGAGGCTGTTCAGGAGCGCACGCGGCAGCGGCAGCGCGCGGCTGAACTCCGCGAGTATGCCCAGGTCGACGCGATCGCCCGACACGCTGATGAACTGCCCGTGTTGCTGCGAAGCCGTCCGGTAGTGCCCGTTCAGCGTCTGGAACGCGAGCGTGCGCGTGAGCGGCGTGCCGTCTTCGAGCGGCGGCTGGCCGAGTTCGGCGCGCATGTCGTTCAGTTGCAGCTCGTAATCGCCTTGCTGCGCTTGCAGGCGCCAGCCGAAATTCGCGATCGGCAACAGCAGCTTGGGCTGCGTGGGCCGCACTCGCAGCGCCACGTCGGCGCCGGCCATTTGCCCGCTTGCCGAAGTCATGCGGCCGTCGGCGAAATCGACCCAGATCGCGTTGTCGATGCGGCCCGCAAACGTCTCGATCGGGAATTTGATGTAGCGAGCGAGCGTCGGCAGATCGACTGGCCCGGTCGACACATACGCCTGTCCTTTCCAGTTGATCGGCTTGCCGATCGCGGCGAGCGGCGCGTGCCGGAAATGCGTGCGGAAATCGAGCGGGCCGCGCAGCAACTGGCCGTCGGGCGGCGCCTGAAGCGCGAGGCGGTGATCGTAGCCGTCGTTGAGAATGGCGATGCGGATGTCGCGCAGCGCGAGCTCCGGCGCGTCGCGCTGGGCGTCGCGCTGGGCGTCGCGCCAGCGCAGCACGCCGCCGCGCACGACGATCGCCTGCTGGCGCACGAGCCACGTCGACAACGTGTCGTTGCCGCTATGACGCGTCGGCACCGGCACGCCGGCGACCGACAGCACGCCGTCGCCGCCGCGCGAAATCAGCACGTCGGGCTGGTCGACGATCAGACTCGACAGCGCCGGATGGAATTGCCAGAGCGAGCGCCACGACAGCGTCGCGGTGGCGTGCGGAATGGTGAGCGCGGGTTTGCCGTCATGGTCGCGGATCACCAGATTCGTGATGTCGAGCCCCGGCTGAAACCCGCTCCAATGCGGCGCCAGTTTGCCGATGGTGAACTGCGCATGCAGCTTGTCGGAGACGGTCGCTTCGATTCGCGGCCGGAACGTGTCGACGCGCGGCAGCACTACGTAGCGCAAGCCGAGAAACAGCCCCGCCGCGATGAAATAGAGGACGAGCGCGAGCGCGAGAACAACGTGGAGCGTCCGGCGCAAGACGACGTGGTCGCTTCCGCTCACAGGCCGGGCCGGCCCGGTTTCCTGCGGGTCGGCGGATTCGTTTCGCTCGGACATGCTGCGGCGGGTGGGCGTATGGTAGTTTTGCGGATTAACGACGAAATGTAACACACGGGAAAGCGTCGACAGGACTTCCGGAAAACCCTGTCAGGGGCCCGCTGCACGACCCACATCGGCGCGCAGCAAACCGTCGTGCGACGAGCCGCTGATCCGCGGTTCATGCCAATCAAGCAACGAGCGAGCCAGACCTTTGATGACTCACGCCACTCTCCTGAGTTCCAGCTATTCACATTACGCGGCGCGCGCCGTGGCGGCCCGTCCGCAACTCGTCGCGCAGGTGGCGGAGCTTGCGTCCGGGCCGTTGACGCGCGAGCGCATCGACGCCCGCTTCGACGCGCTGTGCGCCGAAGCGGCCGGCGGCGCCGACGCGCCGTTGACGGAGGCCGCATTGAAGCGCGCGTTGCGCCAGTTGCGCACGGAGGTCTTCTGCGCGGTGATGGAGCGCGACCTGGCCGGCGAGGCGGACGTCGCCGAAGTCACCGGCGCGATGACGGATCTCGCCGAGACCACGATCCAGCGCTCGCTCACGGTGCTGTCCGCCGAACTCGAAACGCTCTTCGGCGAGCCGCGCGGCCCGCAGGGCGAACGGCTCACGCTCGGCGTCGTCGGCATGGGCAAGCTCGGCGGCCGCGAGCTGAACGTCTCGTCGGACATCGACCTGATCTTCATCTACGAAGAGGACGGCGAGACGGCGGGCGGCCAGCGCGCGCCGATTGCCACGCAAGACTTCTTTACGCGCCTCGGCAAGCGCCTGATCGGCGCGCTCGCCGAAGTGACCGCCGACGGCTACGTGTTTCGCGTCGACATGCGTCTGCGCCCGAACGGCGATTCGGGACCGCTCGTGTGCAGCCTCGGCATGCTCGAGGAATATTTCTACGTGCAGGGCCGCGAGTGGGAGCGTTATGCATGGATCAAAGGCCGGCTCGTTTCCGAAGGCACGAGCGACGCGGCGCAGCGTCTGTCGAAACAACTCGATGCGATCGTCACGCCGTTCGTCTACCGCCGTTATCTCGACTTCGGCGTGATCAGCGCAATCCGCGCGCTGCATCTGCAGATTCGCCAGGAGGCGCAACGCCGTGCGTCGATGCGTCCCGACAAGGCCGACGACATCAAGCTCGGACGCGGCGGCATCCGCGAAATCGAATTTAGCGCGCAGGTGTTTCAACTGATTCGCGGCGGCCAGGACGCCGGTTTCCGGGTGCGTCCCACGCTCGCCGTGTTGCGGCACGCCGCGACGCACGGGCTGATCGACACGTCGGTGTGCGTGAAGCTCTCACAGGCTTATCGCTTTTTGCGCGAGCTCGAACATCGGCTGCAATATCGCAACGACGCGCAGACGCACGCGATGCCGGTCGATTCCGAGGAACGCGTGGCGCTCGCGCGCGCAATGGGCTGCGACGACTATCCGATGCTGATGGAGCGGCTCGACGCGCATCGGGAATTCGTCGAACAGCAGTTCGACCAGATTTTCGCCGACAAGGTGAGCGGCCGCGACGGCTGCGGCGCGCCCGAAGACGGCGCGGCAGTGTGGGTCTGGAGCAGCGCGCTCGCGGACGACAGCGCGGCGGACGCGCTGCATGCACGTCTCGTCGAACTGGGCGTGGCCGAGCCCGCCGATCTGCTCGCGCGGCTGCGCGGCGTCTGGCAATCGTCGCGCTATGCCGGACTCGCGGAGCGCAGCCGGCAGCGCTTCGACATCGTCGCGCAGCGCGCGCTCGAAGCCGCGCGCACGCTCGAGCCGCCCGAGCGGCGCGGCGACACGCTCGCGCGTCTGTTCGATCTGCTCGAAGCCGTGGGCCGGCGCGGCGCGTACCTCGCGCTGCTCACCGAGTATCCGCAAGCGCTGCATCGCGTGTTGTCGGTGCTGGGCGCGTCGCGCTGGGCAGCCGGTTATCTGATCCGCCATCCGCAACTGCTCGACGAACTGCTCGACGACGAAGCGCTGAACACGCCGTTCGACTGGCCCGAGTTCAAGCGCACGCTGCGCTTGCGGCTGGCCGCGGCGGACGGCGTCGAGCAGCAGATGGACTTGCTGCGCCACGCGCACCAGGCCGAGGTGTTCCGTATTCTGCTGATCGACCTCGCGGGCAAGCTGAGCGTCGAGCACGTGAGCGACCGTCTGTCCGAACTCGCCGATGCCGTGCTCGACGTCACGCTCGAAGCCGTCTGGAAGCAGTTGCCGAAGCGCCACCGCGACGCGCCGCGATTCGCGGTGATCGCTTACGGCAAGCTGGGCGGCAAGGAGTTGGGTTATGCATCGGACCTCGACGTGATCTTTCTCTACGACGATTCCGACGATGCCGCTTCCGACATCTATTCGACCTACACCCGCCGCCTGATTACATGGCTGACGACCGCGACCGGCGCGGGCACGCTGTTCGACGTCGATCTGCGCTTGCGGCCGAACGGCGAGTCGGGCCTGCTCGTTACCGATCTCGACGCGTTCCGCCGTTATCAGTTGCGCGAGGGCGACGCGGCCAACACCGCGTGGGTGTGGGAGCACCAGGCGCTGACTCGCGCGCGCTACTGCGCCGGCGACGCGCAGATCGGCGCGCAGTTCGAGGCGATCCGCGAACAGGTGCTGACGACGCCGCGCGACGCCGCGCAGCTTGCGGGCGAAATCGTGGAGATGCGCGAGCGCGTCGCCGCCGGGCATCCGAACCACACGACGCTGTTCGATCTCAAGCACGATCGCGGCGGGATGGTCGATATCGAGTTCACCGTGCAGTATTGGGTGCTGTTGCACGCGGCGCGCGATCCCGAGCTGATCCGCAATACGGGCAACATTGCGCTGTTGCGCGAGGTGTCGCGTCTTGGGCTGATGAGCGAGGCGGAAGCGGAGACGGTCGGCGCCGCTTATCGCACGTACCGGAAGCTGCAGCACAAGCTGCGGCTCGATGGGATGGAGAAGGCGCGGGTGGAACCGGGGTTGGTCGCGGCCGAGAGAGATGCGGTGCTTGGGCTTTGGGAGCGGGTGTTTGGGCGAGGGTGAGGTGGGGGTTTTTGAGGATGGGGGCGGGTAGCGGGCGACGGGTCGCAGCGGCCGACTGACGGCCAGCGGCGACCGGAGCCAACGGCCGGCAACGGCCAGCGACGGCCCGGAGCCCGACCGCGGCCCGCAACTCACCACCTACGCCGCCAGCATTTCCTTCGCGTGCTTGCGCGTGGTCGGCGTGATCTCCAGGCCGCCGAGCATGCGCGCGACTTCTTCGACGCGGTTCGCCTTGTCGAGCGAAACGACACTGCTCACCGTACCGCCCTTGCCGTTGCCGGCTTTCGCCACCTGGAAATGATGATCGCCACGCGCGGCGACCTGCGGCAAGTGCGTCACGCAAAGCACCTGGCGCGCTTCGCCGAGTTGATGCAACAGCCGTCCGACCACTTCGGCGACGCCGCCGCCGATTCCCGTGTCCACTTCGTCGAAGATCAGTGTGGGCGTCGGGCTCGCGGCACTCGCGATCACGGCGAGCGCGAGGCTGATACGCGCGAGTTCGCCGCCCGACGCGACCTTCGCAAGCGGCCGCAGCGGCACGCCCGCATGACCCGCGACGCGGAACTCGACCTGCTCCAGGCCATGCGCGCCGCCTTCGGGTAACGGCACGAGCGCGACCTCGAAGCTGCCGCCTTTCATCGACAGTTCCTGCATGCCTGTGGTGACCGCGGCGCCGAGCGCTTTGCCGGCCTTGGCGCGCGCCTTCGAGAGCTTCTTTGCTTCGGCGAGGAAGTCCTCGCGCGCTTTGGCTTCGGCTGCGTGCAGGCTGTCGAGGTCCGCGGCGGCGTCGAGCGCGGCAAGCTGCGCGCGGCGCGTCTCGTGTTCCTCGGGCAGCGTTTCGGGCTGCAAACGGAATTTGCGCGCCGCCGAATGCAATGCGTCGAGGCGCTTTTCGACTTGTGCGAGCCGGTCCGGGTCGAGTTCCAGCTTCTGCGCGTAATGGCTCAGCGAATACGCGGCTTCCTGAAGCTGGATCTCGGCGGGCTCGAGGGCGGCCAGCACGTCGTTCAAGGCCGGGTCGATATCGGCAAGGTCGCGCACCTTCGAGACGATCGACGCCAGGTGCGTGATCATTGCCTCGTCCGATTCGGAGAGCGCATTCAGCGCGCCTTGCACACCGTCGATCAGATTCGCCGAATGCGACAGCCGCCGATGCTCCGCGTTGACTTCTTCCCATTCGCCCGGCTGCGGCGCGAGCTTGTCCAGCTCGGCAAGCTGCCATGCCAGACGCTCGCGTTCCAGTTGCAATTCGCGGTCGCGGGTTTGCGCGTGCTCGACCGCCTGCACCTTCTCGCGCCAGGCGCGCCACGCGCGCGTGACGCTCGCGGACAGCTCGGTCAGCCCTGCATGCGTGTCGAACAGCTCGCGCTGCGCGTCGGGCCGCATCAGCAATTGATGCGCGTGCTGGCCGTGAATATCCACCAGCATTTCGCCGACTTCGCGCAGTTGCGCGAGCGTCGCCGCTGTGCCGTTGATGAACGCGCGCGAGCGGCCGTTCGCATCCACCACGCGGCGCAGCATCACAGTGCCGCCGTGCTGGCCGTCCGCCGCGGCCGCGCTCAACGCCTGCTCGTCGAGCCACTGGTCCACTTGCGCGTGCGTGTCGAATTCGGCGGTGATGTCGGCGCGGGTCTCGCCGGTCCGCACGACGTTCGCGTCGGCGCGCGCACCCAGCGCGAGCGCCAGCGCGTCGATCAGGATCGACTTGCCGGCGCCGGTTTCGCCGGAGAAAACGGTAAAGCCGCTGTCGAATTCGAGGTCGAGCGCGGCGACGATGACGAAGTCGCGTATCGAGAGGTGGCGAAGCATGGAAGTCGTTTGTGCTTGTCGGTGAGCTTGGTATCGGGTTTTACGAACTGCGCGCTTGCGGTCCGGCGTCCGCGCCGGTCAGGGCTTGGGATCTTCCTCGTGCGACGGGTATTCGTTCCAGTGCAGCTTCTTGCGCAGCGTCGCGAAATAGCTGTAGCCGACTGGATGCAGCATCGGCACCGTATGACGCGAGCGGCGCACTTCGATTGAGTCGCCGAGTTCCAGCGACGTGAACGACTGCATGTCGAAATTGACGTTCACCTCGCGCCCCGAAACGATCTGGATGCTGACCTTCGAATCGTCCGGCAGCACGATGGGCCGGTTCGACAGCGCATGCGGCGCGATCGGCACGAGCACGATGCCCTGCAGTTGCGGATGCAGAATCGGCCCTTGCGACGACAGCGCGTACGCCGTCGAGCCGGTCGGCGTGGCGACGATCAGTCCGTCCGAACGCTGGTTGTACATGAAGCGCCCATCCACCGACACATGCAGCTCCGCCATGCCCGAAAAGCCGCTGCGATTCACCACGACGTCATTGAATGCGAGCGCGTGATAGATCGGATTGCCCTGGCGCATGATGCGCGCTTCGAGCAGCACGCGTTCCTCGCGCTCGAAGTTGCCCGCCAGCATTTGCGGCACGGTCACGCTCATGTCGGAGATCGGGATGTCGGTAATGAAGCCCAGCCGTCCGTGATTGATGCCGATGAGCGGCGTGCGGTACGGCGCCAGTTGCCGGCCGATGCCGAGCATCGTGCCGTCGCCGCCGAGCACGACAGCCACGTCGGCGCGCGCGCCGATTTCGGCCGGGCGCAGCGCCGGATAGTCGGTTACGCCGATTTCGGCCGCGGTGTCGGCTTCGAAAACGACTTCGAAGCCGCGCTTCGCGATGCACGTGGCGAGCGCGGTCAGCGGGTCGCGGATGCCCGGCGTATTGTTGCGCCCGACGAGCGCGACAGTCTTGAACTGGCTGGTTACTTGCATGCCGGCATTACACCATAGGTAGGGCCTGAAAAGAACGGGGCCGGGACGCGGCGGCCGGCCGTTCGCAGCGGGCCGTGAGCGCAGTGCGGGATTATCGTTAGAATGGTGAAGCCTTGATGACATGCGCGCCGCGCAAACCGCACCGGCGCGCGGCTGGCCGGACCGTCGGCAACGGGGCCGGCGGCACGCCCGACACAATGCGGCACGTTGTGCTGGAACGAGCGCAAGGCGCGGTCCCGGCGGGCGGCGGGAAATTCGCCGGTGATGGGCGCCGTCGGCGCTCGCGGTAGTCGCCTCATTGAGCTAAAATTTTTCGTCATGCTAGATCCTCGCGCACAAACCCTCCTGAAAACGCTGATCGAGCGCTACATTGCCGAAGGTCAGCCGGTCGGCTCGCGCACGTTGTCGCGCTATTCGGGCCTGGAGTTGAGCCCGGCAACCATCCGCAACGTCATGTCGGATCTCGAGGATCTCGGGCTCGTCATCAGTCCGCATACTTCGGCGGGACGCATTCCTACGCCGCGCGGCTACCGGCTGTTCGTCGACACCATGCTCACGGTCGAATCCGCCGCGGACGAAGAAGCCGTCACCCGCACGGTCAAGACTACGCTGCAGGCAGGCGAGCCGCAGAAAATCGTCGCGGCCGCGGCGAGCGTGCTCTCGAATCTGTCGCAGTTCGCCGGTGTCGTGCTGACGCCGCGGCGCAGTCACGTGTTCAAGCAGATCGAGTTCATGCGGCTGTCGGACAAGCGCATTCTGCTCATCATCGTGACGCCCGAAGGCGACGTGCAAAACCGCATGATGGCGACCCAGCGCGACTTTTCGCCGTCCGAGCTCGTGGAGGCTTCGAACTACATCAACGCGCACTTCGCCGGCCTGTCTTTCGACGAAGTGCGCCGCCGCCTGCGCGAAGAAATCGACCAGTTGCGCGGCGACATGACCACGCTCATGCACGCGGCCGTCACGGCGAGCACGGACGAATCCGACACCGGCGAGACCGTGCTGATTTCGGGCGAGCGCAATCTGCTCGAAGTAGCCGATCTTTCCTCGGACATGGCGCGCCTGCGCAAGCTGTTCGATGTGTTCGACCAAAAGACCAGTCTCCTTCAGTTGCTGGATGTGTCGAGTCATGCGGCCGGCGTGCAGATCTTCATAGGTGGCGAGTCCAACCTCGTGCCTATCGAGGAAATGAGCGTCGTCACCGCGCCCTACGAGGTGAACGGCAAGATCGTCGGCACGCTCGGCGTGATCGGCCCGACGCGGATGGCGTACAACCGCGTCATCCCGATTGTGGACATCACGGCAAGACTGCTTTCGCTCACGCTAAGTCAGCAGTAAGTCAGCAGTAGCGGTCAACGCCGCGGCGGTCGATGCGGCACATCATGCGCGAGCGCGCGCCGCTTGCCAATTAGCCGAACGGCCAGGGGCGCCTGGGGCGCGCGGCCACGAAGGCCGCCGCCATAGGGCGCACCGCTATAATGAATCTCACCTGTTCAACCCTCCGCTCACTGCGGTTATCCGGCTATAGCCTATGCGCTTCGACCTCGAGCGGCCTTCGCAGAACGCCACGTCGCACCGTGTTGCCGTGCTGCTGATTAACCTCGGCACGCCCGACGCGCCAACTCCGCGGGCGGTTCGCCGCTATCTCGCGCAGTTCCTGTCCGACCCTCGCGTGGTCGAGATTCCGGCGCTGCTGTGGCAGATCATTCTGCGGTTGCTGATCCTGCCGTTCAGAGGCCGCGCGTCCGCGAAGAAATATGCGGCCGTCTGGATGCCCGAAGGCTCGCCGCTGCGCGTCTATACGGAAAAGCAGGTGGAAGCGTTGCGCCATCTGCTGCAGTTGAACGACTACACGGTGCTCGTCGAATACGCGATGCGTTACGGCACGCCGGGCATTCCGGCGATGCTGAATCAGCTCAAGCTCGCGGGCGCCGAGCGGGTGCTGCTCGTGCCGATGTATCCGCAGTATTCGTCGTCGACCACGGCGACCGCTTTCGACGACGCCTTCTCCGCGATGAAGCGCATGCGCAATCAGCCGGAGATCCGCACGGTGCGTCAATACGCCGATCATCCGGCATATATCGCGGCGCTCGCGGCGCAGGTGCGTCACTACTGGCATCTTCATGGCCAGCCGGATTTCGCGGCGGGCGACAAACTCGTGTTGAGCTTTCATGGCGTGCCCAAGCGCACGCTGGATCTCGGCGATCCCTATCACGAGCAGTGTCAGACAACTGGCGCGCTGCTGATGCAGGCGCTTGGCCTGACGTCGGTGGAATGCCGCATCACCTTCCAGTCGCGCTTCGGCAAGGCCGAGTGGCTGCAGCCCTACACGGCGCCCACGTTGAAGGAACTCGGCGCGGCAGGCGTGCGGCGTGCTGATGTGTTTTGTCCGGGCTTCACGGCCGACTGCCTGGAGACGATCGAAGAAATCGGCATGGAAGTGCGCGACGAATTCCTGCATGCGGGCGGCAAGGAATTTCACCGCATTCCGTGCGTGAACGCGTCGCAGGCGTGGATCGCCGCGCTCGGCGAAATCGTCGCGCAGAATCTGCAAGGCTGGCCGGTGCAGGCAGTACCCGTGCCGCATAACACAGCGGCTTGACGAGACTTCATGAACTACAGGATTTCAACCGAACCGGGCGCGAAACTGCGCATCGACAAATGGCTTTGGGCGGCGCGCTTCTTCAAGACGCGTTCGCTCGCGGCGGATGCTGTCGAGAAAGGCCGCGTGCGCATCGGCGGGGCCAATGTGAAGCCCGCCAAGGACGTGCGGGTCGGCGACCTGGTCGAGATCGAGATCGAGCGCTTCGTGTGGCAGGTGCAGGTGCTGGGCGTGTGCGAGGTGCGCGGTCCGGCGACCGTCGCGCAGACGCTCTACGCCGAGACCGACGAAAGCCGCGAAAAACGCAAGGCCGAGCAGGAGCGCCGCAAAACTTATCGCGAGCCGGCCGAGGCATTGCATGGCCGCCCGACCAAGCGCGACCGCCGCACTATCGACAGATTTTCAGGTGGGGATTGAACAGCTGTTCCATGGTCGCGTTCACGCCGCCGTATTCGGTGGTGTGGTCGTTGACCGCCCCGGACATACAGATGGTCGTGGTGCCCGCAACGAGTACCAGTGCGACCACCGAGATTGCAAAGGTCAGTTTCACGGTACCCCCTTATGGGATGTTGCAGCAAAGAAACGAGCTAGCCGGGTGGAAATTGCAAGAGGGCGGAAAGGATTACGTCAGATTAGGGTTAACGAGGTTTTTCCGCTGCGTTACTGGAGCATAGGTCACTTGCTCTTCGCGCTCAATCTGAATCTGATTGCGCCGCGCTAATGGTTGTAACCGCGCGTTTCCGCCAGCGGCGCCCGCTCTGAAAATTTCGGCCGAGGCGCTTGAAATGGGCGCTTGCGGCCCCACCTGCCGTTCCGATACGCAGTGGCGCGTTCGAATGTTTGTCGCGATTTTGCAACGCACAAAAGTCGCGGCGCATTCGTGCGTTGCCGCCGCCGTTGGCTTTTAAATCTTTAACGACTTTCAGCGACATGGAAAACACGCAAGAGAACCCGACGAGCCAGACTCCCACGCCCGCGGACGAAACCGAGCGCCCGGCCGCCGAGGCGGTCACTCCCGAGCAGGAAGCCGCGGCGAGCGTCGCCACGGACACGCCGGCAGCCACGGGTGCCGAAGCTGCGTTGGCTGAAGCGCAGGCCAAGATCGCCGAGTTGCAGGAGAGCTTCCTGCGGGCCAAGGCCGAGACCGAGAACGTGCGTCGCCGCGCGCAGGAAGACGTCGCGAAGGCGCATAAATTTGCCATCGAGAGCTTCGCCGAGCATCTGCTGCCGGTGATCGACAGCCTGGAAGCTGCCGTCGCCCATTCTTCCGACGACCTCGCGAAAGTGCGCGAAGGCGTCGAGCTCACGCTGCGCCAGCTCACGGGCGCGCTGGAGAAGGGCCGCGTCGTCGCGCTGAATCCGGTGGGCGAGAAGTTCGACCCGCATCGCCATCAGGCCATTTCGATGGTGCCGGCGGATCAGGAGCCGAACACGGTGGTCGCCGTGCTGCAAAAGGGCTTCGTGATCGCCGACCGCGTGCTGCGTCCGGCGCTCGTGACGGTGGCCGCGCCGAAGTAAGCGCCCGTCGCAGGCAGTTCGCCAGGTCCACGTAGACACCAGGTAACCCGATCATGGCCAACATTCCCGTCGACGCAACCGCGTTTTCGGTCTTCGACATGAAGGAGCTGAGCGCCGAATCGTTCGACGCGGGCCTCGCCGAAGCAGGCGACGAACTCGCGGTGGTGTTCTTCTGGGGCCTCGACTGCTTCAATTGCGAGATCGCGAAGAAGGCGATGCTGGCGCAACCCGAGGCGATCCGGGCGCTCGGTCTGCGGTGGTTTCACAGCAATGTCTACGAGCACCGCGAGCTTGGGCGGCGCTTCATGCTTCACGGCGTGCCTACGTGGTTCTTTTTTCATCGCGGCAAACGGCTTGGCCGCGCAACCGGCTGGCACGGTCTTGGGCAGTTCCAGGCCGCTGTCGCCGCGGCGCGGCAGAAGATTCAGGCGGTTTCTGGCCAAACGCCGGGTGAAACGCCGGTCGATTGAAAAAAATTAAAGACCGCATCGCAAAAGAGGTCTTGAAAACGATGCGGACGCACTTATGTTCAGTGCAGTGTGAATTCAGGGCGGATCGCCTTGCCGCCGAACGGCAAACAGGGCGCTTCCCGCAGCGATCAAAGTCAGGAGATTAGTAAAAATGGGCAAAATCATCGGTATCGACCTCGGCACGACCAACTCGTGCGTGGCGATCATGGAAGGCAATTCGGTCAAGGTGATCGAGAACTCGGAAGGTGCGCGCACCACGCCGTCGATCATCGCGTATATGGAAGACGGCGAGATTCTCGTCGGCGCGCCTGCCAAGCGTCAGTCGGTCACGAACCCGAAGAACACGCTGTACGCGGTGAAGCGCCTGATCGGCCGCCGCTTCGAAGAGAAGGAAGTTCAGAAAGACATCGGCCTGATGCCGTACAAGATCATGAAGGCCGAGAACGGCGACGCATGGGTCGAAGTGCGCGATCAGAAGCTCGCTCCGCCGCAGATCTCCGCGGAAGTGCTGCGCAAGATGAAGAAGACCGCTGAAGACTACCTCGGCGAGCCGGTCACCGAAGCAGTGATCACGGTTCCCGCGTACTTCAACGACAGCCAGCGTCAGGCAACCAAAGATGCGGGGCGCATCGCCGGTCTGGAAGTCAAGCGCATCATCAACGAACCGACCGCAGCCGCGCTCGCGTTCGGTCTCGACAAGAACGAGAAGGGCGACCGCAAGATCGCCGTGTATGACCTGGGCGGCGGTACGTTCGACGTGTCGATCATCGAAATCGCGGACGTCGACGGTGAGAAGCAGTTCGAAGTGCTGTCCACGAACGGCGACACGTTCCTCGGCGGTGAAGACTTCGACCAGCGCATCATCGACTACATCATCGGCGAGTTCAAGAAAGAGCAAGGCGTCGATCTGTCGAAAGACGTGCTCGCGCTGCAGCGCCTGAAGGAATCGGCTGAAAAGGCCAAGATCGAGCTGTCGTCGAGCCAGCAGACCGAAATCAACCTGCCGTACATCACGGCTGACGCGTCGGGTCCGAAGCATTTGAACCTGAAGATCACCCGCGCCAAGCTGGAAGCGCTGGTTGAGGAGCTGATCGAGCGCACGATCGAACCGTGCCGCGTGGCGATCAAGGACGCAGGCGTGAAGGTCGGCGAAATCGACGACGTGATTCTGGTCGGCGGTATGACCCGCATGCCGAAGGTGCAGGAAAAGGTTAAGGAATTCTTCGGCAAGGACCCGCGCCGCGACGTGAACCCGGACGAAGCCGTGGCCGTTGGCGCCGCGATTCAAGGTCAGGTTCTGTCGGGTGACCGCAAGGACGTTCTGCTGCTCGACGTGACCCCGCTGTCGCTCGGCATCGAAACGCTCGGCGGCGTGATGACGAAGATGATCAACAAGAACACCACGATCCCGACCAAGCATTCGCAGGTCTACTCGACGGCCGACGACAACCAGAGCGCCGTGACGATCAAGGTGTATCAGGGCGAACGCGAAATGGCAGCGGGCAACAAGCTGCTCGGCGAGTTCAATCTGGAAGGCATTCCGCCGGCACCGCGCGGCACGCCGCAGATCGAGGTGAGCTTCGACATCGACGCAAACGGCATTCTGCACGTCGGCGCGAAGGACAAGGCGACCGGCAAGGAAAACCGCATCACGATCAAGGCGAACTCGGGTCTGTCCGAAGCCGAAATCGAGAAGATGGTGAAGGACGCCGAAGCGAACGCGGAAGAAGACCACAAGCTGCGTGAGCTGGCCGATGCCCGCAACCAGGGCGACGCGCTGGTTCACAGCACGAAGAAGGCGCTCACCGAATACGGCGACAAGCTGGAAGCTGCCGAGAAGGAAAAGATCGAATCCGCGCTGAAGGACCTCGAAGAAACGCTGAAGAGCGGTTCGAGCGACAAGGCGGCGATCGAAGCGAAGATCGAAGCAGTGGCCACGGCCTCGCAGAAGATGGGCGAGAAGATGTACGCCGACATGCAAGCTGCGCAAGGTGCCGAAGCTGCGGCAGCAGGCGCGGCGGGCGCGAGCGCGGGTGCATCGGCGGGTGGCGCGAGCCAGCCGCAGGACGACGTGGTCGACGCCGACTTCAAGGAAGTCAAGAAAGACTAAAGCCAGGTCGCATTCCGACCGTAAAGCCGCACACGGGTTTTGTGTGCGGCCCGGCTGCACAAGGGACCGCGCCCATCCGGACGCGGGAACGTGCAAGAGCGGTTATCACGCCTGGCGAGCCTTTTAGGCTCTCCGGGCACATTTGTTTTATGGAGGGCGTTGTTTTTTGCCGTATTCAGGCGGCATGAAACAGCGGCCGGACGAGTCGTGAGACTCCAGCATTCAAGAGGAGCCACCGCGCGGCATTGCGCGAGGGGCGTTGAACCGATATGGCGAAACGGGATTACTACGAGGTTCTGGGCGTCGCAAAGAACGCGAGCGACGACGAAATCAAGAAGGCTTATCGCAAGCTGGCGATGAAGCATCACCCCGACCGCAATCCGGGCAACAAGGATGCGGAAGAGCATTTCAAGGAGGTGAAGGAAGCCTACGAAATGCTCTCGGACTCGCAAAAGCGCGCCGCGTATGACCAGTATGGTCACGCGGGCGTCGATCCGAACATGGGCGGAGCCGGCGCGCAAGGCTTCGGCGGTTTTGCCGATGCGTTCGGCGATATTTTCGGCGACATCTTCGGCCAGGCGGCCGGGGGCGCCGCGCGCGGCGGTGGCCGTGCGGGCCCGCAGGTGTATCGCGGCGCCGACTTGCGCTACAGCATGGAAATCACGCTCGAGCAGGCGGCGCACGGCTACGAAACGCAGATTCGCGTGCCGAGCTGGGTCTCGTGCGAAGTCTGTCACGGCTCGGGCGCGAAACCCGGCACGAAGCCGGAAACCTGTCCGACGTGTAGCGGTTCGGGCGCGGTGCGCATGTCGCAAGGCTTCTTCAGCATTCAGCAAACGTGTCCGAAGTGTCACGGCACCGGCACCTATATTCCCGAGCCTTGCGGTCACTGCCACGGCGCGGGCAAGGTGAAGGAAACCAAGACGCTCGAAGTGAAGATTCCGGCAGGTATCGACGACGGCATGCGCATCCGTTCCGCCGGCAACGGCGAACCGGGCATCAACGGCGGACCGTCGGGCGATCTGTACGTCGAGATTCACATCAAGCAGCACTCGGTGTTCGAGCGCGACGGCGACGATCTGCATTGCCAGATGCCGATTCCGTTCACCACGGCAGCATTGGGCGGCGAGATCGAAGTGCCGACGCTTGCCGGCCGCGCGAGCTTCACGGTGCCCGAAGGCACGCAGTCGGGCAAGACGTTCCGGTTGCGCGGCAAGGGCATCAAGGGCCTGCGTTCGAGCATTCCCGGCGACCTGTACGTGCATGTGCAGGTCGAAACGCCGGTCAAGCTCACCGAACCGCAGCGCGATCTGCTGAAGCAATTCGAGAAGGCTTTGGTGGAAGGCGGCGCGCGGCATAGCCCGCAAAGCAAGAGCTGGTTCGACCGGGTGAAGAGCTTCTTCGATTAATGGCGGTTTGAGGTTGGCGGTCAGCATGACGGCAGATGAGCGCGGCGCAGTGTTTGCATTGCTCGATGATTGCGACGCGTCGGCGGCGCGCCGCTCAAGCCGTCTCTACACGCGCTTCGTGCATGAGCGCGTGTGCGCGAACGCCGCGCAGCTCGAAGCCGTGTGCGAAGCCGCGGCAGCGGACGCGCGGCTCGGTCTGCATGCCGTCGTACTCGCCGACTATGAATTCGGCCGGCATCTTCTCGACGGGGAATCGGGTCCGTCGTTCAAGACGCAGCATGGCGATGCCACGCTGCGTTTTTTATTGTTCGAACGTTGCGAAAAACTGTCGCGCGATGAAGTCGACGCGTGGCTCGTGAACGAAGACGGCGGTCTCGCTGAGCCGTCGGTGGCGGGCACGGCGAACGTGCGCGAGAGCGTCGAGCCCGAGGAGTTCAACGCGGCGATCGGCGTGATTCACAGCGCGCTGCACGCCGGCGATTCGTATCAGGTCAACTACACATACCGTCTTGGCTTCGACGTGTTCGGCTCGCCCGTCGCGCTGTATCGGCGGTTGAGGGCGCGGCAGCCGGTCCGCTACGGCGCGTTGATCGCACTGCCGGGCGGCGCGTGGGTGCTGTCGTGTTCGCCCGAGCTGTTCGTTGAGAAGCAGGGCGCTACGTTGCGCGCCCGTCCGATGAAAGGCACGGCGCCGCGCTCTGACGATCCGGCAACGGATCGCGGCGCCGCTGAATTCCTCGGCAGCGATCCGAAGAATCGCGCCGAGAACGTGATGATCGTCGATCTGTTGCGCAACGATTTGTCGCGTGTCGCGCAGACGGGCTCGGTCAAGGTGCCGGCGCTCTTTTCGGTCGAGCCATATGCGTCGGTCTGGCAGATGACGTCGACGGTGGAGGCCGCTTTGCGGCCCGGCACGTCGTTCGCCGGCATACTGCGCGCGCTGTTTCCTTGCGGCTCGATCACCGGCGCGCCGAAGCATCGCACGATGCAGTTGATCGACGAACTCGAGAGCACGCCGCGCGGACTCTATACCGGCGCGATCGGCTGGCTGGACGCGGCCGCGTCGGAACCGGCGGGCTCGGGTGGAAATGCGTGCGGCGACTTCTGCATGTCGGTCGCCATTCGCACGCTGACGTTGAAGCCGTCGGCGCAAGCAGGCTCGTTGCGCGGCACGATGGGCATCGGCGCGGGCATCGTGCTCGACAGCGTCGCCGACGACGAATACGCGGAGTGTCGATTGAAAGCGCGCTTTCTGACCGGCGCCGAGCCGGGATTCGAACTGTTCGAAACCATGCACGCGACGCGCGAAGATGGCGTGCGTTATCTGCCGCGGCATCTCGCGAGACTCTCGGCAAGTGCGGCAGCGTTGGGTTTTCCATTCGATGCCGAAGCCGTGCGCGCACAGATTGCGGAACAGTGCGCGGCGTTGCCTGCAAAGACTGCGCATCGCATGCGTCTCGCACTAGGCAAGAATGGCGCAACGCAGATCACGGCGGCGATCCTGACGCCGTTGGCCGACTCGACGGTCGGCGTGCTGCTCGCAACAGATCACGGCTTCCCGACGATGCAATCCGGCGATCCGCTGTTGCACCACAAGACCACGCGCCGCGCCGAGTATGACCGCGGCTGGCGCGAGGCCGAGGCGAAAGGCGCGTTCGACACGCTGTTCTTCAACGAACGAGGCGAGTTGACGGAAGGCGGGCGGTCGAACGTATTTGTAAAGCTGGCGGGCAAGTGGTGGACGCCGCCGCTCGAGTCGGGCGTGTTGCCGGGCGTGATGCGAAGCGTGCTGCTCGAGGACGACGCGAGCTTGCAGGCGAAAGAAAGAGTGCTGACGCAGGCGGACGTGCTGAACGCCGAAGCGCTGATGATCTGCAATGCGCTGCGCGGAGCGCTGCCGGCGCGGGTTATCCGTTAGAGCGGTGCTATTCCCGCGCCACCAAAACCCTCAAAACGTATGCTCAGGCCCAGGAAACGCCCCATCCTTCACCGCACGCACATAGGCTTCAACCGCCGCGAGAATACTCGGCTGGCCCTGCATGAAATCCTTCACGAAGCGCGGGCGCTTGCCGGGAAAAATCCCCAGCATGTCATGCAACACCAGCACCTGACCTGAGCAATCGAGCCCGGCGCCGATGCCGATCGTCGGAATACGCAACTGCTTCGTGACTTCGCTCGCGAGCAGCGTCGGAATAGCTTCCATCACGATGAGCTGCGCGCCCGCCGCTTGCATTGCGAGTGAATCGCGCAGCAACTGGTTCGCGCCTTCCTCTGTCTTGCCTTGCACCTTGAAGCCGCCGAACGCATGCACCGACTGCGGCGTCAGTCCAACATGCGCGCACACCGGAATCGAGCGCTCGACCAGAAAGCGCACCGTGTCGGCAAGCCACTCGCCGCCTTCCAGCTTCACCATCTGTGCGCCAGCGCGCATCAGTTCGACGGAGCTTCGGTACGCCTGTTCCGCCGTACCGTAAGTGCCGAACGGCAAGTCGGCGACGATCAACGCCGACGGCCGGGCACGCGCCACACTGGCCGTGTGATACGCAATATCGGCGAGCGACACCGGCAGCGTCGTGGTCTGCCCTTGCAGCACGTTGCCGAGCGAATCGCCGATCAGCAAAACGTCGACGCCCGCGCGATCGAGCAGCGCCGCAAAGCTCGCGTCGTAACAGGTGAGCATGGCGATCTTCTCGCCCGCATCGCGCATTGCCTGCAGTTTCGGCACGGTGATCGCGTTCCGGCTCGCTTCCTGCAAATAGGTCATGGGTCGATCCGTTGAAAGAGGGGCGCGCGTCGCTTAAAGCGACGTGCCTTTGACAAAGAATTCCTTGCGGCCGCGCATGGTTTCGATGCGTTCGGCGAGCAGCGCAAGGTCCGCGTCGGAGTCGAGCGGATTCAGATGTTCGGCGTTGACCGTCAGCACCGGCGTGCGGTCGTAGTGATAGAAAAACTCGTTATACGCGTCGCAGAGCGCATGCAGATACGCGTCGGAAATCTGCAATTCCATAGGCACCGCGCGCTTCTGAATGCGCGAGAACAGCACCTCGGGACTCGCCTGCAAATACACGACGAAGTCCGGCGCCGGCGCGCTCACTTCGAGCCGCGCGGCGAGCGCGCGGTACAAATGCCACTCGTCTTCCTGCAGCGTGAGGCGCGCGAAGATGTCGTTCTTCTGCGTCATGAAATCGGCGATGAGCGGCGTGCCGGCCAGTTGCACCGCGTTCACGTCCTGCGCCTGCTGCGCGCGCTGCAACGCGAAATGCAATTGCGCGGGCAACGCATAACGCGTGGTGTCGCGATAAAAGCGTTCGAGGAAGGGATTCTCTTCGGGCCGCTCGAACAATTCCTGCATCGACCAGCGTTGCGCGAGACGCCGCGCGAGCGATGTCTTGCCGACGCCGATCGGCCCTTCGATCGCAAGATAGCCGAACGGAGGCCGCAATTGCGGCGCGGTGACGGTGAGTGGCGGTGAATTCATTCGCAGCGGCCTTTGCCGGCGTTGAGGGCGTTGAGCGTCGGGCACTGGCACGGCCCTTTGACCTTCTCGATGCGTTGTTCGCGTACGCCGTCGAGCAGCGCGTCAGCGCGGCCATGCCGCGGAATGATCAGCGCGGCGTCGATCTCGACGAGCGGAACCAGCGCAAACGCGCGTTCGACAAGACGGGGATGCGGAACGATCAGGTCGGCTTCGTCGATAGATTGATCGCCGAAGAGCAGGATGTCCAGATCGAGCGTGCGCGGTGCATTGCGAAAGGGCCGTTCACGGCCGAACTGATGCTCGATCTTGTGGCACAGCGCAAGCAGATGCCGCACGGGGAGCGTCGTGTCGATCTTCACGACACAGTTGAAATAGTCGTCACCGCCCGCGTCGATCGGGGCAGTGCGATACAGGCTCGACTTGGCGAGCACGGTGATGGTGTGCTGTTGTGCGAGGCACACCACCGCGTCTTTCAGGGTCTGGCGCGCGTCCCCGAGATTCGCGCCGAGGCCGAGATAAGCAACCGTCATGGCATAACTTCCTGCAACTATCGTTCGACGGCTTCAGCCGACGCTGCATGAACCAGCGCTGCGTTAGCGAACGCTGCTTCAGTCTTCGTGCGGGCTGTCGTGGCCCGCTTCGGCGTCTGTGCGTTCGGCTGGCGTGCCGCCCTCCATTCCGTCGCCCGGTTTGCGGTTTCTGGCGCCACCGCCGCGCCGCCGTCGTTTTCTGGGGCTTCGGTCCTTCCCGCCTTGCGTGAGCAATGCCTCACGCGCCGCGATGTCTCCTTCGATGAACTCCGTCCACCACGCTCCGACCGACTCGTCGAGTTCGCCCGATTCGCAGCGCAACAGGAGGAAATCATACCCCGCTCTAAATCTTTGGTGTTCCAGCAGCTTCAGCGCGCTTCTTCCCGAACGTTTTTCGAGGCGCAGCTGCAAGCCCCAGATCTCGCGCATATCGGACGAAAAACGCTTGTGGATAGCGAGTTTCTCGGTCTGCATGTCGAGCACTTCGTCCATCGCGCGATGCAGCGCGGGCACCGGATACTCGCCGTTCGCTTCGAATTTCTGCCAGCGCTGCTGCACGTCGTGCCACAAAAGTGTTGCAAACAGAAAACCCGGCGACACCGGTTTGCCGGCGCGCACGCGTGCGTCGGTATTGTTGAGCGCGAGCGTGATGAATTTTTCGCCGGTCGGCTGCTCGAGCACGACGTCGAGCAAGGGCAACAGTCCGTGATGCAGGCCTTCCTGGCGCAAGCGCTTCAGACAGGCGAGCGCGTGACCGGACAGCATGAGCTTCAGCATCTCGTCGAAGAGACGCGCGGCCGGCACGTTGTTGATGAGATCGGCCATTTTCGCGATCGGGTCGCGCGTCGCGTCTTCGATCTCGAAGTCGAGCTTGGCCGCGAAACGCACGACGCGCAGCATGCGCACCGGATCTTCGCGATAACGCGTGGCCGGATCGCCGATCATGCGCAACAGACGCGCGCGCACGTCGGCCATGCCGTTGTGATAATCCAGCACGGTCTCCGTGGCCGGATCGTAGTACATCGCGTTGATCGTGAAGTCGCGGCGCGTGGCGTCTTCGTGCTGCTCGCCCCACACGTTGTCGCGCAGCACGCGGCCGCTCGCGTCCACCGCGTGCGTGCGGCGATCGAGCTCGTCGCGCTTCAGGCGCCGCGGCGGCGCAGCGTCAGCGGCGGGCGGATCGACCAGCGCGCGGAACGTCGACGTTTCGATGATTTCCTGGCCGAACTGCACATGCACGATCTGAAACCGGCGGCCGATGATGCGCGCACGGCGAAACAGCTTCTGCACCTGCTCGGGCGTGGCGTCGGTCGCGACGTCGAAATCTTTCGGCTTGATGCCGAGCAGCAGATCGCGCACCGCGCCGCCGACGATAAACGCCCGGTGCCCCGCCTGCTGAAGCCCTTCGGTCACGCGAATCGCGTTGCGCGAGATCAGCGTGGGGTCGATGCCGTGCACGTCGTGCGGAATGATGACCGGCACGTCGGGGTCCGGCACCTGTGGTTTGGTGGACGCGCCGCCGCGAGCCGGCTTGCGGCGCGCGCGGCCCGCGCCCGCGGCGCCTTGTGCATGGTGTGCCGGTGCGCTGCCGGTTTCGTCTGCGTCGGCTTCAGCCGGCAGCGTGTCGTCGGCGGATGCTGTGTCCTGGCCGAATAGCTTGCGAATGAGTTTTTTGATCACTGGGGTTGAAAGAGTTCGAGGATGCGCCAGCCCTTGGCTTGTGCATGAGCACGCAATGTGTCGTCCGGATTGGTCGCGATTGGGTCGGTGACCTTTTCGAGCAGCGGAATGTCGTTGTGCGAATCGCTGTAGAAATAGCTGTGCTCGAAGTCGCTCCAGCTTTTGCCGAGCGACGCGAGCCATGCCTCGGTGCGCACGATCTTGCCTTCCTTGTAGCTCGGCGTGCCGGTGGGGCGGCCCGTGTAGGCCGAATGCGGCTGGCCGTCGACGGTTTCCGCTTCGCAGGCGATCAGCGTGTCGACGCCGAACGCGCTCGCGATGGGACGGGTGATGAATTCGTTAGTGGCGGTGACCACGCAGCACAGGTCGCCCGCTTCGCGGTGCCGCTTGACCAGTTCGACCGCCGCCGGAAGGATGGCCGGCGTGATCACTTCATGCATGTACTGCGCGTGAAAGTCCGCGAGTTGCGCGCGCGTGTACTTGGCGAGCGGCGTGAGCATGGCGATCAGATAGGCGTGAATGTCGAGCTTGCCGGCCTTGTAGTCGGCGTAAAAGCGGTCGTTGTCACGGGCGAAGTTTTCGGCGTCGACCATGCCGTGTTTCACCATGAAGCGGCCCCATTCGTGGTCGCTGTCGGTGGGAATGAGCGTGTGATCGAGGTCGAAGAGTGCGAGATTAGCCATGGGGGTCTATTTTACTTGAAGCGGCGGACGACGCGGCGGGGCCGTCCTGGCCGGGCGAAGCCAGCATCGTGCGCAAGAGCGGCAGCGTGACCGCGCGCTTCTGTTCGAGCGAGAAGCGGTCGAGCGCGTCGAGCAGCGCCATCAGGCTCGGCATGTCGCGGCGAAAGTGCGTGAGCAGATAGGCGGGCACGTCGTCGGCGAGCATGATGCCGCGCTCGCGGGCCGCGTGCTTCAGCACGGCGGCTTTGCCTTCGTCGGGCAAGGGCGCGAGATGGAACACGAGGCCCCAGCCGAGCCGCGTGCGCAGATCCTCGCGCACCGTCATGCCGATCGGCGGTGCGTTGCCGGTGGCGACGAGCGCGCTGGTCGGATGCGCGCGCACCTCGTTGAAGAGATTGAACACGGCGACCTGCTGCGCGGCGGAGAGGCCGTCGCAATCGTCGATTGCATACAGCGCGACGCGCGGATCGAAACTGAACGCGGCGAGGCTGCTTTGCGGACCGGCGAAGCGCGCATGTCCGCGCGGCGCTTCGTGCACGAGTGCTTGCAGCAGATGTGTGCGGCCGCTGCCCGCTTCGCCCCAGATGTAGAACGTGCGATCGGCGACCGGCCCGGCGGCGAGCGCGCTATCGAGCTCACGCAGGCGCGTGACCAGCTCGGCGTTCGCGCCGGCGAAAAAATTGTCGAATGTCGATGGCGGCGGCGTGCCGAGATCGAGCGTCAGTTGACGAAGCACAGTAGGTTAATGCCGAAAGTAAGGCTGAAGCCGCGAAGTGTCCCGCTGAGCCGGGACGCCGGAGCAGAACATCAATTGTTATAGAGCGTGCTTTGCAGATAGCTTTGCCGCAACTCGCGCATCGCCACCGACAGAATCGCGCTGACCGGCAGCGCGAGCAGCACGCCGAAAAAGCCGAACAACTGCCCGAACGCGAGCAGCGCGAAGATAACCGCGAGCGGGTGCAGGCCGATTCGCTCGCCGACGAGACGCGGCGTGAGATAAAAGCTTTCCACGATCTGCCCGACGCCGTAAATCAGCGCGACGGCGCCGAAGCCGTACCAGTTGCCGAACTGCAGCAGCGCCGCGAGCAGCGCAAGCGCAAGACCGGTCGCGAAGCCGATATACGGAATGAACACGGCGAGCCCCGTGAAAATGCCCACCGGCAACGCAATCTCGAAGCCGGCGATGCTGAGCGCGGCCGCGTAGAACACGGCGAGCACGCCCATCACGAGCAACTGGCCGCGCAGGTATTGCGACAGCATCTGATCCATGTCGCGCGCGAGTTGCAGCGTCTTGTCGAGCCAGCGCCGCGGCACCACGCTCTGCATGCGCAGCAGCATGCGGTTCCAGTCGTAAAGCAGATAGAACAGCACGAGCGGCACCATCACGAGATTGCCGACCACGGTCATCATGACGTTGCCGCTTGTCACAATCGACGTCCACGCATACCGCGCGACCGTCTGCGCACTGCCTTCGAGCTGGCCCATCACCATGTCGCGCACGCTCGCGAAGTCGAGCGAATCGGCGAGCCCGAGCATCGCCAGCTTGGGTTGCAGCCACGCATTCACATGCGCGAAGAGCTGCGGCACCTGCTGCCGCAACTGCGGCCCTTCCTTCTGGATGACGGCGAACACGAGCAGCACCAGCAGCGTCATCAGCAACGTGAAAAGCAGCATCATCAGCAAGGCGGCGAGTGCGCGCGGCACGCGCCGGCGCACCATCCACGCGACGCCGGGCTGCAGGATGTAGGCGAGAATCGCGCCGAGCAGAAAGGGCGTGAGAACCGGACTCAGCAGCCACAGCAGAATGCCGACGCCGAGCGCAATGGCGAGCCAGATGAAGGCGCGGCGCTGCACCGGAGTCAGTATCGAGGAATTCTGTTGCAAAGTTGTTTCCCTGGTGTCGTCGGAACCGGATGATCAAATTCCAGCCAGCCGGCCGGCAACTCTCTATGGGACCGGAGTAAGCGCTGAAGCGCCAACTCTCGATCGGCATCGGGTAAAATCGCATTTTACCGACCTTCGAGCGCTCCCCCCATGAATCAACCGAAATCCGCCCCGAATTCCACTGATTCGGCCCAAGGTCTGTCGTATCGGGACGCTGGCGTGGACATCGACGCGGGCGACGCTCTCGTCGACGCAATCAAGCCCTTTGCCAAAAAGACGATGCGCGACGGCGTGCTGGGCGGCATCGGCGGATTCGGCGCGCTGTTCGAGGTGCCGAAGCGGTACAAGGAACCCGTGCTGGTGTCGGGCACGGACGGCGTGGGCACGAAGCTGCGCCTCGCGTTTCAGTTGAACAAGCACGACACCGTGGGCCAGGATCTGGTCGCGATGAGCGTGAACGACATTCTCGTGCAAGGCGCCGAGCCGCTCTTTTTCCTCGACTACTTCGCGTGCGGCAAGCTCGACGTGGGCACGGCGGCGACCGTGGTCAAGGGCATCGCTTACGGTTGTGAACTGGCGGGCTGCGCGCTGATCGGCGGCGAAACCGCTGAAATGCCGGGCATGTATCCCGATGGCGAATACGATCTGGCCGGCTTCGCGGTCGGCGCGGTCGAAAAGAGCAAGATTATCGACGGCAGCACGATCGCCCCCGGCGACGTGGTGCTGGGGCTCGCTTCGAGCGGCATCCACTCGAATGGTTTTTCGCTCGTGCGCAAGATCATCGAGCGCGCGCAGCCCGATCTGAACGCGGATTTCGACGGCCGTTCGCTCGCCGACGCGTTGATGGCGCCCACGCATATCTACGTGAAGCCGCTCCTCGCGCTGATGCAGCAGATCGCCGTGAAGGGCATGGCGCACATCACGGGCGGCGGGCTCGTCGAAAACATTCCGCGCGTTTTGCGCGAAGGTCTGACGGCCGAACTCGATCATCGCGGCTGGCCGCTGCCGCCGCTGTTCTCGTGGCTGCAAAAGCACGGCGGCGTCGCGGACGCGGAAATGCATCGCGTGTTCAATTGCGGGATCGGCATGGCAGTCGTCGTGTCCGCTGCGGACGCGGATGCCGCGATCGGTCTGTTGTCGGCGGCCGGCGAGCAGGTCTGGAAGATCGGTGTGATTCGCGAAAGCGCTGCGGGTGAAGCGCAGACGGTTGTGGTTTAAAAGGTCGGTGGTTCGCGCGGCGTTGCGATGGATTGCGCCGCGCGGGCTGTGATTTGCCGGCTTGCGTTTGCCGGTTTGCTTTCACGCTTTTCGCGCCTCGCGGCGTTGCTTCATATCCTGCGCTTTACGCTTGACGCTTTACGTCAACGCTTCAATCACCTCGAGCACGCGCGCCGTTGCTTCTCGATCGCAGCAGTCCACCACCACGCGCTTGTCCATGCTGCGCAGCCATGTGAGCTGCCGCTTGCACAATTGCCGCGTCGCGAACACGCCTTTGTCGCGCATCGTCGGATAGTCGACCGCGCCGTCCAGATATTCCCAGACTTGCCGGTAGCCGACGCAACGCATCGACGGCATCTCGGGCGACAGATCGCCGCGTTCCCTCAGCTTCACCACTTCATCGACGAAACCGTTTTCCAGCATCGCGTCGAAACGCCGCTCGATGCGCGCGTGCAGCACGCTCCGGTCGGAAGGCTCGAGCGCGATCGGCACGAAGCGCCAATCGGCCGCGGCATCGTCGGTGCGCGCGGGCGCGGCCAGCAGCGTCGACATCGCCTCGCCGGTCAGCATGAATACTTCGAGCGCGCGCTGGATGCGCTGCGAGTCGTTGGGTGCGAGGCGCGCGGCTGTCGCGGGATCGACGGCGGCGAGGCGCGCATGCAGCGCCGGCCAGCCGTCGCGCGCGGCGTCGGCGTCCAGTTGCGCGCGCACGTTGGCGTCGGCGGCGGGCAAGTCGTTGAGCCCTTGCGTGAGCGCCTTGTAGTACAGCATCGTTCCGCCCACCAGCAGCGGCAGCCGACCGCGCGCGTGGATCTCGGCTGTGAGGCGCAACGCGTCGGCGCGAAATTCAGCGGCTGAGTAGGCGTTGGCCGGGTCGACGATATCGATCAGATGATGCGGCGCGATCGCGCGTTCTTCGGCGGTCGGCTTTGCGGTGCCGATGTCCATCTCGCGATAGACGAGCGCGGAATCGACGCTGATGATTTCGATTGGGCGCCGGGTGGCTAATGCCAAAGCAGCCGCGGTCTTGCCGGAGGCGGTCGGGCCGAGTAGGCAGGGGATGGGCGTGGGGGGGCGGGCGGTCATGGGTGGGCCGGCGGGAGAGAGTCGGACGCTGGGGGCGTTGAGCGTATTAAGGGCGTTGCGTGCGTGGAGCGCATCAGGTGTGTTGCGGGCGTCGGGAGCACCGAGGGCGCCAAAGGCATGAAGGGCGTTAAGCGCATCGAGCGCATCAGGCGCATTGAGAACATCAGGCGCATCGAAGGCATCAAGGGCATCGAAGGCATCAAGAGCATCGAAGGCATCAAGAGCATGGAAGGCATCAAGGGCATCGAGCGCGTCGCGGGCATCAAGAGCATCGAGGGGTTGAGGCGCATCGAGAACTTCGCGGGCGTCACGCGCATCAAGACCGTCGAGCGGACCAAGCGCACAAAGCACATCGAGCGCATCAAGAGCATGAGGCGCATCGGGAACATCGCGGGCGTCGCGCGCATCAGGACCATCGAGCGGACCAAGCGTACAAAGCACATCGAGAACATCAGGCGCATCGACAACATCAGGCGCATCGACAACATCGACAACATCGCGGGCGTCGCGCGCGTCAAGACCATCGAGCCCACCACGCGCACCAAACCCCCACCGTCACTGCCCGCGCATGAACAGCCGATCGAGATCGGACAGCGTCAATTGATACCACGTCGGACGCCCGTGATTGCATTGATCGGCACGTTCGGTCGCCTCCATCTGGCGCAGCAGCGCGTTCATTTCATCGAGCGTGAGGCGGCGGTTCGCGCGCACCGCGTGATGGCATGCGAGCGTGCCGAGCAGTTCGTGCTGACGCTCGGTCAACACACGCGAGCCGCCGTACGCGTGCAGATCGGACAGCACCGCGCGCGCCAGCGCCTGCAAATCGGCGTCTTTCAGCAGCGCCGGCACTGCACGGATGGCGAGCGTGGTCGGCGACAGCACGGCGAGATCGAAGCCGAGTGCATCGAGCGTGTCGCGCTCTTCATCGACGGTGCCGATTTCAACCGCATCGGCCTGCATGGTCTGCGGAATCAGAAGCGGCTGCACGGCGATCGTGCGATCGGCCAGCGCATTTTTGAACTGCTCGTACAGAATCCGCTCGTGCGCGGCGTGCATATCGACGATCACGAGCCCGTGCGCATTCTGCGCGAGCACATAGATGCCGTGAATCTGGCCGAGCGCGAAGCCGAGCGGCTGGTCGTCGGCGGGATTGAACGTGGGCGAGGCGTAGGGCGCCGACGTGTTATACGGCGACGCGCTTTCGGCGGCGGAATCGCGTGCTTCGAAAAGCGTCGCGCCTTGCTGCGCGTCCGCGCTGTTGTCCTTGCGGCCGAACAGCGCGTCGTAGAAAGCGAGCGGCTGCGCGACGGGCAGCGTGCCCTGCGTCATGCGCGACTGGCGCATCCAGGTGTTGCCCGGCTGCGACGCGTTGAAGCCGCTGCCCACCGCACCGCTCGGTGCGTTCCCACCGAAGCCGCCTGCGGCACCGCCTGCACCGGTTGCGGCTGACGCTGACGCGCCAAACCCCGCCCCGCTAATGGGCGACGCGCCAGACGGCGACGTGCCAAAGGACGACGCCCCAAACGCCGGGGTCCCCAACGAAACCGCTCCGCCCGCCGACGCCTGCAAATGCGCCGCATGCCCGCCCGCCGTCGTTTCGGGCGACGCGCCCGCATGACGCGCCAACGCCCGCTGAACCGCGTGAAAAACGAACTGATGAATCGAGCGCGAATCGCGGAAGCGCACTTCGATCTTCGACGGATGCACGTTCACATCGACCGCTTCGGGCGGCAGATCGAGAAACAGCACATACGACGGATAACGATCGCCGTGCAGCACGTCTTCATAGGCGGCGCGCACCGCGTGCGTGAGCAGCTTGTCGCGTACGAAACGGCCGTTGACGAAGAAGTACTGCTGATCCGAGCGCCCGCGGCTCGCGGTCGGAAGACCCGCGCAACCGTAGACGGCGAGCGGGCCGGCCGACTCGTCGAGCGGCAGATGAGCAGTCGCGAAAGTTTCGCCGAGTATCTTCGCGACCCGCACCGGCGGTTCGCTCGCGTTCCAATGCTCGACCGCCTTGCCGTTATGCAGCACCGAAATCGCGACGTCCGGACGCGCCAGCGCGGCGCGTCGAATCTGCTCGAGACAATGTCCGAGTTCGGTCTGTTCGCTCTTCAGGAATTTGCGGCGCGCCGGCGTGTTGAAGTACAGCTCGCGCACTTCGATCGTGGTGCCTTGCGTGCCTGCGGCGGGGCTCAGCACACCCGTTTGCGCATCGACGCGCATCGCGTGCGGCGCATCGGCCGTGCGGCTCGTGATCGTCATTTGCGCGACCGATGCAATCGACGCGAGCGCCTCGCCGCGAAACCCGAGCGTGGCCACTGCCTCGAGTTCGGCGAGCGAGCGGATCTTGCTGGTCGCGTGGCGCATCAACGCGAGCGCCAGTTCGTTCTCGGGAATGCCGCAGCCGTCGTCGGTGATCGAAATACGTTTGACGCCGCCTTCATCGAGCATGATGCGCAACGTCTGCGCGCCTGCGTCGAGTGCGTTTTCCAGCAACTCCTTCACGACCGATGCCGGCCGCTCGACCACCTCGCCGGCGGCAATCTGGCTGATAAGCTGATCGGGCAGCGGCTGGATCGCGCGCAGCGGCCGCGGCGCGGGCGTGCCCGGCGCACTCGGCGTGCTCTGTGTGCTGGCAGCAGCGGCGGAGGCGTCGGCGCGGGCGGGCGTTTCGGGGAATTCGGACATGGCGAAATTATAGCGATTCGGCGCGGCCGTCCTGGAATGGCGTAAACGTGCCGGAGATTTTCCAGGATCGACCGGGCACTTTCTGTATCATGACGCGGTCAATTTGCGGGGTCGGCGACGCTTGCCGCGATCGCCAGTAAAACTCCGCCGGATTTTCCCGCCACGCTCATTTTCGCTTGATAAAGGACGCTTTTTGGACACGCTGCTACATCTCGCCAACCTCGTGCTGCACATCGACAAGTTCCTTGGGGAATTCATCCACGTGTACGGCGCCTGGGTCTATGCGGTCCTTTTCCTGATCGTGTTCTGCGAAACGGGGCTTGTGATTCTGCCGTTTCTGCCGGGCGATTCGTTGCTGTTCATCGGCGGCGCGTTTTGCGCGGCTGGGCAGATGAATCTCGGTTTGCTGATTCTGCTGCTGTTCGTCGCGGCAACGACCGGCAATACCGTCAACTACATGATCGGACGAGCGATCGGCCCGAAGGTTTTCAACTCGCGCATTCCCATGCTCGAGCGTTTCCTGGATCGGCGCGCGCTGCAGAAAACGCACGACTTCTATGAAAAGCACGGCGGCAAGACGATCGTGCTCGCGCGCTTCATTCCGGTGGTGCGCACGTTTGCGCCGTTTGTCGCCGGTGCGTCGGAGATGACGGTCAGCCGGTTCCAGCTTTTCAATATCGCCGGTGCGCTGTTCTGGGTGTTGCTGCTCGTACTGCTCGGCTATTTCTTCGGCAACATTCCGTTCATCCGCCAATACCTGAATGTGATCGTGCTGGTCGGCATTGGCGCGGCGATTGTGCCGGTCGTGCTCGGCGCGCTGTGGAAGATGACGCGCAAGAACGCGTCGAAGCCGAGCTAAACTGGCATCGCTCAGGTAACTCGCTAAGGTTTCTGCATGAACAAAACGGCGTCGCGATTTTACGCGACGCCGTTTTTATTTTGCGCGACCACCGACACGTTAAGGACGCGGCGGTTCACATCGGCAAATGAGATTCCGTGTACGGCGATGTCGGGATGACGAGCGCTTTGTCCGCGCTTGCTTTCGCGAGCACGTTGCGACGGCTGCGACTGCTCCAGACAAACGCGGCAACGACAGCGAGCGCGTACGCCGCGCTACGCGTAAAAAACGCCGTCGACGTGCTGAACTGGCCATAACGGGTTCGGGCGTCCGCGAACACGAGAAAGGTGAGGGCCGCGTCGAGCAGCACCGCGGCGAACACGAGCGCGGCAAAGACGCGCGAACCGTTTAGCGCAGCGCCCGGTATCAGACGATTACACAGATGGCATGCAACCAGCACGATTGCCAGCAACGCAAGATTCGAGGCGAGATCGAACAGAAAATTGGTCATATCGATGGAATGAAAGCGCCGCACGTTGCGGTGTTGCGAGAGCGTCTGCCTGCGCTGCTTGACAGCGGCTGAGTCAGACTGCGGCGATCATTGCACGTCTTTATGTCTCAATAAATGCTGACGTTCGGAGTCCGTAGCGTTGTCGGAATGTGCGAAGTTGCGTTGGTGAACGGGCGTTGGGGTGCTGTGGAAAAGTGCAGAGAGTTGAGCGGAGGCTTCTGCTTTTTTGGGCTTTGCTTGGACTTGGGTTCGGGCTTGGGCGTTTCTGGAGCGAGCAGAGAAACTGCGACGCAAAAAAGAAAAGGGCTTACGACGCTGACGCGTGTAAGCCCTTGAATCTTTTGGTAGGCCGTACGGGATTCGAACCTGTGACCAACGGATTAAAAGTCCGCTGCTCTACCAGCTGAGCTAACGACCCAAAAGAGAAGCGAAATTATATCGACGGCCGGAAGGGGCTGTCAACCCATTCCGCGCATCCGCCAATGACTGTGCGAAGCAATCCGGATAGTGAAAAGCCCGGGCTTCCGATGTGGAGACCCGGGCTTTCCAGCGAGAGGCGCGCGTGACTATCTTTCTGACACATTGCAGACACTGCGCGTTACAGCCGACGACTCAAGCGACAACTCAAGCAACGACTCAAGCAAAAACTCAACTGCTCAACGACCGGCTACGCCAACGCGACGACCACCAAACCGCCTACTTGATCTGCGACAGCTTGCTCTGTGCGGACTGTGCGACGTCCGAGCCGCCGTATTGCGCGACGATCTGCTCGAGCGTCTTCTTGGCCGCAGCCTTCTGGCCTTGCTCGAGCTGATTGTTCGCAATTGCGAGCAACGCCTCCGGCGCCCGCGGATGCTGCGGATAGTTCTTCACGACACCCTGCCAGGTCGCCGTCGAGCCCTTGTAATCGCGCAGTGCATACAGCGCGTTGCCGAGCCAGTACTGCGCGGTCGGCTGATAGGGGCTGCTCGGAAACTTGGCGATGAAGCTACGGAACGACGCCGCCGCGTTCTTGAAGTCGCCGTTGCGGAACTGCTGTGAGGCCGCATTGAACGCATCGGTTTCGCCCGGCTGAACTTCGCCCTGGACACCATCGACCGTTTGCTGCTGCGGCTCGAATTTCTTCAGGCGCGTGTCAAGGTCGGTGTAGTAGTCCTTCTGCTGTTTTTGCAGCGTGGCGAGCTGATTGCCCATGTCCTCGTTCTGCCCGCGCAGCGTCGCGACCTGCTGATTCAACTGGTCGAGGCGGTTGGACTGATCGAGGATCGTGCGCTGTGCTGCCGACAACTGGCTCGATAGACTATCGGTCTTCGCCCGCAGATCGAGAATGGCCTGGCGGGCCTGATCGTCGTCGAAGATGCCGGCGTGCGCGGGCACAGCCGTAAAGACCGTGCCCGCGACGCAGGCCGCTGCGGCAAATCGCAGCCAGGAGAAACGATGCGTCATTCGGCTCATCACCCGTTACTTACTGTTGGTACACGAGGTCGGCGCGGCGGTTCTGTGCCCACGACGATTCGTCATGACCCGTGGCTTGCGGCTTTTCCTTGCCGAGGCTCACGGCTTCCATTTGCGAGTCCGTCACGCCCATCAGCGACAGCGAACGGCGCACAGCTTCAGCACGCTTCTGGCCGAGTGCCAGGTTGTACTCGCTCGTGCCGCGCTCGTCGGTATTGCCCTGGATTAGCACGTGGCGTTGCGGATGGCTCTTCAGGTACTGCGAGTGTTGCTGGAGCAGCGACTGATAGTCGTCCTTCACCGAGTAGCTGTCGAAGTCGAAGTAAATGCTGCGCTTCGCGAGCGGGCTGTTCGGGTCGTTCAACGGATCGACGTTCACTTGCGCGACATCGTTCGGGTTCGGCTGCGTCGAGACTGCGCCGCCCTTGTTAGCGTTTTCGTCGAGCTTGACGCCCGAGTGACACGCGGCCAATGCGCCGACCATGAGGACTGCAAATGCGAAGCGAAGTTTGGACATCATTTTGTACTCTCCTTGTGTTATTGCATCAGTTATTGCGTCAACGTTATTGCATGAAAGGGCCCCAGGACGGCTCGCGTACGCTGCCTCCCTGCACTGACAGGACCTGCCGGGTGCGACCGTCGGTCGAAACCGCGGCCAATACGCCACGGCCGTTCACCTGAGTGGCGTAAAGAATGTACTGACCGTTCGCCGCGAAGCTCGGCGATTCGTCATGTGTCGTGTCCGTCAGGCCCGTGGCGGTTCCGCCTTGCAGATCCTGGATATACAGCTTGAAGCCGCCGCCGACGCGCGAAATATACGCGAGTTGCTTGCCGTCCGGGCTCACGCGCGGGCTCGTGTTGTAGCTGCCGGTGAACGTGACGCGCTGTGCGCCGCCGGCGCTTTCGCCTTGCGCCGACATCTTGTAGATCTGCGGTTGGCCGCCGCGGTCGCTCGTGAAATAGATCGACTGGCCGTCGGGCGAGAAGGTCGGCTCGGTGTCGATCGAGCTGCCCTGTGTGAGACGGCGCAGGCCGCTGCCGTCCGCATTGACCGCGAAGATCTGCGTGTTGCCCGTGCGCGAGAGCGCGACGGCGAGCGTGCGGCCGTCCGGCGACCATGCGGGCGCGCTGTTATTGCCCTTCTGATCGGACACGACGATGCGGCGGCCCGTAGGCAGATCGTGAATGTAGACGATCGGCTTCTTCTTCTCGAACGAAACGTAAGCGACCTTGGTGCCGTCAGGCGACCATGCCGGCGAGATGATCGGCTCGGGGCTCGACAGCGCGATGTGCGCGTCCTGGCCGTCCGAATCCGAAATCTGCAACTGATAGCGGTTGCCGCTCTTGATGACATACGACAGCCGCGTGGCGAACGCGCCGCGGCCGCCCATCAGCTTGGCGTAGATGTAGTCGGCCACTTTATGCGCGCTCATGCGCAGGCCGCTTTCCGGGCTCACCAGCACGAGGCCGCCGAGACTTTCGCCCTTGACCGTGTCGTACAGCTTGAAGCGCACTTCGTACTGGCCGTTCGGCAGGCGGTTCACGCTGCCGGCCACGAACGCATTCGCGCCCTTCGCCTTCCAGCTTCCGAGATCGACGGAAGCCGTTTCGGGAACGGGCGCAGAACCCGCGTCGATATTGGTGAATTTGCCGCTGCGTTGCAGGTCCTGACGCACGATGGTGCTGACCTGCTGCGGCGAGTTCGCTTCATTGGCGAAGTTCGCCGTTGCGATCGGAAACTGGGTGGACCCGACGCCCGTGACGAGCACGTTGAGTTGCGCGTTCGCGGCGCCGCCGGCGGCGATCAGGCACGACGCTACAAGTGTCCGCAGGCCTAGCTTGGTCATCAAACTCATGCTGTATGGATTCCCCAAAAACGGTTTTACTAAAGCTTCGCGACAGCAGACAGACCGAAAAAGAACTATTTCGTTCCCGAGCGCGCCGCGCCGAAAGGGGCGCGGAGCCTGCTGTCACCCACTGTGGGGCCGCCGTCAACCGGCCGGCCGCAACGTGATCCTGAAACTCCCCGGCGTTTTTCCGTCGATGTCCTGAGGCATCGGATCGGAACGCTGAACGGCTCGCAGCGCGGCATCGTCCCACGCCGCATTGCCACTGCTGTGCGCGATCGTCGCGCTCAACAGCGTGCCGGTCGGCGAGCAACGAACGGCGATCACGGTCTCGAGACCCTCGGTTTCGCCACCCCACGAAATGTTCGGCCGCACCACGCGCCGAACCTTGTCCGCATAACCGGGCGATGTCGCATTGCCGCCCGAGCCGCTGCCCGTGCCGCTCTTGCCGAGGCCATTGCCGGTCGAGCCCGGAGGCCCGGCCATGCCCTGCATTTGCGCGAGGCGCGCGCGACGTTCGGCGTCGAGTTTCTTCGCCTGCGCCGCGGCTTCCGCTTGCGCCTTTGCCTTGGCCGCCTTCTGCGCATCAGCCTTCTTCTGCGCTTCGGCTTCGGCCTGTTTCTGCTGTTCGTCCTGCTGTTCTTTCAGTTGCTGCTTTTTCTGCTCGGCCAGTTGCTGTTGCTTGAGCTTGTCCGCCTGTTGCTGCTGTTGCAGTTGTTTCTGCTTCGCCGCCGCGGCCTTCTGCGCAGCCAGTTGCGCCGCCTGTTCGGCCGCGAGTTGCTGCTCGCGCTTAGCCTCGGCTTCCTGCTGAGCCTGGAGCTTCTGCTGACGCTGCTGTTCCGCGAGCTGCGCCTCGCGCGCCGCTTCCTGCTGCTTGCGCTTCTTTTCCTGCAACGCGATGTCGGCCTGTTCGTCGGGCACCGGCGGAGCAGGCGCAACAGGTACGGGCGGCGGCGTGACCGGGCGCGGAATCACGCTGTCCGGCACCTCGGTCCACAGTTCCGCTTCGGCACCTTCGGGCGTGCTGTTTTGCCACTGGATGCCGTGATACAGGAAGAACCCGAGCAGCGCATGCATCACCAGCGCGAACGCAAAGGCTCGCCCGGTGCCGCGTTCACGCGGTGGCTGGAGCGGATAGTCGGTGTTCTTACGGATCATTGCGATTTGACGAGCAATCCAACGCGTTTGACGCCGCGAGCCTTGAGCTCCGACATCACATTCATCACGACTTCATACTTCACGGTCTTGTCGGCGGCGATCACGACAGGCTGATCGGGATGCGACTGCGCGCGGTCGGCGATAAAGCCGTTAAGCCCGGCTTTCGTCATGTCCTCCTGCTGCTGCGCGCCCGCGTCGTCCTTGTACTTGACGCTCATGTTGCCGTCCGCGCGAATGTTGACGATCACGGGCGGCGTTTGCTGCTGCGGCGCGGCGCCGCCGACTGTCGGCAGATTGACGATGGACGGCGCGACGAGCGGCGCGGTCACCATGAAGATGACGAGCAGCACGAGCATCACGTCGATATACGGCACGACGTTGATGTCGGACATCGCGCGGCGCGAGCGGCCGCCGCGCATGCTGGAGGAGCGAGAGCCTGCCATCGTGGACTCCTTAGTGCGCCTGGCGCTGCAAGATGTTCGAGAACTCTTCGATGAAGGTCTCGAAGCGGATCGCCAGACGGTCGATGTCGTGCGCGTAGCGGTTATACGCGACCACCGCGGGAATCGCGGCAAAGAGGCCGATCGCGGTGGCGGTCAATGCCTCGGCGATGCCCGGCGCGACGTTCGCAAGCGTGGCCTGCTGCACGTTGGCGAGTCCGCGAAACGCATTCATGATCCCCCAGACCGTGCCGAACAGACCGATATACGGGCTGACCGAACCGACCGACGCGAGAAACGCGAGGTTGGCCTCAAGCACGTCCATTTCACGCTGGAACGCGGCACGCATTGCACGGCGCGCGCCGTCGAGAATTGCGCCCGGGTCGTTCAGGCGTTTCTCCTTGCCCTTGAGAAATTCGCGCATGCCGGATTCGAAAATTCGCTCCAGCGCGCCGATGGTGTGACGGTTATTCGCAGCACTTTGATACAGCGCCTGCAGGTCGCCGCCCGACCAGAAATCGCGTTCGAAACGCTCAGTTTGCGCGCGCGCCCGGCGGATCGCAAACCACTTGCGGAAGATGAAAGTCCACGACAACAGCGACAGCAGCAGCAGGAGGGCCATGACGGCCTGCGCCAGCAGGCTCGCATTGAGTACAAGAGAAACGATCGACAGATCTTGTGTAGTGTTCATAAAGGTTCGTTTTATCGTCCCGAAAGGGGGCGTCCGGCTTTGCAAGGCCACACGAAGCTTGCCGTGAGCAAAACGGAAGCTTCGGCGGTGACGCAAGCCGAACCATGCTTGGTGCTGCTTGATCGATGCGAGTTCACTGGCGCCGTAACAACGGGAGTCAGCCTGCGTTCGTTGACACGCCGCCCTCGCTGACGCCGGGTCCGCGCCGCAAAGCGGCCAGCACCGGCGAAGGAATAGCGGCGGGGCGCAGCGCTGTGCGCTCGACGCAGCCGACCCGGATCGAGCCGGTAGCAAGCAACGTGCCGTCGCGCCACGCTTCCTGCACGAAGTCGACGGATGCCTTGCCAAGGCGCTCGATGCGGCTGACGACTTTCACCACGTCGTCAAGACGTGCCGGCGCCCGATAATCGACCGCCGTGCTACGGACGATGAAAATGGCGCCCGTTTCGTCGGCGAGCCGGTTCTGGTCGATCCCGCAGGCGCGCAGCCATTCGGTGCGCGCCCGTTCAAAGAACTTCAGGTAGTTCGCGTAAAACACGATGCCGCCGGCGTCGGTATCTTCGTAATACACGCGGATGCCCCACGTGTGGCCGATTTCCGCGCCTGGCTGGCTTGTCGTCATATTCATGCGGCGCATTTTACCGGAACGCACACCGCGAGGTCTGTTTCAAGATGTGCGCGCGGCCTGGCGGGCCTCAGCCGCGATGAACGCTCAAACCGGCGAACGATTGCGCGACCGGCATCAGTTCGATCGTGTTGATGTTGACGTGCGCCGGGCGCGTGGCGATCCAGTAGATCGAATCGGCGATGTCCTCGGCCGTGAGCGGCTGCACGTTCTCGTAGACCTTGCCGGCCTTCTGGTCGTCACCGCGGTATCGCACGTTCGAGAACTCCGTGCCGCCGCACAGGCCTGGCTCGATGTCGGTCACGCGCAGCGCGGTGCCGGCAAGGTCGGCACGCAGATTCAGGCTGAACTGCCGCACGAATGCCTTCGTCGCGCCGTAGACGTTGCCGCCCGGATAAGGCCAGTGGCCCGCGACCGAGCCAAGGTTGAAGACATGGCCGCGGTTGCGCTCGACCATGCCGGGCAACAGTGCATGCGTGACCTGAACGAGCCCGGTGCAGTTCGTTTCGATCATCGTCTGCCATTCGTCCAGGCTCGCTTTATGAGCCGGCTCCACGCCGAGCGCGAGGCCGGCGTTGTTGACGAGCACGTCGATGGCGGCGAAGTCGGCCGGCAAAGAGGCGGGCACCGCCTCGACGGCCGCGCGGTCGCGCACGTCCAGCTCGTAGGGCAGGAGAGCGTCGCCGAGTTCGTCGGCGAGCGCTTGCAGGCGGTCCTTGCGGCGGGCGGTGGCGACGACGCGGTGGCCGCCTTTCACGAAGGCACGAGCGATGGCGGCGCCGAATCCTGCGGACGCCCCGGTGACGAACACGATCATTGCAGTTCCCTGGTCGGTAGGAGAGAAAGGCCCCAAGCCTACTTCCAATGCGGTGCTGCGGCAAGGATCAACGAGCCGGAGGAGTTGCGTCGCGAGAACTGCGCAGCCGCCGCGGGACAGGCTTTCGCGGCACGGTTCGGCACTGCCTATCGGGCCTTCTGCCGGGTCTTTTTCGGCGCCCTTTGCGGCGGCCGAAAGCCGGTTGCCTATTCGATCCTCTTCCAATAAACTAACGCGCTCATCCCTGCGTGACTGGCGATAGAACCGGTTTTGACAATCGGGTTCAAGGTGGAAAAACCCACCGTGAAGCGCGGGGTGCCGTTTTGCCGTTCGCCTGGGCAGCCGTGATCCGCGCGCATTCATCTGCGCTGACGGTGGCTGTCCTGCCTTGCGTGTGCGGCGACTCTTCCTCCGCCACGTCAGGCCAAGCCCAGCCGCCAGCAGCGCCGCGTACCCTCTACGCAAGATTCGGCGCACGATCCGGTCAACCTGAAAACACTCAACGGAATCCGTATGTTTGACAGAGCCCAAAGCACCATCGCCAACGTCGACCCTGAACTGTGGAAGGTGATCGAGCAGGAAAACCGCCGTCAGGAAGAGCACATCGAACTGATCGCGTCGGAAAACTACACGAGCCCGGCTGTGATGGCTGCGCAAGGCTCGCAACTCACCAACAAATACGCCGAAGGTTATCCGGGCAAGCGCTACTACGGCGGCTGCGAATATGTCGACGTGGCCGAGCAGCTTGCGATCGACCGTGTGAAGCAACTGTTCGGCGCCGAAGCCGCCAACGTGCAGCCGAACTCCGGCTCGCAGGCGAACCAGGGCGTGTTCTTCGCGATGCTCAAGCCGGGCGACACGATCATGGGCATGAGCCTCGCGCACGGCGGCCACCTGACGCACGGCTCGCCCGTCAACATGTCGGGCAAGTGGTTCAACGTGGTCAGCTACGGCCTGAACGAAGCGGAAGACATCGACTACGACGCTGCCGAAAAGCTCGCCCAGGAACACAAGCCCAAGCTGATCGTCGCAGGCGCGTCCGCTTTCGCGCTGCGCATCGACTTCGAGCGTCTGTCGAAGATCGCGAAGTCGGTCGGCGCGTATTTCATGGTCGACATGGCGCACTACGCCGGCCTCATCGCCGCGGGCGTCTATCCGAACCCGGTGCCGCACGCGGATTTCGTCACGACCACCACGCACAAGAGCCTGCGCGGCCCGCGCGGCGGCGTGATCCTGATGAAGGCTGAATTCGAGAAGCAGATCAACTCGGCCATCTTCCCGGGCATTCAGGGCGGTCCGCTGATGCATGTGATCGCCGGCAAGGCTGTCGCGTTCAAAGAAGCGCTGTCGCCGGAGTTCAAGACGTATCAGCAGCACGTTGTCGAAAACGCTCGCGTGCTCGCGGAAACGCTGGTGAAGCGCGGCCTGCGCATCGTCTCCGGCCGCACCGAAAGCCACGTGATGCTGGTCGATCTGCGCGCGAAGAAGATTACCGGCAAGGCTGCGGAAGCCGCGCTCGGCGCAGCGCACATCACGGTCAACAAGAACGCCATTCCCAACGACCCGGAAAAGCCGTTCGTGACGAGCGGTATCCGTCTCGGCTCGCCGGCCATGACCACGCGCGGCTTCGGCGTCAAGGAAGCGGAGCAGGTGGGTAACCTGATTGCCGATGTGCTCGACAACCCGGAAGACGCGGCCACGATCGAACGCGTGCGTGGTCAGGTCGCCGAGTTGACGCAGCGCTTCCCGGTCTACCGCTAAGCCGCCATGCATTGCCCTTTCTGCCGTCACGCCGATACGCAGGTCGTCGACTCGCGTGTCTCGGAAGACGGCGCGACGATTCGCCGGCGCCGCCGCTGCCCGGCCTGCGACAAGCGTTTTACGACGTATGAGCGGGTCGAGCTGGCGTTGCCGGCGGTCGTCAAGAAAGACGGCAGCCGCACCGAATTCGATCGCCGCAAGATTGTCGCGAGCATGCAACTGGCGCTGCGCAAGCGTCCGGTTGCAGCGGACGCGATCGACGCGGCCGTCGCCCGTATCGAGTATCAACTGCTGGGCAGCGGCGAGCGCGAAGTGCGCAGCGAACGTCTCGGCGAACTCGTCATGAACGAGTTGCGCGCGCTCGACACCATTGCCTACGTTCGTTTCGCCTCCGTCTACCGGCGCTTTGAAGACGTCTCCGAATTCGAAGACGTGATCGAAGAGTTCCGCCGCGCCTCTTCTCCTCCCAAGCCTTCCCGCAAGCGCTGATCGGAAGCCCGCCGCCCGGCGCTTCCTGTCGTTTCTGTTTTGCCGCGTGGCTTGACGTTTCTGCATTTGCCGCTCCGATTGTGGTTCGTCGCGTGAATTCTCGCGTGCGGTAGCGTCTGAATACCACCTGGCCATTCGGCCGATTGTTGGACGGTCCGCGAATCGCTAGATTGGCTGCATTCTTTGAAAACGTTCAGGGATGCAGATGAAACAACATGCAATCGCTTCGTCGCCATGCGGCGCATTTACGCTTGTCGAAACGCTGGTCGTGATCGCGCTGCTCGCGGTGATCGTGATGATGGCGACGCCATCGTTCGTAGCCTGGCAGGTGCGCGATCAGGTCGACGCACGTGCGAACGCGCTCGTGTCCACGCTTGCGTATGCACGCAGTGAGGCATTGCGCCGCGGCGCCCGGGTGATCGTATGCAGGACGGACGCGGCGCGTCACTGTCTTGCCGCCGGGCAGCCGTGCGGCAATGGTGTCGCCGACTGGTCTTGCGGCTGGGCCGTATTGGCCGAGCGCGGCGGCACGTCTACGCTGTTGCGCGCGCATGGCTCGGTTGCGGCGGTGAGCATCGCCGGCACGCAGACGAATCTCACGTTCACACCGCCCGCCGGACAACTGATCGGCACGTTTCGCAGCTTCGACATTGCGCCGCGAGCGCCATCGAAAGCAACGCAGGGCGATAAGTGGCGGCGCTGCATTCGCATCGCGGCGGGTGGTCGCACGCGAATTACGGACGGCGCGTGTGGGGCGGCGTCGTGAGCCCGCTGGTCAGAAGGTCTTTGCGGCGGCTGCAGGCACGGTCTCACCGCAGTTGCAACAAGCGCCGCGGTAGTTCGTTGATCGAAGTGATGCTGGCCGTTGCGGTGATGGCAGTCACGGCGCTCGGTCTCATCGCCGGGCAATTGTGGATGGCGCGCGAGGCGCGAGCGATGTCGATGCGCGAACACGCCGCATGGATCGCCGATTCGGTCGCTGAAGCGGTGTCTGCGCCGTCAGCGAACGACGCCGCGCTTAACGCATGGCGCTCGCGTGCGGCGACGCTGCTGCCGGGCGGCGACGCGTCGGTGATCGGCATAGGAGGTGTGTCGGCGGCCCGCGTCACTTGGACGGCTCCGCGCAACGCGCCGCACGCCGCCGACGACGTGATCGACAAGCCCGAGCCGTGCGGCGGGGTGGACGCGCCCGTGGGCTTTTCCTGCGTCGCATTGGCGTTCGTCAAATGATGCCGCATGCGCATGGCGTGCGCGGCCATACGCTGATCGAGCTCGTGATCGCTCTTGCGCTTGGACTCATCGTGACCGCGGGCGCCGTGTCGCTTTACACGACGCAGCGCGCCGCCTTCGACCGCGCGAACAATGCGCTGCGTATGCGCGATGCCGGCTTGACCGCGTTGACCGTCGTTGGGCAGCAGTTGCAGATGGCGGGCTTCGTGCCGGCCGACGCCACGCAATATCGAGCGCCAACGCCGTTGTTCGGCTGTTCGGGCGGGCATCCGACAGGCACGGACGACAGCCGTCCGACGTGCGAGACGTTGACCGGCAAATCAGACGGCGTCGCGGTGCGATACGTCGGGGACAGCGTGTCGACCTGGCCGTCAGCCACGGGGCAGACGACGGACTGCCTCGGACAAGCTGTTACGGGCAATAGCGCTGCGCTCGGCGATCGCGGCGTGCCGGTGGTCAATCGCTTTTACGCGAAGGCGAGCAGTTCGACCGGAGAGCCGGAACTTTACTGCGAAGGCAACGGCAAGACAGGGTCCGCGCAGCCGCTTGTCGAAGGTGTCGAGCGGTTGCGCATCAAGTATTGGCTTGGCGGCGCGGCGAATGCAATCGACGCCTCGGCGGTGACGGCCGACCAGTGGGCCAACGTGGTCGCGGTTGACCTCTGCGTGCTAGTGCGCGGCGCGCCGCAAGGGCAGCGCTCACGTTATGTCGATTGCGACGGCGTAAGCGGTATCGCGACGGATCTGCGTCCGCGGCAAGCGTTCTGGCGGCGAGTTGCGTTGCGCAATTACGCAGGGGGCTTGTCGTGAGCGAAACGCCAGTCATGGCCGAACGCGGTTGCTTGGACGAAGCCGCTCGTCAGCAATCGGATCGGCCTCGCCATCTCCGCAGATACCCCGCGCGCATGCATGAGCGCGGCACCGTATTACCCATCGTCCTGCTGATTTCCGCGATGCTGCTCGCGACGTCCGCGGCGTGGTTCGAGGCATCGCTCGCGGCAGCGCGTAGCGCGGTAAACGTGCGCGACTATTTGCAGGCCTTTCACGCCGCCGATTCGGCATTGACCTTATGCGCCCGCAGCGCCGTTGCATCCCCGGGCCTGGGTGTGATCGCATCGCAGCCCGCCGCCCATGAGCCCGCGCAATGGAAAGTCGAGGCCACGTTCGAAGGCGCCGCTGCCACACCTTTGGCGCAATGGCCCGGCTCGCTGCGCGCGCCGCAATGCGTGGCCGAAGAGTGGCGTCTCGCCGGCCGCCCCGATGCGCGCGCGTATCTGCTGACGGCGCGCGGCTTCGGCAACAAGCGCGAGTCGCAGGTATGGCTGCAGATGCAACTGGTTATCGACGGCGACAGGATCGAACGCCATTGGCGGCGCGTCGCTGCACGGCCCTTTTAGGGAGGTTGCAAATGAGAAGGCTGCATCTATCCGCATTTACCTTGCTCGAGCTGGTCATCACGCTCGCGATCGTCGCTGTGCTGGCTTTGTTCGCGGTGCCTTCGTATCGCAGCCATATTGCGCGCACGTATCGGATCGACGCGGCATCGGCGCTGTTGCGCGCGGCGCAATTCGTCGAGGGCGCGGCAAGCGACAGCGCTCTTGCGCTGCCGCCCGGCTTCAACCAGGCTCCGTCATTCGGCTCGGCTGTTTATCGGCTGCGCGTGTTGCCGGCGGACGATGCAAACGGCGGCTATTCGATCGAAGCGGCGCCCGACGAATCGGGACCGATGCGAGACGACGCGTGCGGCGTCTTTACGCTCGACGCGACCGGCATGCGAAGCAATAAGACTGCGGGAAACGGTTCGGCACCGCTGACCGCGCAGTGTTGGGCCACAGGCTAGCAACGGGGCTGCTGTCTGCGCAGCAAGCCGTCTGATGCCAGCAGCATATGCGACGAACTCACCCCTCGTCGCCGGACCTTGCCGAAGCACGCGACTCGCCCTTGATCTGCTGCCATACGCGATACGCTTCCCACGCAGCGAATGCGAGACCGCCCCACTTGAGTGCGGGCTTCGCACCGGCTGCGAACGTCGCGCGCAGCGGTTTGGCGAGCACGAGCGACACGATCGAACTGATCACCGGATATTGCTTCAGAAGCGCGCCGATGGTTCCGGCGTTCAGAAGGCTAGCCTTGGCGCCGCTGCCCATGCGCAGCCCGCCGAAGCCGGGCACGATGAACTTGAGCCAACTGAAGTGAGTGACGGCCTCGCGTAATTCGAGCGTGGCCTGAGCGAATTCCATGCGCTCGACGTCCGCGCGCACGAGCAACAGTTCCTTGCGCAATTCGCGCAACTGCGGTGCGCTCAAGTCTCTCGCCGGCTGGCGCTTGTTACGGTAGGCGGTGCTGGAGTAGCTATGGCTCATGGCGTGTCGGCAGTGAGAGGGGCAAGGAACAGCGCAACGAAAGGGCAATGAACAATGCTACAAACGGCTCGCAAAGCATCACACTGGTTCGCCAACGCTACGGTTTGCGAAACACGTCGCGGTCTTTTTCGAATTCGGCGATGGTGGCATCGAACACCATCGGCGCATTGCGCAGCCCGCTGCGCGCTTTCAGCGCGCACACCAGTCCGGCAATCGCGTAGACGAGCGTGATTCCGGCAAGCGCCTGCCATCGGTAGGTGTCCCAGAACGCAATCGCGATCAGCGCCGTGAGGGCGATCAGGGCCATGGTGGTCAGCATCATCGCGGCAAGGCCGAGGAACAGCACGCCAAGAAGGCGATCCTTTTCTTCGGCGAGTTCAATGCCGATCAGTTCCAGACGCGTTTGCAGAATCGCCGACACCGAACTGATGATGCGGCGTAACGGACTATGTTGTTCGCGCTGCGATTGTGTGTCGATCGTCATGGCTGTGGGCGTTGCGCGGGTTGGCCGAAGCGGCGCGAGGCAAACGTGCGCGCCGGGATAAGCTGACCGGCCTGACGTGCGCCGGTCCGCTCGATTGGCTGGCATGCCGGACATCGCGTGTCCGGCACCTGCGGTGCAGTGTTACTTGCGGTTGATCAGGAGACCCAGCAGCACGCCGGCGCCCGCAGCGATGCCGATGGATGCCCACGGGTGCTCGTGAACGTAGTCGTCGGTTGCGCGAGCAGCCTTCTTGCCTTTCTCGACTACGACGACCTGCACGTCGGCCGCTTTTTCCCTGGCTTGCTTCAGGCGGGACAGCGCCGTTTCGCGCAATTCCGAAGCGCGCTCGCCCGTTGCGCTTGCGGCCTGTTTCAGCAGGTCTTCCGCGTCCGCGAGGACGGTTTTGATATCCGACATCAATCTCTCCTTGTTGACTTCCGACATTGACAGCTCCCCCTTCGTCTCACGCCACGCGTGAATCGTAACCAAAGAAACGGCGACTGGCGAGCGCACTGCCCGGTTGCACCGAGCGAATGCACGAACCGTTCCCGGCGAGGCGAAACTCCCCGAACATCCACTGCGCCACTTCCGCAGTTGATGTTAGTGCATGATGGAGTTGATCTGTCCCGCAAAGTTTCCACTAAATCGGCGAAAATTACAAAACCGCATAAAGTACTGAGCCGATGTTGGTTCGCGATGTACGGCTGCTGCCGTATGCTTTATCTTTGCGGAACCACACGGGCACACGCCCACGCCAGTTTTTCAGAACCTTAAGGAGATGCAAATGAGTCTACGTCTTGGCGATATCGCACCGGATTTCGAGCAGGAGTCGAGTATCGGCCGCATCAAGTTTCATGAATGGCTCGGCGATAGCTGGGGCGTCCTGTTCTCGCATCCGGCCGACTTCACGCCGGTCTGCACCACCGAACTCGGTCTGACGGCCAAGCTCGCCGACGAATTCGCAAAACGCAACGTCAAGACCATTGCATTGTCGGTCGACAGCGCGGAGTCGCATAAGGAGTGGATCAAGGACATCAATGAAACGCAGGCCGCGAGCGTCGGCTTCCCGATTCTGGCCGACGGCGACCGCAAGGTGTCCGAGTTGTACGACATGATTCACCCGAACGCGAACGAAACGCTCACCGTGCGCTCGCTGTTCGTGATCGATCCGAAGAAGAAAGTGCGTCTTATCATCACGTACCCGGCGAGCACGGGGCGCAATTTCGACGAAGTTCTGCGCGTGATCGATTCGCTGCAGCTTACGGACAGCCACTCGGTCGCGACGCCCGGCAACTGGAAGCAGGGCGACGACGTGGTGATCGTGCCGTCGCTGAAGGACGAAGAAGTGATCAAGCAGAAGTTCCCGAAGGGCTACAAGGCACTGCGTCCGTATCTGCGCATGACGCCGCAGCCGAACAAGTAAGTCAGTGAGCATTCGGCGCGTCGGGAAACTCCGGCGCGTCGTCAAATACAAGAAGGCCGGTTCATTGCGAACCGGCCTTCTTTTATTGCTCGCCTCAGCGCACCGTTATCGACGCAAGCGGCGCTCCGTACATGCTCAGACAAGCCTCAGAAAAACGCCTGAATGCCCGTTTGCGCGCGGCCGAGAATCAGCGCGTGAATGTCGTGCGTGCCTTCATAAGTGTTCACGACTTCCAGATTCACCAGATGCCGCGCAATTCCGAATTCGTCCGAAATGCCGTTGCCGCCCAACATGTCGCGCGCCAGCCGTGCGATGTCGAGCGCCTTGCCGCACGAATTGCGCTTCATGATCGACGTGATCTCGACGGCCGCAGTGCCTTCGTCCTTCATGCGGCCAAGGCGTAGCACGCCTTGCAGGCCCAGCGTGATTTCGGTCTGCATGTCGGCGAGCTTCTTCTGAATCAACTGGTTGGCCGCGAGCGGCCGGCCGAACTGCTTGCGATCGAGCACATACTGACGCGCGGTATGCCAGCACGATTCGGCTGCACCGAGCGCGCCCCACGCGATGCCATAGCGCGCCGAGTTCAGGCAGGTGAACGGACCGCGCAGCCCGCTCACTTCGGGAAAGCGGTTCTCTTCCGGCACGAACACTTCGTCGAGCACGATTTCGCCGGTGATCGACGCGCGCAAACCCACTTTGCTATGGATGGTCGGCGCCGACAGTCCCTTCCAGCTCTTCTCGAGAATGAAGCCGCGAATCGCGTCCTTGCCGTTTTCCTCGAGCTTCGCCCATACGACGAACACATCCGCGATCGGCGAATTCGTGATCCACATTTTCGAGCCCGACAGCGAGTAGCCGCCGTCGACCTTCTTCGCGCGCGTCACCATGCTGCCCGGATCGGAGCCGTGATTCGGCTCGGTGAGCCCGAAGCAGCCGATCCATTCGCCGGTGGCGAGCTTCGGCAGATACTTCTGCTTCTGCGCCTCCGAGCCGAATTCGTAGATCGGCACCATCACGAGCGACGACTGCACCGACATCATCGACCGGTAGCCGGAATCCACGCGCTCCACCTCACGCGCGATCAGCCCATACGCCACATAGTTGAGCCCCGGCCCGCCGTATTGCTCAGGGATGGTCGGGCCGAGCAGGCCGAGCTCGCCCATTTCGCGGAAGATCTCGATGTCCGTCTTCTCGTGACGGAACGCTTCGAGCACGCGCGGCTGGAGCTTGTCCTGTGCGTACGCGGCGGCGGCGTCGCGCACCATGCGTTCGTCTTCGGTGAGCTGCTGATCCAGCAGCAACGGGTCTTCCCAGTGAAACTGCGCGGCCTCGGCCATGACATATCTCCTGATTCTTGCGTAATCCAAGCTTGACTTGAGTTCCGCTATGCGAAACAATGTTTTGCAAACGACACCCGAGTGTATCACCCGATGACGCCCGCAGCCACTTTCACCGAGCCGCTCGACGAGCGCAAATTCGTCGTCGCCCTTGCGCGCGGGCTCGAACTGCTGCGCGCTTTCAAGCCGGGCGAGACGATGCTCGGCAACCGCGATTTCGTCGAACGCACGGGTTTGCCGAAGGCGACCGTCAACCGTCTCGCGTACACGCTGACCGTGCTCGGTTATCTGCGGCTCGACGAGGCGCTAGGCAAATATGCGCTCGATGCCGGCGTGTTGTCGCTCGGTTTCGCGTTGCTGTCCGGCACGGACACATTGGAACTCGCGCGCCCGCATATGCGCGCGTTCGCGCGCGAAGTCGGCGCGGCGGTGTCGCTCGGCTGCCGCGACGGACTCGACATGATCTATCTCGACACGATTCGCAGCGAAACGGCGCTCACGCTCGGCCTCGCGCCCGGCTCGAAACTGTCGATGCTGACGAGCTCAATGGGCCGCGCGTATCTCGCCGTGCAGCCTGCCGACGTGCGCCACGCGCTGCTCGCCGAGCTGAAGAAAGCGGCGGGCAAGGGCGGCGCGGCGCTGGTGGCCGAGGCCGTGAAGGAGATCGCGGCGTTCGCCGAGGAGCGCTGCTGTTATTCGTTTCGCGCGTGGCACGACGACGTGAACGCCGTTGCGGTGCCGTTTCGCGAGCCGCGCGAAGGACGCTGGCTCGTGCTGAGTTGCAGCGGGCCGGCTTCGTCGATGGGAGAAGATGTGTTTCGCGAGAAAGTAGCGCCGAGATTGAAGGCGCTTGCGCGGCGTCTTGGAGACGTCGGCTAGCAGTCCGTGGCGCAAATCAAGCCGGGATCACGCCGCGCTCAAGCCGCCCGATCATGATAATGCGCATTAAACAGCGGCCCCTGCACAAAGCGCACATCGTATTGCTGCAACGCTTCGAACTGCGCTTCGTCCATCACGCGATTAAAAATCAGCGGAATCCGCAGCCGGCCCGCGTAGCCGACTAACGGCTTGACCGTCGCGTCGCGCAACGCGACTGCCGCATCCATCTTGAGGAAATCGAGCCGCGCCGTATCGGAGACCGACAGAATCTGCCCCGCGTTCGACAGATTGCCCGCGACCTTGAAGCCGTAGTGCTGATAGCTCTTCGTCAGATAGCCGAGAAAAGTCTTATGCGCGACGGCCGCCGCGGGCAGCTCGATCACGATCCTCGCCGGATTCAGCCCGAACGACGTCAGCACGCTCGAAAAATGCCGCCCGTGGTCGTACTTCACGCTCTTCAACAGCCGCTCGTGCACGCGCAGAAATAGCAGGCCGTGCCGCTGTGCGCCGAAGAAATTGATCGCATGCAGCGCGCGCGACATGCGGTCCAGCGAGACCAGTTGCTGATCGTCGCCGATGCGGTCGAACGCGTCGAACATATCGAACGGCGCGGCGTCGAGCCGCTGCGTGACCGCCTGGAAGCCGAGCTCATCGCCGAAACGATCCACGTTTTCCACATCCGACGACAGCGACTGCGCCAACGCATGCACGCTGATGTCGAAGATCGGCTCGTAGCCGCTCGTCAGTTCGAGGTCGTTAAAGCGCGCGAGCGCGAAGTCTCCGTGGCTGCCGGAGCCCATCGCCAGATGTTTGCCGAGAAAGGGATGGTCACTGGCGCGCGCAACGAGAGTGGGGATGGTCGGCGGAATCATTTAGGCGAATGGATCACTGGGTGGCGTGTCGGCGCCGGGACAACGCGCGTACACCGCGTCTTCCGATGGTAGCAGTCCGCACCGCCGTCACATGAACAAAATGCTGATAACCATATCCCGCGGATGCCTGTCTGCGCGGGCCGCGGCGCCTCTATGTCTTAGGCTCCAGGGTATACGTTAATTTCACTTAACGTAATTAGTTTTACTATTCGTAAATTCTCGCGTAAGCATTCGAAGACCCTATCCGGAGACAACCCCCATGAGCGCCAAGCCGGCCGCAGCAGCCGCCAACGTGATCGAAGTCGAGCAGGTGCTCGGCGAAACGCATCACCCGGCATTTCAATTGATGTTGCTCGCGTTGTGCGGACTGTGCCTCGTCATCGACGGCTTCGACGCGCAGGCTATGGGCTACGTCGCGCCGAGTGTGATCGGCGAATGGCATGTGTCGAAGGCGGCACTCGGTCCGGTTTTCAGCGCGAGCCTGTTCGGCATGCTGCTCGGCGCATTGGGGTTGTCGGTGCTGGCCGACCGCATCGGGCGTCGTCCGGTGCTGATCGGCGCGAGCTTTTTCTTCGCGCTGTCGATGCTCGCCACGCCCTTCGTCGCGACGATCCCCGCGTTGATCGCGCTGCGCTTCATTACGGGTCTTGGCCTCGGCTGCATCATGCCGAACGCGATGGCGCTCGTCGGCGAATTCTCGACGCCGGCGCATCGCGTGAAGCGCATGATGCTGGTGTCGTGCGGTTTCACGTTGGGCGCCGCGCTCGGCGGATTCATCAGCGCCGCGTTGATTCCGGCCTACGGCTGGCGCGCGGTGTTCTGGGTCGGCGGCGTGGTGCCGCTGCTGCTCGCCGTCGCCATGCTTGCTCTGCTGCCGGAGTCGCTGCAGTTTCTCGTGCTGAAGGGCCGCAGCGAGCGTGCGTTGCGCTGGCTCGCGCGATTCGATCCGAGCCTGCCGATCGACGCCAATACGCGCGTCGTCGTGCGTGAAAAGGGCAATGACGGTGCGCCGGTCGCGGAACTGTTCCGCGCGGGCCGGGCGCCGGTGACGCTGATCCTGTGGGCGATCAGCTTCATGAATCTGATCGATCTGTACTTCCTGTCGAACTGGCTGCCTACGGTCATGCGCGACGCCGGTTATTCGCCGAGCACGGCGGTGATCGTCGGCACGGTGTTGCAGACGGGCGGCGTCGTGGGCACGTTGCTGCTCGGCTGGTTCATCGAACGGTTCGGTTTTGTGCGCGTGCTGTTCGTGTGCTTTGCGGGCGCGGCGCTCGCCGTTGGCACCATCGGGACGGTCGCGCATGCGTTGCCGTGGCTGTTGCTCGTCGTGTTCGCGGGCGGCTTCTGCGTGGTCGGCGGACAGCCGGCGGTGAACGCGCTGGCCGGCCACTTTTATCCGACCACGTTGCGCTCGACGGGCATCGGCTGGAGCCTCGGTATCGGACGGATCGGCTCGGTGATTGGACCGCTCGTCGGTGGCCAGCTGATCGCATTGAACTGGTCGAACGAATCGCTGTTTCATGCGGCCGCCGTGCCGGTGCTGTGTTCCGCGCTGCTCGTGATCGCGCTCGCCGCGGCGACGCGGCAACGCAACCGCCCGTCGCAGCCGCAAACGGCGTGACGAAACACGCGTGACGAAACCCGCGTGAGACGAAATACAGAGTCAACGGAGAACTTGCATGGACACCTCAACACGTCAGCCGGATAGCGCCAGTTCGCGGCTCGAAATCGAGCCCGGTTATCAGTCCGGCTTTGCCAACGAATTCGCGACCGAAGCGCTGCCGGGCGCGCTGCCCGCAGGGCGCAATTCACCGCAGCGCGTCGCCTATGGTTTGTATGCCGAACAATTGTCGGGCACCGCGTTCACCGCGCCGCGCGGCCACAACCGGCGCTCGTGGCTGTACCGCATCCGTCCGGCGGCGGTGCACAAGCCGTTCGCGCCGCTGCCTTCGGAGCGGCTCGTCGCCAATTTCGCCGACGTCCCGCCGACGCCGCCCAACCAGTTGCGCTGGGACGCGTTGCCGATGCCGACCGTGCCGACGGATTTCATCGACGGCTGGGTGACGATGGCCGGCAACGGCGCAGCCGAATCGATGAGCGGCTGCGCGATCCACCTGTACGCGGCGAATCGCTCGATGCAAGACCGCTTCTTCTACAGCGCCGACGGCGAACTGCTGATCGTGCCGCAGGAAGGGCGCCTGCATATCGCAACCGAACTGGGCCGGCTGGACGTCGAACCGTTCGAGATCGCGGTGATTCCACGCGGCGTGCGCTTCGCGGTGAGCCTGCCCGACGGCAGCGCGCGCGGCTACATCTGCGAAAACTTCGGGGCGTTGCTGCGCTTGCCGGATCTTGGTCCGATCGGCTCGAACGGCCTCGCCAATCCGCGCGACTTTCTCACGCCGCATGCCGCCTACGAAGACCGCGAAGGCGACTTCGAACTCGTCGCGAAAATGAACGGCAATTTGTGGCGCGCGGACATCGGCCATTCGCCGCTCGACGTGGTCGCGTGGCACGGCAACTACGCGCCGTACAAGTACGACTTGCGGCGCTTCAACACTATCGGCTCGATCAGCTTCGATCATCCGGACCCGTCGATATTTCTCGTGCTGCAATCGCAAAGCGACACGCCGGGCGTCGATACGATCGACTTCGTGATCTTTCCGCCGCGCTGGCTCGCCGCGGAAGATACGTTCCGCCCGCCGTGGTTCCATCGCAATGTCGCGAGCGAATTCATGGGCCTCGTGCACGGCGTCTATGACGCGAAGGCCGAAGGCTTCGTGCCGGGCGGCGCGAGCCTGCATAACTGCATGTCCGGCCACGGCCCCGACGCGGAGACCTTCGAGAAAGCGTCGCATAGCGACACGTCGAAGCCGAGCAAGGTCGGCGACACGATGGCCTTCATGTTCGAAACGCGCACGCTGATCAAGCCGACGCGCTTTGCGCTCGAAACCGCGCAGCTTCAGGCGCATTACTACGAGTGCTGGCAAGGTCTCAAGAAACACTTCAATCCGGAGCAACGATGAGCGCAGTGAGCGATCTTCAGGCGACGCTCGATCCGTCGCGCAAAAGCTGGGTCGAGTCGGCCAATCAGCCGAGTCACGATTTCTCGATCCAGAATTTGCCGTTCGGCATTTTCAGCGACACGACAAACGGTGCGCGCCGCGCGGGCGTGGCGATCGGCGATGAGATCGTCGATCTGGCCGCATTGCAGGCGGCGGGGCTATTGAAGCTGCCGTCGAACGCCGATGTTTTTGCGCGCGATACGCTGAACGACTTCATCGCGCTAGGCCGCGACGCGTGGCGCAGCGTGCGCATCCAGTTGAGCAACCTGCTTTCACGCGACACCGCGACGTTGCGCGACGACGCGGCACTGCGCGCCAAAGTGCTGGTGCGTGCGACCGACGCGCGGCTTCATTTGCCCGTGGAGATTCCCGGCTATACGGACTTTTATTCGTCGAAAGAGCACGCGACGAACGTCGGTTCGATGTTTCGCGATCCGAAGAATGCGCTGTTGCCGAACTGGTCGGAGATGCCCATCGGCTACAACGGACGCGCGTCGTCGGTGGTGGTGAGCGGCACGCCGGTGCGTCGGCCGAACGGTCAGTTGAAGTTGCCCGATCAGGAGCGGCCGGTGTTCGGCGCGTGCCGCAAGCTCGACATCGAACTCGAGACGGGCTTTGTGATCGGCGGCGGCAATGCGTTGGGCGAGCCGATTGCATGTGCGGACGCGGAAGCGCACATCTTCGGCATGGTGCTGCTGAACGACTGGAGCGCCCGCGACATTCAGCAATGGGAATACGTGCCGCTCGGTCCGTTCAACGCAAAAACGTTCGCGACCACGATCTCGCCGTGGATCGTCACGCTCGATGCACTCGAACCGTTCCGCGTCGCGCAGCCGGTGCAGGAGCCAGAGCCGCTGGCGTATCTACGGCACGACGGCGACCATGCGTTCGACATCGCGCTCGAAGTGAAGCTGCGGCCTCATGCAGCGAAACAGGCGACGACCATCGCGCGAACCAACTTCAGGCACATGTACTGGACGATGGCGCAGCAACTCGCGCATCACACGGTGTCGGGCTGCAATACGCGAGTGGGCGACCTGATGGGCTCGGGCACGATCAGCGGCCCGACCGAAGACTCGTACGGCAGCCTGCTCGAACTCACGTGGAACGGCAAGAAGCCGCTTGAACTGAAAGACGGCGGCACGCGCACGTTCATTGAGGACGGCGATGAATTGACGCTCGCCGGATGGTGCCAGGGCGATGGGTATCGCGTGGGCTTTGGGGCTTGCGTCGGGGAGATTGTGGCGGCGCGGGGGTGAACGCGTGAACCTGAGGCGCCGGCCGGCTATGGCCCAGAAAGGCCGCCCGGCCGGCTGGCCTCACTCAGCGCTCCGTGCGTTCACCCCGCCACCGCCATCCTTTGTGCGCGCCGGTCGATCGACACCGACCACAGCGTAAGCAGCAGCGCGCCGACGGAAGTGGCGACACCGACCCACGGCAGCGTAGTCAACGGCGCGCCCGCACCGATCGCCATGCCGCCGAGCCAGGCGCCCGTCGCATTGCCGAGGTTGAAGGCACCCTGATTCAGCGTCGACGCGAGATTCGGCGCATCGCTCGCGCGGTCGACGATCAGCATCTGCAACGGCGGCACGATCGCAAACGCCAGAACGCCCCACGCGAAGATCGTGATCATCGCCGGAATTTCGGCATGCATGGTGCCGGCGAAGATCGTCAGAATCGCGACGATGGCGAGCAGGAACGCCACCAGCGACGGCATCAGCCGCCAGTCCGCGAGCTTGCCGCCGAGCGTGCTGCCAACGGTCAGCCCCAGGCCGAACAGCAACAGCACGAGCGTGACCGCGTGCGGCGTGAAACCGGTCACGTCTTCGAGAATCGGCGTGATGTACGTGAAAGTGGAAAAGAGGCTTGCCGACGCCAGTACGCTGATGCCGAGCACCATCAGAACTTGCGGATTTTTCAGCACGCCGAATTCGCGCACGAGGCTCGCTTTCTGCATCTCGATCTTCGCCGGCAGGCAGACCGCGAGCGCGGCGGCCGCGGCGATGCCGATGCCCGTCACCGCCCAGAAGGTCGCGCGCCAGCCGGCAGCCTGGCCGAGCGCCGTGCCGAGCGGCACACCGAGCACATTCGCCAGCGTGAGGCCGGTGAACATCAGCGCGATGGCCTGCGCGCGGCGGTTCGGCGCGACGAGCCCCGCGGCCACGACCGAGCCGATGCCGAAGAACGCGCCGTGACAGAACGCGGTGACGATCCGCGCGGCCATCAGCACCGCGTAGCCCGGCGCAAGCGCGCACAGCAGATTGCCGACGATGAATACGCCGATCAGGCTCATCAGCGCTTTCTTGCGCGGCATGTTGGCGACGGCGATCGCCACGATCGGCGCGCCGATCGTCACGCCGAGCGCATAAGCGGAGACCAGCATGCCGGCAGCCGGAATCGACACCGACAGATCGCGGGCGACGTTGGGCAGGAGCCCCATGATGACGAATTCGGTGGTGCCGATGCCAAAGGCGGCAATGGCGAGAGCAAGCAGGGGCAAAGGCATGGCGGCGGACTGTGGATCGGCGCGGCGCGAGACGTCGCGCGGACGGCGCGCGTTTTCGGGGCGAAAGCGCGTGCGCCGTGCTGAAAGCAAAACAGTTAGGGATTTTACCTAAGTCAAAACGATAGTGCTGGGCGCTCAGTCGTGTGCACGGCGCGGCTGTTGTTTTTAATCCGACGTCTTGCCGTGACGTCCCGCGCCCTTTGTAAAACGCTCGGCGCCCGCAACGCCTTCGTCGAAAACCGCCTGATATCCGCCGGCGCCTTCACGCCGCAGCGCGTCGGCGAGATCGTCCAGCATGCTGTTTTCCAGCACCGAGCGGCGGTCGGCCAGCAGCGCCGCCTGCGGAAAGGCCACGAGTTCGGCGGCCAGTTGCTCGGCCGCCGCGCGCGCCTCGCCTTTGGCGACCACGCGATTCGCGAGGCCGAAAGCGAGCGCTTCCTGTGCGCTCACCGCGCGGCCGGTGAGTATCAGATCGAGCGCGCGCGACATGCCGATCAGCCGCGGCAAGCGAATCGTCCCGCCGTCGATCAACGGAATGCCGACGCGGCGGCAGAACACGCCGAGCACCGCGTCCTCCTCGACGACACGCAGGTCGCACATGGCCGCCAGCTCCAGACCGCCCGCGACCGCATAGCCCGCAATGGCCGCGATCACCGGCTTCGTGAAATGCATGCGCGTCGGTCCCATCGGTCCGGGACCGCTGCCGTCCGCGTGAATCTCGTTGCGGCGCGTGTCGTCGGCGAGCGCGCTCAGATCCGCGCCTGCGCAGAAGGTGCCGCACGCGCCGAACAGCACGGCCGCGCGCCACGCGGGCTCGGCTTCGAAGCATTGAAACGCGGCGCTCAACGCATCGGCGACGAGGCGGTCGACCGCATTACGCCGCTCCGGACGCTCAAGCACGATGGTTGCTACGCCGTTATCACGGTTAGCTTCGATACGCACATATTGGTTGAAATTTTGCGTGCTTATCATCGTCGTCTCCCTGAAGGTCCGCGTTCGCCCGTTCGTTGATCCGTTCGGGCGCCAGTGCAGCGCTCATGCACAGCAGCTAATACCGTGGCTTGACATGCTTCTTTCACAATCGACTCGTAGCGTTAGCGCTCTCTTAACGCGCTGGCGAGCTGCCGCCAGCTTATCGAGCCTGCCTTTGCCTCTCGCCAATTCACCGTCCGCGGGTGCGCCGGCCTGCGCGGAGACCGTCTGGATCGTCCCGCTCGACCGGCATTCATGGTACGACCACGTGCGTCTGAAACGCGTCTTCGTCGCCGACGGCACGCGGCATCAGGTCGTCGTGGTCGACGTGCGCAAGCTGCTCGCGTGCGCCGATCGCGACAACACCGATTATGTTCTGAAGCCCGTTGCCGAATGGCATGCGGGAAAGGTGCGCGGCATTCGCGAGTTCCTCGATCCGGACAATCCGCGCATTCCGCAGATGCCCTACGTGACGATCTCGACGCGCCGCGCTTCGGGCCTGCTCGGGTGGCTCGGTTTCGAGCGCGAGGGCGTGGTGGCGTTTCGCAACGGGCAGCATCGCGCGCGCTATCTCGCCGATGCCGGGGCGCGCTGGTTTCCGGTGGAAGTGCACGAGCGCGAGGCTGCGTTGCTGCGCGAGATATGCGGCGCACCGGACGACGCCCGCACGGTGATTCGCCCCGTTCCGCTGAACGCGGGCGGCGGGTAGATTTTCGGCTTCAGCCAGGCAGGCCCGACGACGCCTGGTCGTTCGCATGCACCGCGTTGCGAGGCGTGCCCGCTTGCCACGCGGCGACGTTCGCGAGCGTGGTCTGCGCGATCTCGTTCATCGCCTCGCGTGTAAAAAACGCCTGGTGGGCCGTCACGATCACATTCGGGAACATCAGAAGACGCGCGAGCACGTCGTCTTGCAGCGGCAGATTCGAATGGTCCTCGAAGAACAGACCGCCTTCTTCCTCGTACACGTCGAGCCCCAGATGGCCGAGCTGACCGTCCTTCAGCGCGCCCACCAGCGCATTGCTTTCGACGAGCCCGCCGCGCCCCGTGTTGATCAGCATCGCGCCGCGCTTCATTCGGGCGAGCGCGGCCGCGTCGATCAGATGGTACGTTGCCGGAAGCAACGGACAATGCAGGCTGACAATGTCCGATTCCGCGAGAAGCGTGTCGAGCGTCACGTAGCGCGCGCCGAGCGTGAGCAGATCGTCGGCGGGCGTGCCGGGATCGTACGCCAGCACGCGCATGCCGAAGCCCGACATGATGCGTCCGAACACGCGGCCGATCATGCCGGTGCCGATCACGCCGACTGTCTTGCCGTGCAGATCGAAGCCCAATAATCCGTGCAGCGAGAAGTCGCCCTCCCGCGTGCGCGCGACCGCACGCGGCAGGCGCCGGTTCAATGCAAGCACGAGGCCCACCGCATGCTCGGCGACGGCGTGCGGCGAATAAGCGGGCACGCGGGCGACGGCAATGCCGAGGCGCTCGGCCGTTGCGAGATCGACGTGATTAAAGCCTGCGGAGCGCAAAGCGATCATGCGCGTGCCGCCCGCATGCAGATGTTCGAGCGTCGCGGCATCGACACGATCGTTGACGAACGGACACACGACCTCATAGGCACGCGCGAGCACGGCGGTTTCGCTGTTCAGATGCGATTCCTGGAAATGCAGTTCATAGCGATGCGCGGCATTCGCTTCGGTGAAAGTCTCGACGTCGTATTGACGGCTGCTGAACAGGATCATGCGCATTGCTCACTCCATTTAATCGCATACCGGCGCTGCGCAATTCGCAGTTTTATGAAGACGGCGCTTTAGCGCTCAATGAAAACGAGTATAAGGAATTCATCAAAAGGTGCAATGCAATAAAACGGCTAGACGGTGCCTTTCCATAGGTCCGCTATTCGCGAAGTCAAGAACAACTGCGAAAAAAATAACATTGACAGGTCTTCTCAACTTACATAATTTAAAAAAGCCCGTGAGCGCCAGAGGCTGTCTTGGGCGGAAACGGTAAAACGCGCCGCACGCACGGTACGTGTGGCAATTTGTCCCTGCAAAGCCATCGGCGTGGTCCGATTGCAAATGCTGTCTTTTTCAATGACGCAGTAGTTCAGTGCGGCGTTCGTATTGCGCTGCCTGCCTGTTCCGTCATATGGCGTTTAATTGAACCGTCCAGTTGAACCATTGACCCAGATCAGAACAGTCTTCACGAAAGCAGTCACGCAATTTGCAGTCGGCGTTATTGAGCAGATCGCTAATCGAACCTATAAATTGGCCGGCCAACATGATCGCTGAATTGCTGAGGGCTCAACCGGAGATCGCGCTGTTCACGAGCCTCGCAATCGGCTATTTGATCGGCTCCTTTCGTATCGGCCCTATTCAATTGGGCGGCGTTTGCGGCACGTTGATCGTCGCGCTGCTATTGGGTCAGACCGGCGCGCGGCTCGCCCCCGATTTGAAGAACATTGCATTCGCGCTCTTCATCTTTGCGCTGGGCTTCACGGGCGGGCCGCAGTTTTTCGCCAATATCGGCCGGGGCTGGCGCTATGGGCTGCTGTCGGTGATCGAGATCGTGTCGGTGCTCGCGCTGATCGTCATCGCGGTGGCCGTGATGCGGCTCGACGCCGGCACCGCAGCCGGCCTGCTGGCCGGCGCGGCAACGGAGTCCGCGGTGATCGGCACAGCGTCGGAGGCGATCGCGAAGCTCGGTCTCGCAGAAGCTGAGACGGTGCGCCTGCAGGCCAACGTCGTCACTGCATACAGCGTGAGTTACCTGTTCGGGCTTATCACCATCGTGCTCTTTACCAGTCAGTTCGCGCCCTTGCTGTTGCGCATCGATTTGCGCGCCGAGGCGGAAAAAATGTGGCGCACGCTCGGCGGCGATGGCGCACTAGGCGACGGACAGCGCGCCGCCGCGCCTGCGCTGGTGGGCCGCGCGTTCCGCATCGACGGCGCTCATGGAGCGACGGTTTTCGCCATCGAACAGCAGCACGGCTTCAATCTCACCATCGAGCAGGTGCGGCGCAACGGCTCGGACGTGCCCGTCGAGCCGCAACTCGCGCTCGCGTCCGGCGACCTCGTGCTGGTAGGCGGCCGGCGCGAAGCGATCGTCGCGGCGGGGCCGGGTCTCGGCGATGAAGTGGACGGCGCGGACTTCGGCCAGGTCCTCGCGGAGACGCGCGACGTCGTGCTGACGCGGCGCGACGCGCACGGTCTCACCGTCGCTCAACTGCGCGAACGCGCGGCCCCGGAGCAGGGACGCGGCGTCTATATCGCGGCCGTCACACGGCTCGACTCGACGATCCCCGCGTTGCCCGGCACGGAACTCAATCGCGGCGACGTGCTGACGCTCGTCGGCGCGAAGACCGACGTGGAGCGCGGCGCCCGGCGTCTCGGCTATGTGCTCGTCGCCACGCAGAAGACCGACTTCGTCTATCTCGGCCTCGGCGTGCTCGCGGGCATGGCGATCGGTCATCTCGGCGGGCGCATCGGCGGCGTGTCGCTCGCATTGGGCACGGGCGGCGGATGTCTGTTGTCGGGCCTGCTATTCGGCTGGATTCGCTCGCGCTATCCGCTCGTCGGCTCGTTGCCTTCGGCGGCGGCGCAGATTCTCAAGGACTTCGGGCTCGCCACGTTTATCGCCGCGGTCGGTTTGTCGGCGGGACCGGATGCGATCAGGCTCGTGCGCGAGTACGGCCTCGCGCTGCCGGCGGCGGGCATTCTGCTCGTGCTCGTGCCGGGGCTGTTGTCGTTATGGATCGGCCGCGTGTTCCTCAAGCTCGACACGCCGATGCTGCTCGGCGCGATCGCCGGTCAGCAGTGCAGCACGCCCGCGATCAGCGCGCTGGTCGGCGTGGCGGGCAATTCGACGCCGGTGATCGGCTACACGATCACCTATGCGCTCTCCAACATCCTTTTGCCGTTGATGGGTCCGGTCGTGGTCGGCGTTGCCGGCAAGTTGGGTTAGGCAGTCAGCAGTGCCGTCAGGCGTCGCTCGTGCGCTCGCGGCAGTGGCTGGTAATTAGTATGACAAACTAAAAAGCGAGGGCACGATGGACTGGCTACACCAAATCTTCCAGAAATCACCTGAGATAGCGTTGTTTCTGTCGCTGGCGGCGGGTTACTTCATCGGCCAGATCAACTTCGGCAAATTCCAGTTGGGCGGCGTGGGCGGCTCGCTGCTTGCCGCCGTGGTCATCAGCCAGGCCGGCGTGACGATCGACAACGGCGTCAAGTCGGTGATGTTCGCGGTGTTTATCTACGCGGTCGGCTATGACTCTGGTCCCGGCTTCTTCAATTCGCTGAACCGCAAGACGCTGCGCGAAATCGCGATGGCGGTCTTTCTCGCGGTCACGGCGCTCATCACCGTCGTGGTGTGCGCGAAGCTGTTCCATTTGAACAAGGGACTCGCGGCCGGCCTCGCAGGCGGCGCGCTGACGCAGTCGGCGATTATCGGCACGGCGGGCGACGCGATCGCGCGCCTCGGCTTGCCCGCGGACCAGGTCAAGGCGCTGCAATCGGACGTGGCGATTGCCTACGCGGTGACCTACGTGTTCGGCTCGCTCGGCGCGATCATCGTGTGCGTGAACATCTTGCCGAAGTTCATGGGGCAGAGCCTGCGCGATGCGTCCATCGAAGCCGAACGCGAGCTTGCAGCGGGCGCGCCGGCGCAAGGGCCGGGGCAACTGCGCGCGTTGCCGGAACTGGTGGGGCGCGCGTACCGGATCGACGTCAGCGCGGGCAAATCCGTGAAGGAGGTCGAGACGCTGCATCGCGATCTGCTGACCATCGAGCGCGTCAAGCGCGGCGGTCATACGCTCGACCCGACGCCCGATCTGATCCTCGAACCCGACGACGTCGTGCTGGTCGTGGGCCGTCGCGAAGCCGTCGTCGAATTCGGCTCGAACGGCAGCGAGGTCGCCGACATCGGCGACGTGGGCGTCGTCATGCAAACGCGCGAAGGCGTGTTCACGCGCAAAGGCATGAACCACACCACAATCGCCGCGGCACGCGAGATCGTGGACCGCGACATGCGCCACGGCGTGTATATCCAGAGCATTTCGCGCGCCGGTCAGCCGCTGCCGCTTTTGCCCGAGACAAAGCTCGAACACGGCGACGTCATCACGTTCTACGGATCGCCGAAAGACACGAAGCGTGCCGTCGACGCCGCGGGTTACGAACTGCCGTACACCATCAAGACCGACTTCATCTACATGGGCGTGGGTCTCGTGCTCGGCTTGCTGATCGGGCTGATCGTCGTCAATGTCGGCGGCATTCCGCTCACGCTCGGTTCCGGCGGCGGCTGCCTGCTTGCCGGCCTGCTGTTCGGCTGGATGCGCGGCAAGCATCCGATGTACGGCGTGATGCCCACGGCCGCTTCGCAGTTGCTGAAGGACTTCGGACTCGCCGCGTTCGTCGCCGTGGTCGGCCTGAATTCCGGCTTGCAGGCGGTGGTGACCGTCAAGCAGAGCGGCATGACGATCTTCCTGCTCGGCGTATTCGTCACGCTGTTCCCGCTTCTGCTCACGATGCTGTTCGGCCGCTACGTGCTTCGCTACAACAACGCGGCCATCCTGGCGGGCGCGCTGACGGGCTCGCGCAGCGCCAACCCGGCGTTCGGCGGCGTGCTCGACAAGGCGGAAAGCGCGGTGCCGACCGTGCCGTTCGCCATCACGTATGCGATTGCAAACGTCGCGTTGACGTTGCTCGGGCCGCTGGTGGTGGGGCTCGTCTAGCGGAGCGTTGTATCGGTCTCTTCGCGCCGGCCGCGGCATCACGCAGAGCAACTCGCGGCGGCGCTTTCATCTGGCTCATTGGAGAACGCATCATGGCAAAAGAGAAGGGCGACAGCAAACATGGCGATATGGCGCAAGCGGGTCTTGCCGCGCTGAGCCCGTTCGAATTGAAGGATGAACTCATCAAGGCCGCGGGCGGCGGCGCGGTCGAGCGTCCGGCCAACGCGGCGATGCTCAACGCCGGGCGCGGCAACCCGAATTTTCTCGCGACGATTCCGCGTCACGGCTTCTGGCAACTCGGCCTCTTTGCGATGCGCGAGTCGGAGCGTTCGTTCGCGTACATGCCGGAGGGCGTCGGCGGATTCCCGCGGCGCGATGGTCTCGAAGAGCGCTTCGATCTGTTCCTGCGCGAGAACAAGGGCGTGCCCGGCATCGACTTTTTGCGCGGCGCCGTGTCGTATGTGCGCGATCAGTTGGGACTTTCCGCGGGCGATTTCCTGTATGAAATGTGCGAAGGCATCCTCGCATCGAACTATCCGGTGCCGGACCGGATGCTTAAGCTATCCGAAATAATTGTCGGCCAGTATCTGCGCCGCGAGATGATCGGGCAGCATCCGTTTGTCGGCGAGTTCGACGTGTTCGCCGTGGAGGGCGGCACGGCGGCCATGACATACATCTTCAACACGATGCGCGAGAATCACCTGCTCAAAGCCGGCGATACGATCGCGCTCGGCATGCCGATCTTCACGCCGTACATCGAGATTCCGCGACTGAACGACTACCAGTTGAACGTGGTGAACCTTCACGCCGCCGTCGAGAGCAACTGGCAGTATTCGAAAGAGGAGCTCGACAAGCTGCGCGATCCGAAGGTCAAGGCATTCTTTCTCGTGAACCCGAGCAATCCGCCTTCGGTGAAGATGGACGACGAGAGCCTTCAATACATTGCCGACATCGTCAAGGAACGCCCGGATCTGATTCTTCTCACCGACGACGTGTATGGCACGTTCGCGGACGACTTCGTGTCGCTGTTCGCGCTCGCGCCGAAGAATACGATTCTCGTGTACTCGTACTCGAAGTACTTCGGCGCGACCGGCTGGCGTCTTGGCACCATCGCGACGCATCGCGACAATGTGCTCGACAGGTTGATTGCCGAGTTGCCGAAAGAGGCGAAGGAGCAGTTGCACGAGCGTTATGAATCGATCACGACGGAGCCCGAGAAGCTCAAGTTCATCGACCGTCTGGTTGCCGACAGCCGTACCGTCGCGCTCAATCACACGGCGGGCTTGTCGACGCCGCAGCAGGTGCAGATGGTGCTCTTTTCGCTGTTCTCGCTGATGGACACGCCCGACGCGTACAAGAACGCGTTGAAGCGCCTGATCCGCAAGCGCAAGCAGGCGCTCTACGAGGAACTCGGCATTTCGTTCGAGGACGACGATCCGAACCAGGTCGATTACTACACGATTCTCGACGCCGAGTTCCTCGGCGAACGGATGTTCGGGCGCGAGTTTGTCGAGTGGCAATTGAAGAACACGCAGCCCACCGAACTGCTGTTCCGGCTCGCGCGCGAGGCGCGGGTGGTGCTGTTGCCGGGGCTCGGCTTCGGCACGCAGCATGCGTCGGGGCGCGTGTCGCTCGCCAATCTCAACGAGTCGGACTACCGGCAGATCGGACGCGCGATGCGGCGGCTCATCGAGGAATACGTCGAGCGCTTCAATGCGGAGACAGGCAAGAAGCTTGATAAAAGCAAGGTGAAATGACGCCGCCCGCTCGGGCATGGTCAAAAAACTTGCGCAATTGCGCGGATCGGTGAATGATCGAAAAACGGCCTCGCCAGTGTCACTGCTGGCGAGGCCGTTGACTGCTGTGCGTTCCGTGTTTGCCGTTTCCTTCAAGTGCCGATCATGCCGACTTCATCGTTCAACGTTACGTCTACTGCTGTGCCCTGTCCGGTTGTCGAATCGCTCGACGCCATTCTTCCCGAAGAGCCGTTGCTGATGATGGGCGCGGGCCCCGTGCCGATTCCCGCCGCCGTCGCCAAGGCCAACACGATCGTGATCAATCACCTGGGCGCGACCATGGTGAAGGTGATCAGCCAGGTGAAGACCATGGCGCGCTACGTGTTCCAGACTCATTCGAAGTGGGTGCTGGGCGTCGCGGGACCGGGCTCGGCCGCGATGGAAATGGCGATCTCCAATCTCGCGTGGGAAGGCACGCGCGTGCTCAGCATCAAGAACGGCTTTTTCAGCGGACGGATGGCCGAGATGGGCCGCCGCGTCGGTGCGCGTGTGAGCACGCTCGAAGTCGGCGACCAGTCGGTGGCGAGTCTCGATGAGATTGCCGAGGCGATTCGCCGCGAGCGCCCCGAGATCGTCACGGTGGTGCAGGGCGAGACGTCGAATACGGTCTGGAATTATCAACTGAAGGACATCGCTGCCCTGGCGAAAGCGGCGGGCGCGCTGGTGATCGTCGACGCGGTGTGCACGTTGAGCACGATGCCGCTCGCGATGGACGCATGGGGTATCGACGCCGTCATCACCGGCGGACAAAAGGGTTTGTCGTCGATTCCCGGCGTCTCGCTGATTGCATTCTCCGATGCCGCCTGGGCGCGGGTGAAGGGACGCACCGCGCCGAATGCGCATTGGTGTCTCGATGCGTCGCTCGCGGAAAACTTCTGGCACAACGCGGGGTATCACTACACGGCGCCGGTGTCGGGCGTGCTCGCGTTGCATGAGGCGTTGCGGCTCGTGTGCGCCGAGACGCTGGAGAAGCGTTTCGCGCGGCATCTGAAGTGTTCGGTCGCGTTGCAGGAAGGCGTGACGGCGCTCGGTTTGCAGTTGTATGCGCCGAAGGCGTGCCGGTTGAATTCGGTGGTGGGCATCGAGGTGCCCGAGGGCTTGAGTCCCGGCGACGTGTGCGCGCACATTTCGCGGCAGCATCAGGTGGAAATTTCAGGATCGTTTGGATTGCCGATTGTCCGCATCGGTCAGATGGGCGAGCAGTGCCGCGAACACAATCTGTTTAGGACCGTGCATGCGTTGGGTCGGACGATGGTGGACCTTGGCGTTAAGGTCGATTTGCCTGCCGGCGTGGCGGCGTTGGAGCGGGGATTGTCGGAGGGGAAGTAGAGCTTTGTATCACGTCTTTGCCAAACTTGGACGAGTCTCGCCGGCAGCGCTACTGCTTTGCGCAAGCGTGATCACTCGTACACACTGCGCGAATCCGTTGCTGTTGTGGGCCCGCTTCTTAGAGCTCGTTGAAGCCAGCGCAAACGCATCGTGTTTATTGACGCTTGCACTTGCCTCAGGCGGTGCAACGCTCGCGCGCAATCCAGACGGGCCTTCAGCATGTCGAGGCGCGTCTGACTCTCTGACCTGAAGTTGACGCCGAAGCGCACAGGTCCCTTTCAGGCGCTCCGTAGACGGGAGCCAGCGGCAGGCGAAGCGCGCTAAGCGGCGACCTGTGCTTATGCAATTGCAAGCAGCCGCCGAAGCTTGTCGCGTCGCAGTGCCGCAGCGCTGCCGCCAGCCGGCGAGCGCCCAGTCGTCATGCATCGCGGAGGCAGGCAAGCAGTTGCGCGTCAAACACCACCCTACGCAGCCCCACCTCAAAGCGCCGCAGGCATCTTCCCAACCCTCGCATCGCGAAGATAAAGGAAGGACGAAAGCCCAACAGCCGCCGCCGCCGCAATAGCCGCAAACAGAAACACTGACCCGTATCCGAACTCGCCAGCAATGTACCCGGCCAACGGACCGGTAATGCCGAGCGACAAGTCGAGGAAAACCGAGTAAGCCGACAGAGCCGCGCCCCGGCTTGCGGGCGGCACGAGCCCGACGGCCTCCACGCCAAGCGCTGGAAAAACCAGCGCGAAGCCGAACCCTGTCAGCGCCGCGCCCGCCAGCGCCACATGCGGCTCGGGCGCGAGCCACAGCATCAGCAAGCCGGCACACTCGAACGAAAACGAAGCAATCGCAACGCGGAATCCGCCATAGGTTTTGATCGTGTTGGCAAACAGCAGCCGCGCGCCGATGAAGAGCGTGCCGAATACCGTCAGCGACAACGCGGCGTTCGGCCACTGCTTCGCCGCATAGAACAACGTGATAAACGTCGCGATCGATCCAAAACCGGCCGAGCCGAGCGCGAGGCCGATGCCGTGCGGCAGCACGCGCGTGAATACGCTTCGGTACGACATGCGCTCGCCGTGCACGAGGGGCACCGGCGCGATCGATCGCGCAAGATAGAAGCCGAGCGCCGCCAGCAGCATCACCAGAATGCCGAGCGCCGCGAAACCGACCGTCCGCTCGATCGCCACGCCGAGCGGCGCGCCGACCGCGAGCGCGCCATACGTGGCAATGCCGTTCCATGAGATGACCCGCGCATTGTTGCTCGTGCCCACGCGGCCGATCCCCCAGAGAATCGCGCCGGTGCCGCACAGGCTCTCGCCGAATCCGAGCACGAGCCGGCTGCAGACGAGCAGCGCGAGACTCGCCGCCGGCCAGCGTCCGCACAACACGGCCAGCAGCAACAGAGCGCCGCTCGCGCCACATCCGAGCAAGCCGATCGACACGGTGCGCTTCGGCCCGAGCGTGTCGGCGGAACGGCCGGCGAGCGGCCGCGACGCCAGCGTCGCCAGGTACTGCACGCTGATCGCCGCGCCCGCGAGCACGGCGCTGTAGCCGAGGTCGTCGTGGACGTAGCCTGGCAGCACGGCGAGCGGAATGCCGATCGTCAGATAGCAAAGAAACGTGAAAAAGACGACCGGAATGATCTGCAGGGTCGTCGCCAGTTCGCTGCGAGGTGTGGCTGAATCGGTGGACATGGGGAAAACGAGACTTGAAAACGGCGGGAAGGCGTGATTTTCCCATGGAACCGATTCTCGTGCAGCGTTTGCTTAATAATGATCGGACGAAAGAGGGCGTGAAACGCCGCGAAAATGCCGCTTACGTCGCGTGAAACGCTCCGTTCGCCGAGCAACACGACTGCGGGGAAACACAAATACTGTCCGAAACGCAATGTCAGTACGGAAAACACCTCAATCGGGCCACCCCAACATAAGCCAACCGCCCGCCAAACTCATCTCAATATCGCTTTGCGAATATGTCCCGCATGCGATTGCCGCTATGGGTTCTATTTATTGACGGTGATAGTTTTCGAACCATCCCCGCGGCGCTGGCAGCCGCACACGAGATTCGAGAACACCGAGAGCACGAGACATGACTGAGCCGATTCGCTTCTATCACCGCAACGCGATCCGCGAGATCAAGGACGCGCCCGTCACCCGCACGGTCCTCCAGTATCTGCGCGAGGACGTGCATTGCACGGGCACCAAGGAAGGCTGCGCCGAGGGCGATTGCGGCGCCTGCACGGTCGTGATCGGCGAGCGCAACGAAGCGGGCGGCGTCGACTTCAAGACGGTCAACGCCTGCATCCAGTTCATGCCGACGCTCGACGGCAAGGCGCTCTTCACCGTCGAAGACCTGCGCCAGCCTGACGGCTCGCTGCATCCGGTGCAGGAGGCGATGGTCGAATGCCACGGCTCGCAGTGCGGTTTCTGCACGCCGGGCTTTGTCATGTCAATGTGGTCGCTGTATGAAAAGCACGGTCACGAACATAGCTGCGCGAACCGGACTGTGCCGTCGCGCGAAACGATCAGCAATGCGCTGACGGGCAATCTGTGCCGCTGCACCGGCTATCGTCCGATCGTCGATGCAGCCGTGCGCATGTTCGAAGCGCCCGCGCCCAAGGCGCCGGTCAACGTCGACGCCTTGGCGCGCTCGCTCGCCACACTGCAACGCGACGACACCTTCCATTACGAACACGCCGGTCAGCGCTTTCACGCGCCGCGCACCGTCGAAGCGCTCGCGCAGATCAAAGAGGCCGAGCCGGCCGCGCGCATTCTCGCGGGCAGCACGGACATCGGCTTGTGGGTCACCAAGCAGATGCGCGAGCTCGGCAATGTGGTCTACGTGGGGCAGATCGCCGAATTGCAGAAGCTCGAAACGCGCGGCGAGTGGATCGAAATAGGCGCGGGCGTCACCGTCGAAAAAGCCTATGCGGAGATCGCCAAGCAGTACCCCGAACTGACGGAGATGTGGCAACGCTTCGCGTCGCTGCCGATCCGCAACGCAGGCACGCTCGGCGGCAATATCGCCAACGGCTCGCCGATCGGCGACTCGATGCCCGGCCTCATCGCGTTGGGCGCGCGCGTGATTGTGCGCGGCGGTGCGATCGAACGCGAAATGCGGCTGGAAGACCTGTACCTCGCCTATCAGAAGAAGGATATGGCCGAGCATGAGTTCGTCGTGAGCGTGAAGGTGCCGACTCGAACCGGCGTGCGCGAGAAGCTGCAATTTCGCACGTACAAGCTGTCGAAGCGCTTCGACTCGGACATCTCGGCCGTGTGCGCGGCGTTCTCGTTCATCGCGGACGGCAAGCTGATTCGCGAGCCGCGCATCGCATTCGGCGGCATGGCGGCAACGCCGAAGCGCGCGACGCATGCCGAAGCCGTGCTGCGCGATGCCGAATGGCACGAAGCCACCGCACAGGCCGCGATGCTCGCGCTCGGCAACGACTACGCGCCGCTCTCCGACATGCGCGCGACCAGCAACTATCGTCTGGAAGCCGCGAAAAACACCTTGTATCGCTTCTGGCTCGAAACGCGTCCGCACAATCCGCTGCCGAAAAACGCGCTCGATGTGCGCGCGGTCGAAGCAGCCTGCGCGCCTGCCGGCGTCGACGTTGACATCGGCGGTCAGCTCAACGCCGCCGCAAGCGCCTGACGCGCGCGATCCACGAGCAACACGGAGAACACAACAATGAATCAGCATGCCGAACCATTCCTGAAAGACGCTCAGGCACTCGACGACTTCACGCAGGTCCACGTATCGCGTCCGCATGAATCGGCGCATCTGCACGTGAGCGGCCGCGCCACTTACACCGACGACATTCCAACGGTCGCGGGCACGCTGCACGCGGCGCTCGGACTGTCGGCCAAAGCGCATGCGAAGATCGTGTCGATGTCGCTCGACAAAGTGCGCGCGACGCCCGGCGTCGTCGCCGTCTTCACGGCCGACGACATTCCCGGCGCGAACGATGTCGCGCCGATCGTCCACGGCGACGATCCGATTCTCGCGGATGGCATCGTGCAATACGTCGGTCAGCCGGTCTTCATCGTGGTCGCGACGTCGCACGAAATCGCGCGGCTCGCGGCACGCCGCGCCGAGATCGTCTACGAGGAACTGCCCGCAATCCTCACCGCGCAGCAGGCGCGCGCCGCCAATCAATACGTGTTGCCGCCGATGAAGCTCGCGCGCGGCGAAGCGGGAACGAAGATCGCGCGCGCCGCGCATCGCGAGGCCGGCGAAATGCTGCTCGGCGGACAGGAACAGTTTTATCTCGAAGGCCAGATTTCCTACGCGGTGCCCAAGGACGACGATGGCATGCACGTCTACTGTTCGACGCAGCACCCGACGGAAATGCAGCATCTCGTCGCGCATGCGTTGGGCGTTGCATCGCATAACGTGCTGATCGAATGCCGGCGCATGGGCGGCGGTTTTGGCGGCAAGGAATCGCAGTCGGGTCTGTTCGCGTGCTGCGCGGCGCTCGCCGCCTGGAAGCTGTTGTGCCCGGTCAAGCTGCGCCCCGATCGCGACGACGACATGATGGTCACCGGCAAGCGCCATGACTTCCACTACACGTATGAAGTCGGCTACGATGACAAGGGCGTGATCGAAGGCGTCGCCGTCGATATGACTTCGCGCTGCGGTTTTTCAGCGGATTTGTCCGGCCCCGTGATGACGCGCGCGCTGTGTCACTTCGACAACGCGTACTGGCTTTCGGACGTCGCCATCGACGGCTTTTGCGGCAAGACCAACACGCAATCGAACACCGCGTTTCGCGGCTTCGGCGGTCCGCAAGGCGCGTTCGCGATCGAATACATTCTGGACAACGTCGCGCGCTCCATCGGCGAAGATTCGCTCGACGTGCGCCGCCGCAATCTGTATGGCAAGACCGAGCGCAATCAGACGCCGTATGGCCAGGTCGTCGAAGACAACGTGATTCACGAACTGATCGACGAACTCGAAGCGACGAGCCAATACCGCGCGCGCCGCGCGGCCATCGACGAATTCAACGCAAACAATGAGGTGCTCAAAAAAGGCCTCGCGCTCACGCCGGTCAAGTTCGGCATTGCGTTCAACGTCACGCATTTCAACCAGGCCGGCGCGCTCGTGCATATTTATACCGATGGTTCCGTGCTCGTGAACCACGGCGGCACCGAAATGGGCCAGGGCTTGAACACGAAGGTCGCGCAGGTCGTCGCGCATGAACTCGGCGTCGGCTTCAATCGCATTCGCGTGACCGCGACCGATACGAGCAAGGTCGCGAATACATCGGCGACGGCGGCATCGACGGGTTCCGATCTGAACGGCAAAGCCGCGCAGGACGCGGCGCGTCAACTGCGCGAGCGCCTCGCCGCGTTCGCCGCCGAGCGTTTTGGCGCGGGCGAGGTCAAGGCTTCGGAGGTGCGCTTCGCGCATGATCGCGTGATCGTCGGCGAGGTGGTCTTGCCGTTCGAAGAAGTGATCGCCAAGGCGTACCTCGCGCGAATCCAGCTGTGGTCCGACGGTTTTTACGCGACGCCGAAGCTCTACTGGGATCAGGCGAAGCTGCAAGGCCGGCCGTTCTATTACTACTCGTACGGCGCAGCCGTGTCGGAAGTCGTGATCGACACCCTGACCGGCGAAATGCGCGTGCTGCGAGCGGACGCGCTGCATGACGTGGGCGCGTCGTTGAACCCGGCGCTCGACATCGGCCAGGTGGAAGGCGCGTTCATTCAGGGCATGGGCTGGCTCACCACCGAAGAGCTGTGGTGGAACGCAGGCGGCAAGCTGATGACGCACGCGCCGTCCACGTACAAGATTCCGACCGTCAACGATACGCCGCCGGTCTTCAACGTGCGCCTCTTCAAGAACCGCAACGCGGAGGACAGCATCCATCGTTCGAAGGCGACCGGCGAGCCGCCGTTGCTGTTGCCGTTTTCGGTGTTCTTTGCGATTCGCGACGCGGTGTCGGCGGTCGGCGATCACAAGGTGAATCCGCCGCTGAACGCGCCCGCGACGAGCGAGGAGATCCTCAAGGCAATCGGTGCGGTGCGCGCGGCCACGTCCGCGGCGCGCCGCTAACAGAGAAGAGGGATGAGCGCGAGGAAAGACTGCTCTTCCATTCAGATCGGGCGGCGCAGCGCGGTGCAAGCACCGCGCGCGGCGCCGATGCACATCGTGCTGTTCGGCGCAGGACACGTGGGTCATGCGCTGATCGAGTTGCTCGGCAATCTGCCGTGCGTGGTTCAGTGGGTCGACGAGCGCGACGAACTCTTTCCCGACGAGACGCCCGCGAACGTGCAGATCGAAGCCACCGACACGCCCGATGCGATCGTCGATGCCGCGCCGCCCGGCGCCTGGTTTCTCGTGATGACGCATAACCATGCGCTCGATTTTTCGCTCGCCGAACGCATCATGCGGCGCACCGACTTTTCTTACTTCGGCATGATCGGTTCGAAGACGAAGCGCGTGAAGTTCGAGCGGCGTTTGCTGGAGCGTGACGTGGAGCTTGAACGGCTTGAGCAGATGACGTGTCCGATCGGCGTGCCCGGCATCGTCGATAAGGCGCCTGCGATGATCGCCGTCGCGGTGTGCGCGGAGTTGTTGCAGGTTCGCGGGCGGCGGGCTGCTGCGTGTACTTCGATGCAAACGGACGCGGAATACAAGCGGCCTCTCAGCGTCTAAGCGATAAACGTCCAACGCGCCTGAGTAACTTGAACTGAAACGCATGGACCGCGTGAGTCCATCACGCCACAACTCACCGCCCCCGCTTCGCCCCCCGCGCTTTCTGCGCGACCAGCCCATCCGACACCCCGGACATCAACGCGCGCAGCCAGCCGAGATCGCTTGGGCGATCCGGCTGCGGATGCCACATCTGATAACACTTGATACGCGGAAACGGAATCGGCGCCTCGACGACCGCGAGCGGCAGAATGCTCGCATAGTGGGTCGCGAAACGACGCGTCGTCGTGAAGATGAGATCCGATTGCAGCAGCGTCTGCGGCACGAGGCCGAAGTAGGGCAGCGTGGCGACGATGCGCCGCTCGGCTTTCGCGCGCGCGAAACCCGTGTCGATCGCGCCGCCGCGCGCGCCGCTATACGGCGTCGGCGCGAGATGCGGCGCGGCGAGATAGGCTTCGCGCGTGAGCGGCGCGCGCGTCAGCGGATGATCCGCGCGCATCATGCACACGACAGTGTCCGAAAACAGATCGCTGCGCTCGAAACGCGGATCGGGCTTCGGCCAGTTGCCGATCACGAGATCGAGCTCGCCGGCATCGAGCGCGGCGGAATGTTCGAGCGTCGGATTCAGCGAATCGATTTCGAGCCGCGCATGCGGCGCCGCCTCGCGAAACTGCGCGATCACGGTCGGCATGAAGAAGTCGTTCAGATAATCGGGTGCGGCCACGCGAAACGTGCGGCGCGAGCGGCCCGGATCGAAATCGCCGTGCGGCGTGGCCACGAAATCGACTTCGCGCAGCACGCGTTGTGCCGACGCAAGCAGCGATTCGCCATATTCGGTCGGCACCATGCCCGACTTGCCGCGTACGAGGATCGGGTCGTTCAGCGTCTCGCGCAGCTTGCGCAGCGCCGTGCTGATCGCGGGCTGGGTTTGATTGAGCCGCAGCGCGGCTTGTGTGACGCTGCGCTCGACAAGCAGCGTGCGCAGCACGCGCACGAGCCAGATGTCGAGGGAGGCGGCGGTGTCGTCCATGGTAGAAGCCAAGCGAAGGCGAGCGGGCGTTGTGCCCCGGTGCCCGAAAGTCAGCCGCGCGCAGGCCCGGCAACACGCGGGTCATGCATCGCGCAAAGGTTATAACCTTAGGCCCGATTGCACCGCGGCGGCCATAGCGGGCACGGTATGACCGGCATCAGCCGCGCAAGCGCGGCCACCGCGCGTCATGCCGCGCTTGCGGCCACCACGCGTCACGCCGCGTGCTCCGCGTTCAAAGGTCCGCGAGACCCGAGGGCAACGCGCTGATCCGCTTCACTTCGCTCGATTCCAGCCAGTTCGGCGTGCGCGCGCAGTACAACACCATCGGCAGCGCGTCCTCGCCCCAGAACAACTGGTCGTTCAGACGAAAGGTCGGCACGCCGTAGACGCCGAGCCCGATTGCATCCGCCGTATTGCGCCGCAACTGGGCTTGCACTTCCTCGCTCTTGATGAGTTCCGGACCATCGGGCATGCCGACGCGCTCGCACAGTTCGGCGAACGCCTCGTCGGTCGAAGGATCGCGGCCTTCGCGCCAGATGAAGCGGAAGATTTCGCGCACGCACACCACGTCGGCCTGCGCGGCGGTGGCGAGCAACAGCGGCTTCATCGAGTCGAACGGATGGGCCGGCGGCATCTTGTAGGGAATGCCGAGCTGTTCCGCGCGAAAGAGCGCGTGCCGGTACATGAAGGTGCGCTTGGCCGGCACGCTGTACGCCGGCCGCTGCCCCCAATGGCGATACAGGTCGTTCAGCACCACGGGCGTGAAGGCGAAGTCGAAGCCCGGCCATTTGTCGTGTTGCTCGAGCAGCAGGTACGTGAACGGCGAGACGAAATCGTAGAACCACAGCGGCTGCGCGGCGTCGATGCCAACGGTCATATATGTCTCCCGGATTGCCTGTCCGACAGATCGGCGGATGCGTCTGCTAGATCGTCGGAATTGTAATGATCTTACGCGGTGCGGCTGCGGCTTGCACCGTCAATCTGGTTTGCGGCGCTCGTCGGCGCGGGTTTCGCCGATCTCGGCGGCTTCGTTCGGCGCGGCGGGCGCGGCGTCGGTTTCGGCGGCTTTGCCGGGCTGGTCCGCGCTGTCCGCCTGGTCGGTGCCGTCTGCTTCGATGGCCGCAGCTTCCGCTTTCTCGGTTTCGTCGTCCGCGGTATCGAACGCCTCCGACATCTCGCGCCGGCCGTCGCGGCTTTGCGTGAGCCTTGCCCGCACGAAGCCGATATGCTCGCGCAGCACATAGAACTGGTCGGCATACGCGAGCGGCATCTTCAGACCGTTCACCGAATCCTCGATCGCGTCGAGCCGTTGCAGCAGCGACGCCCGCTCGGCCGCCGAATGATCGCTGAGCGCGCTGCGCTCAATCGCGATCAGCGCGCCGTACCAGCGATAGATGCGCGACTTCACGCGCCACGCATACAGCGACGGCACGAGCCGCAGCGCCGGAATCAGCAGCACGATAAGCGGCACGACCACCACCAGCAGACGGTCGGCGAGGCTCGCGAGCCAGAACGGCAACACCCGGTACAGGAAGCCTTTGCCCGACTTGTAGTAGCGCGCGGCGTCGTCGCTGATCGGGAAGTCGTGGGCGAGCGGCGCGGGGAATTCGCCGGCGCGCTGCATGATGTTCGCCTTGCCGTGCACCTCGCGCGCGGCGTCGATCAGAAGGTCCGACAGCGCCGGATGCAGCGAGTCGCGCGCCACCAGTTCGGCGGTCGGCGCGACCATGTGAATCGGCGCGGACGGCAGATTCTTGCCGAGGTCGAAGGCGCCCATCGGCAATTCGAGCTGCGTCAGATACGGAAAGCGCCGCGTGTACGCGTCGGCCTGGACAAAATCGTAGAACTGCACGTTCGGCGTACGGTAAAGCTTGCCCATGACCGCGGGCTGCGCGGAATCGCCGGCCAGAAAAGCCGCATCCACCTTGCCGGAGACGAGCGCCTGCGCGGCGTCGTCGCCGGAAAGCGGCAGCAGTTTCGTCGTGCCGCCGGGCTCGATGCCGTTCGCCTTGAGGAGCGCGAGCGCCAGTTGGCGCGTGCCGCTGCCCTCGGCGCCGACCGCGAGGCGCTGGCCCTTGAATTCGGCGAGTCGCGCAACCGTGGGGCCGTGATAGAAGATCGCGAGCGGCACATATGACACGCTGCCAAGCGATATCAGCCCGTTGCTCGCCGTGCCCGGCGCCATGCCGTCCTGCACGAAGCCGACGTCGACGTCCGAGTTCGGGTCCGACAGCCGCTTGAGGTTTTGCAGCGAGCCTTCGGAGGGCAGCACCTTCAACGTGATGCGGTTGCGCGCCAGAATCTCCTTGTACTTCTGCGCGGCGTTCCAGAAGGTGCTGCCCTCGGGACCGGCGCTGATGGTCAGCGTGCTGGGCGGCGCGGGCTGGATCAGGCGCACGGCGACCCAGATCGCGGCCACGGCGATCAGGAAGATCGGTCCGAACGAGACCGCGAGGTCGCGCCATGAGATCGCGACAAAACGCGCGACGAGGCGGGGAGGGCGTAGGCGGCCGGGGACTGGCTTCATCGGATGACGGGGACGGCGACTGTCGAAGGTGAACTGGAATGCGGCGCTGCGCGTGGCGCCGATGGTACCTGAGATTGCCGCGGCGGCGGAATGCGCGGCGTCGGCGCGCGCCGAGAAAGCCGTAACAAAAGGTGACTGCGGGTGACTGCGGGTGACTGCGGGGTGACTGCGCCCGCCGGAGAATCGCCACTGACCCGCATCGCGTATGACTAAACCCTTTGCGCTTCTGGCCCGGCTAGATTAAATTGTGCATCGCTGCCGCGAACACACGTCTCGCGCGGCGCGACCCGGCACGACAGACAAGAACCGGGCGCGTCGGCGGATCTCGCGGCTTGCCGGTTTCCGTACCGCATCGCATGCAGGTCAGTATCGTCAGCGCGTGCGGTATAGGCAGCCGGTCTCTCTTTGTGCCTCTCGCATCTCGTGTCGCCGCCCATAGCCGGCCATTGCCTCGCCGCGCGCATTGTCGCGCCTCGGCCAGGGCCGCAGGTAGTCGTAACGAAGCCGCTTATTCAAGCGGTCCAATATGAAGCTAAGGAGAGAAGAAATATGAAATCGGTCGGTTTTCTGAAGACGCTGGGCTCGGTGGTGGCAATGGTGGTGGCATGCAACGTCTATGCTCAGGCAAGCGATGCAACGGCAACCGGCACGACAGCCGCCCCCGCCGCCAGCGCGAAGGCGAGCAAGAAGGCCAATAGCCAGCTCGGCCGCAAGGTGCGCGCCGCGATCTCGAAGACGCAAGGCGTCGACGTGTCGAACATCTCCGTGCGTGCCCGCGGCGGCGCGGTGACGCTGACGGGTTCGGTGCCCGACCAAGGCCAGATCGACGCGGCCGGCGAGGCAGCGAAGGGCGTCGCGGGCGTGACGTCGGTGTCGAACAAGCTGTCGGTGATGCAGCAGTAAGCGTGACGAGCGGGCGCATCGGTCAGCCCGCCCCGACGGCGCGCTGACCGGCTGCGTGAGTGGGCGAGATAGCGCCGGAAGCCGCTCTTTACACGGCTCTTTATACGGCTCTTTATTCGGCTCTCAGCGCGGCTCCCGACGCAATGCGCCGTTCGATGCATGCGAAAAAGCTCCGGCAATCCTGCAGGAGCTTTTTTTCGTCACGCGATTACGCGCGATCATTCACAAGCAGCGACGATGGCGTCGCCATAGCTCGATGCGGTGCGGCGCTGCGCCGTCGTCCGACTGTGCGCAATGACACATTTGGGACGCTGCCCAAAGCGTACTGTGTGCATGGAGAACTGGAGTCATCGCCATGCAAACCACGCTCCTGCGCTATACCGATCTACCTATCACCGACCGCGCCGCTTTCGAACTGGTCTGCGCGCGGCACGGCTTCGCGCCCGCGCATTTCGACGTCAGCGTTCACGCCGATCCGGCCGATCCCGCCCAGGGACGCCTCGTCACCGTGCGGCGCGGCGGCTGGGCGCAATCCTATTACGACCGTCAGGGTCAATGGGTCAGACAGTTCGAGGCCGATCTCACCTGCCGCTTCTTCAGATGATTCGCGTCACGGCGGCGGGCACCCTCAGCACCACCCCCAGCGCCGCTCTCAGGCCAGCACGAGACGCACGCCGACCAGCGTGAGCGTGGCGGCGAGCAGATTGCGCAGCAGCGCATCCGGCGCGCGCGCGGACAGCATGCTGCCGATCGCGATGCCCGGCAGCGAGCCGACCAGAAGCGACAGCAGCATCGACCAGTCGACGGAACCGAGCAGCCAATGGCCCGCTCCCGCGAGCAGCGTGAGCGGCACCGCATGCGCGATGTCCGAGCCGACGATGCGCATGGTCGGCAGCAGCGGATAAAGCAGCAGCAACACGGTCACGCCGATCGCCCCCGCGCCCACCGAGGTTAGCGACACGAGCACGCCGAGCACGGCGCCCGTCAGCATGGTGAGCACAAGCGTGCGCCCCTGGCTCGGCGTGCGGCGGCGGTGCGCGCCCAGCGCGGCGAGCTGCGGACGGAACACGAGCGCGACCGCGGTCACGAGCAGCGCGGCGCCGAGGACAAGCTGGATCAGCCGGCTCGCGCCCGGCGTGTCCATCCCGTAGCGGTGCAACAGCAGCAGCGTGATGGTCGCGGCGGGCACGCTGCCGGCCGCGAGCCGCAGCGTCACCTGCCAGTCGACGGAACCCTTCAGGCCGTGGACCAGCGTGCCCGTCGCCTTGGTGGCGGCCGCGTACAGGAGGTCGGTGCCGACGGCCGTCGCCGGATGCACGTTGAAGAGCAGCACTAGAATCGGCGTCATCAGCGAGCCGCCGCCCACGCCCGTCAGTCCGACCAGAAAGCCGACGAACAGGCCGGACGCGGAGTACAGCAGATCGATATGCGGAAGAGCCATTGAAGAGACCGCGGGCGGTCGGTGGATTGACGGTTAGGGCACGGGCGGCGCGCGTGCCTCGACCGCCGACGCGGGTCAGCAAGCTGGAAAGAAGGCGGCGCCCGGCGCGGCGAAAGCCGCTATTGTCGCAAAACTGACGCCGGAGCGTACGGAATGCGCGGAAGCGGGCGTGCCGCGAGGTCTGAGAGCGGGGTTGAGAGCGGCGCGCCGCTCAGAGCGCGCGGCGAATTTCGACGACGCCGAACGCCGCCAGCATGATGCCGACGAACCGGTCGATCGCGAGTCGCAGCTTGCTGCCGATCGCATGCCGCGCCAGCGACACCACGGTCACGAGGAAACACCACCACGCGATCGAGCCGCAGAACACGCCGCCGACGGTGGTCAGCGCGATCGTCGATGAAAATGCGCCGCGCGGCGCGAGCGTCGTGAACAGCGCGGCAAACATGATGACCGTTTGCGGGTTCGTCAGCGTGAGCAGCAGCGAGCTTGCGTAGGCACGCAACGCGCCGGCGCGGCCCACCTGCGCGAGCTTGCCGTTGCTGTTGCCGTTGCTGTTGCTGTTGCCGTTGCTGTTGCTGTTGCCGTTGCTGTTGCCGTTGCCGTTGCCATTGCCGTCTGGTTCGCCGTTGTCCGTGTCGGCGGGCGCTTTTTGGAGCAGCGTGCGCACGCCGAGATACAGCAGGAACAAGCCGGCGAGCAGATGCAGCGGCCGGTCATAAGCCAGCATGAACTGCGAGATGCTGACGAGGCCGAGCGCGGCGATCAGACCATACAACGCGTCGCCCGTTGCTATGCCGAGGCCGATCGCAAGCCCCGCCCGCGGACCGCCGGTCAACGTGCGGCGAATGCAGAGCATGCCCATCGGGCCGACCGGCGCGGCAATCGCGAGGCCGACGCCGGCGGCGGTGAAGAAGAGGCTGGTCATCGACATGGCGGGTTCCGATGGTTGTTGTCTGGATAGCGCGGGGCGAGCGATGTGTGTCTAAAAGCTGCAACCCGCCGCCTCCCACGACCATCGCCCAGCATAGCCACAGCGCATCCCCCGAGCAAGCGCCGACTCCACACAATGTCACTAACCGTGAATACCCTGGCCTCGCGCGGCTGCCGCTTCTCATCGGGCATAATTTTCCGCACTAAAATCCTCGGAGCCGATGTCCATGTGGCAGATCGATCAGGTGACGTTGCGCTTGTTCATCGCCGTGTGCGAGGAAGGCACCATCGCGCGCGCCGCGGAGCGCGAGTTCATTGCGCCTTCGGCGGTCAGCAAGCGGATCGCCGATCTCGAAGCGCTCGTCGACGTCGCGCTGCTTTCGCGCAGTCAGCGCGGCGTGCGCGCGACGGCCGCCGGCGAGGCGCTGTTGCGGCATGCGCGGCTCATCATGCGCGGCCACGAACGCATGCAGGCCGAACTCAGCCAGTACGCGGCCGGCGCGCGCGGGCATGTGCGCGTGCTGGCGAACGTATCGTCGATGGTGGAGTTTCTGCCCGAGGCCTTGTCCGAATTCCTGAAGGCCAATCCGCAGATTCGCGTGGATGTCGAAGAGCGCGTGAGCGCGGAGATCGTGCGCGGTCTCGAGGAAGGCGTTGCCGATCTCGGCATTTGCCGCGATGTCGTGTCGATGGGCAGTCTCGACGCGCTGCCGTACCGCGCCGACCATCTCGCGCTGATCGTGCCGCGCGGTCATCCTCTCGCTGCGGAGGCCAACGTCGGCTTCGAACAGACGCTCGCCTTCGATCATCTCGGCCTCTCGTCGAACGCATCGGTCAATGCACTGATGCAGCGGATCGCGGCCGAGAAAGGGCGCGAGTTGAACTACCGCACGTACGTGTCGACCTTCGACGCCGCGTATCGCTTCATCCAGGCCGGCCTCGCGGTGGCGATCCTGCCAGGCGAAGCGCTGCCGCGCCATGCCGCCGACGAATACGGCATCGTCGCCGTGCCGTTGCGCGACGCATGGGCCGAGCGGCGCTTCGTGATCTGCGTGCGCGACCGGAGTGCGCTGACGCTTGCCGCGTCGCATCTGCTGGATCATTTGCTGCGCGCGGTTTAGGGCGTTGCGCCGCGGTTGCGCCTTACTACTACTCACGCTCCACGCACGCGCCGCCCCTTCTGAAAACCCCTTAAGGGTTTCCCCTCTGCGACGCCGCACGGCCGTCCCGCTTGCTTCGCCGGCCATCGTCAACGGCGATGGAGTGCTTCGTCAACGCAGACTTTGCTACGCGCACGCGCGCAGGCACGCTGTGATCCGTGCTTCATTTCCCCGCATTTTTTCGCAGGAATTCAACCCATGAGCGACATGAGCGACATGAGCGACATGAGCGATACGAAAGAACGCGTCGTCATAACCGAAGTCGGCATGCGCGACGGTCTGCAAAGCATCGCGCGAACGATGCCCACCGAATTCAAGCGCCGCTGGATCGATGCCGCGTATGCCGCCGGCGTGCGGCACATGGAAGTGGCGTCGTTCGTGCCGGCGAAACTGTTGCCGCAGATGGCCGACGCCGACGAAGTCATCGCTCACGCACTCGGCTACCGCGATCTGATCGTGACCGCGCTCGTGCCCAATCTGAAGGGCGCGCAACGCGCACTCGAAGCGGGCGTCCATCGGATCGTCGCGCCGATTTCGGTGAGCACCGCCCACAGCCTCGCGAACGTGCGCAAGACGCCCGCCGAAATGATCGATGCGTTCGCAACCATGCGCGACGCGATCGACAGCGCGCAAGGCGCAGGCACACGGCGCGTGCAACTGATCGCCGGTTTGTCGACGGTATTCGGCTGCACGCTGCAAGGCGCGGTGCCTTACGCGGACATCGCCGCGATCGCACGCGACGCCGTCAACGCAGGCGCCGACGTGATCGCACTCGGCGACACGACCGGCGAAGCCACGCCGCGTCATGTCGGCGAGATCATCGACCTCGTGCGCGGCGTCGCGGGCGACAAGCTGCGCTCGCTGCATTTCCACGACACGCGCGGCCTCGGCCTCGCGAATACGCTGATCGCGCTGCAACACGGCATCCGCGAGTTCGACGCGTCGCTCGCCGGACTCGGCGGCTGCCCGCATGCGCCTGGCGCGACGGGCAACGTCAACACCGAAGACCTCGTGTTCATGCTTAACAGCATGGGCTACGAGACCGGCATCGACCTTGCCCGCCTGATCGCGTCGCGCGACGTGCTCGCCGATGCCTTGCCGGGCGAGCCGCTCTACGGCTACCTCGCGCGCGCCGGTGTGCCGAAGCAGTTCGCGATCTCCCAACCCAGCCAATCTTCAACTCCTTCGTGCTCGCAGGTGCCGCAATGAACGCCTCTTCTTTTACCGACACTTCCGCCGCCGACGCGCCGCAACGCGCGTTGCCGCTCGCCGGCATTCGCGTGATCGAGCTTTCGCATATGGTGATGGGTCCGACGTGCGGGATGATCCTCGGCGATCTCGGCGCCGAAGTCATCAAGGTCGAGCCGCCGCGCGGCGACGGCACGCGGCGCCTGCTCGGCACCGGCGCGGGTTTTTTCCGCACCTTCAATCGCAACAAGAAGAGCGTCGCGCTCGACCTCGATAACGAGGCGGGAGTTGCCGCGCTGCATGAGCTCGTCGATACCGCCGATGTGTTCGTCGAAAACTTCAAGCCGGGCCGCATGGCGAGCCTCGGTCTCGACTACGCGTCGCTGCGCGAGCGCAACCCGAAGCTCATCTACGTTTCGCACAAGGGCTTTCTCAACGGGCCTTATGAGCACCGGCTCGCGCTCGACGAAGTCGTGCAGATGATGGCCGGCCTCGCGTATATGACGGGCCCCGTGGGCCGTCCGCTGCGCGCGGGCAGTTCGGTCAACGACATCATGGGCGGCATGTTCGGCGCGATCGGCGTGCTGGCCGCGTTGCACGAACGGCATGCGAGCGGACGCGGCAAGGAAGTGCAGAGCGCGCTCTTCGAGAACTGCGTGCTGCTGTCCGCGCAGCACATGCAGCAGTATGCGGCCACTGGCGTGGCGCCTGCGCCGATGCCCGAGCGCATCAGCGCATGGGCCGTCTATGACGTGTTCACGCTGGCCGGCGACGAGCAGATGTTCATTGCCGCAACGGGCGACGGTCAATGGCGCGCGTTGTGCGGGATTCTCGGCCGCGCCGATCTGCTCGCCGACCCCCGTCTCGCGACGAATAACGATCGGGTGCTCGCGCGCTCATGGCTGCTGCAGACGCTCGGCGAAACGCTGCGGGAATTCGACGGCGCGGCGCTCGTGCCGCAGTTCGAACGCGACCATATTCCGTTCGCGTCGATCGTGAAGCCCGAAGAACTGTTCGACGATCCGCATCTGAACGAAAGCGGCGGCCTCGCGCGTCTCACGCTCGACGACGGCAGCGAAACCGCGATGCCGCTGCTGCCCATTTCGATCGACGGTGAGCGTTTGCAGCCGCGTCAGCCGATCGCGAAGATCGGCGAGCACACGGCTGAGGTGCTGCGCGAACTCGGTTATGACGACGCGCGGATCGCCTCGTTGACGAGCGGTTCAAATCAGACGCCGCGCGAAGCCGCATAGCGGGTTTCTTGTCGCGCACGCGGTCAACCAAGGCTTAACCGGCAACAGACCGGCATTCAAGGAGACAGACGATGAAGTCGTCGAATCAAACAGTGTATGCAACAGCGCTCGGCGATGCCGGCGCGCTCGGCTTGCCTTCGGGCGCCGGCGCAGCGGCGGGCGGCCGCGCCGAAGAAATCGCCTTGGGCGGCGCGCGCATTTCGGCGCGGCTCGACCGCCTGCCGGCCACGCGTTCCATCTGGAAGCTGGTGATGTTGCTGAGCCTCGGGCTCTTCTTCGAACTGTACGACCTCATGTTCTCCGGCTACATCGCGCCGGGCCTCGTGAAGAGCGGCATTCTCACCGCGACGACGCATGGTCTCTTTGGCACGAGCGGTGTCGCGAGCTTTATCGCCGCATTGTTCGCGGGGCTTTTCATCGGCACGGCGGCTTGCGGTTTTCTTGCCGATCGCTTCGGGCGGCGCGCGATCTTCACATGGTCGCTGCTGTGGTACACGGCGGCGAACATCGTCATGGCGTTTCAGGACACGGCGCTCGGACTGAACCTGTGGCGCTTCATCGCGGGCATCGGCATCGGCGTGGAGATCGTGACGATCGGCACGTACATCTCCGAACTGGTGCCGAAGCATGTGCGCGGCCGCGCGTCCGCGTGCTCGCAGGCCGTGGGTTTTTGCGCGGTGCCGATCGTCGCGTTTCTCTCGTATCTGCTGGTGCCGCATCAATATTTCGGTCTCGACGGCTGGCGTCTCGTCGTATTGACCGGCGTGGTCGGCGCGATCGTCGTCTGGTGGATTCGCCTCGGTTTGCCGGAGAGTCCGCGCTGGCTCGCGCAAAAAGGCCGCCTCGCCGAAGCCGACGCGATCATGACGCGGCTCGAGGCGCGAGTCGAACGCGAGTATGGACGTGCACTGCCGGAGCCTGCATTGCCCGAGCCGGTGCGGGCGCGCGCTGCGTTCCGCGATCTGCTCGTGCCGCCGTATCGCAAGCGCACGCTGATGCTGATCATCTTTCACGTATTCCAGACGATGGGCTACTACGGCTTCGCGAACTGGATTCCGACCTTGCTGATCAAGCAGGGCATCACGGTGACGACGAGCCTGATGTACGCGAGCATCATCGCCGTGGCCGCGCCGCTCGGGCCGCTGCTCGGCTTGCTGATTGCGGACCGCTTCGAGCGCAAGACGGTGATCATCTGCATGGCTGCGGTCAACGTGGTGTGCGGGCTGCTGTTCAGCCAGGCGCGCGAGACCGTGCTGCTCGTGAGTCTCGGCGTGTGTCTCGTGCTGGCCGGCAACATCATTTCCTACAGTTATCACGCGTATCAGGCCGAACTCTTTCCCACCAGCATTCGCGCACGCGCTGTCGGTTTCGTCTATTCGTGGAGCCGGCTTTCGGCGATGTTCTCCGCATTCGTGATCGCCGGATGCCTGAGAGAGTTTGGAGTGAATGGCGTGTTCGCATTCATTTCGAGTGCGATGGTGATCGTGATGCTCGCTATCGGCACACTCGGGCCGAAGACGCGCGACGTCGCACTGGAGGACATCTCTAAGTAGCGCACTGGGCGCGAGAACAAACGTGCTCGCGCTTCAATAATCTTTCCGGCAATGTGCGGTAGCGCACGTTGATTGCCGCCACGAGTTCGCGGCGCCGCGCGGTCGTTCGGATCGCAACGGCAGCGGCGGCGGATTTGCGTCCGGAATGGGCGATACCGCGCATTTCACAGCGGAAGAAGTCTTGGCCTTGGCGCAAATTTGCAGGATGTTGGGTGTAACGTTTTCTGGCGACTGTTGCCGGTGCATCGGCAAGTCGCGGGTTTCGGAGACGACGCGCGTCACGAATGCGCGCCACATACTAACTATCGGATGAGAGCGCCTAGTGGGCCGTTTTTGGTCACGTGCGCGGATCATCTCGCCGCTGTGAAGCGGGCGGTCATCAGAGAGATAAATCGTGAGGATTCTTCAACTGGTTCACGCACCACGATTGTCGGGGGCAGAAGTACTCGTCAAAGGGCTTGCAATTCATCATCAGCGTGCCGGGCATGAAGTCTGTATGACTTCGCTGCTGCCGCAGCAGGACGATTTCGCCGACATTCGCGCGGAACTCAACGCGGCCGGCGTGATGTGCCGCTTTCCGCAAGTGCGTCATGGACGCGCGGGCAAGCTGGTGCACCTGTATCGCGTAGTGCGCGAGTTTCGGCCGGATTTCATCATTGCGCATGCGACGCTTGCGGCGCTCTATGTGCGTTTGTTGCCGGTGCATACGCCTATCGCATGGGTAATGCACTCGGGCGTCAACGACTTCGAGAACGGCGCGCTCAAACGCGCCGAACGACTGCTGTCGCGGCGAGCTAGTGCGATCATCGGCGTCTCGCAGCAGAATCTCGACGACTATATGCGCGAGATCGGCAGACATCCGTCGATGGTTGTGATTCCTAATGGAGTGGACGCGTCGCAATTCGCCGCGCCGGACGCCACGCCTGCGCATGACAGCGCCGTGCCGCCGAAGCAGATCGTGCAGCTCGGCCGGTACATAGAAGCAAAGAGTCAGTTGCACACCGTTCGCGCGTTCGAGCGCGTCTTGCAGGTGGAACCCGAAGCACGTCTGCTGCTTTGCGGCGTGGTCGAAGAACTCGACTATCACCGCGCGGTGGTGTCGCTAGTCAGAGAGCTTGGACTCGAGAGCAAAGTGACCGTATGCGGACCGCGCTCGGACGTCGCCGCGGTGTTGCGTTCGTCGCGCGTGTTCGCGATGCCCTCGCGTTTCGAAGCGCAGAGCATTGGCTTTCTCGAGGCGCTGGCGTCCGGCATTCCGGTCGTCGCGAACCGGATTCCTTCGTTCGGCTTTGCGAGCAGCCTGCCCGGCGTGAGCCTTGTCGATACGACGGATGTCGAAGCGTACGGTCATGCGCTCGCTAACGCGCTCAACACGCCGCGCGCACATCGGCAACTCGCCGGTTATACGTTGCATGACACGGCGGATCGCTACATGTCGATCGTGCGCAAGTTCGCAGAGCCTTTGCGCATGTCTGCCTGACACGATCGACCGGCCGCTTCTTTACGCGTCACACGACGTTATTGAGCGAGCCGGTCGATTCGCACCGTCTCCGAAAAAAGCCCCGGCAATTCGCCGAGATCCTGCGGCGTGCCCAGCGTCAGGCCGTTTTTCAGCGGATAGCGCGACAGCGCCGGAGCGCCGCCCGTGAAGTAGAAGTCGCCGAGCGTCGCGTCCACTCGACGATAAAGCGCGAGCGCCGCGCCATGTCTATCCCGCACGTAAGCCGGGAATACATCCGACCACGACATGCCCCGCAACGAAGCGACAGGCGCGGGCATCGCAGCCGGGTCGGCGATATCGAGCGCGGCGATGTCGATCAGCGCGTCCGGGTCAGTGCCGTCGAGGCGCGGCGTGACCAGCAGCAGCGTGTCGCGATCGTCGCCATGAAGCGACGCGACCGCAGGCTTCACGAAGTCTGGCATGAAGCCGGCCGGCAGCATTTTGCGCTCGCCGATCGTCATGCCCGCGTTGCCGTTGCGTATGACCGTGAGCGACACGCGTTCTTGCCCCGTCTCCAGCGCGACGAGCGATGAGCGCGAGCCTGCCTTGCCGAACGGCAAGAGCGTCGCATTCTGCGCGAGACCTTTGGCTTCCACGACGAGCGTGGGCGCCGCAGCAGTGCTTGCCGCGCCGTTCGAGGACGCGAGCCACAAATCGAGTCCGCTGTCCGCGCGCTTCTGTGCAATCAGCACACTCGCGCGATGCGTGCCGGTGAAATCCGCGGCGACGTATTGCTGCGTCAGCTCGGGCTTGAACGCGGTACTTGTTTGCAGCCAGAGGCGCGGCGCGTCGAAATGATCGCCCGCGCTGCGCAGCAGCCAGAACGCGGTGCCGTTCTCGCGCGCGGTGACGATCATCAGATCCGCCTTGCCGTCGCCGTCGAAGTCGCCGAGCAGAAAGCGCGCGCTGTCGAAGCACAACTTGTCGCCCGCGCAGCTTGGCGCGGTGGCGCGTGCATCGAATGGAACCGCGGCCTTGTACCACAGCGCCGGCGGCGCGGCGCGTTCCAGCGACGCGACATAGACATCGAATCCTGGTCCGTCGTGCTGGCGCTGCACGTAGACGGCGGACGCGTCGCCCGTTCCCGTCACGTCGGCATACATGGCGGTCGCGAGCCGCAGATCGTTGGCCTGAATGTGCTGTGTCGTGGCCCAGCGGTAACGGGTGGTGAGCGCCGCGCAGCCGCGCATCGTCAGCTTGCCGCCGGTTTCGCCGAGGCAGTGACGCATCGGCGTGTAGACGAGGCCGAAGTCCCACGGCGTCCAGCGTTGCGCGAGATCCCATTGATCGCAGCTTTCCGCGCGCAGATAACCGTCGCGCTCGGCAATGCATTGCGACGTGGCCACACTCACGAGCGCGGCGTTGCGTGCATTGCCGGGATACACCGTGAGCGGTTCCCATCGCCATTGCTGCGCGGCCGATCCGTTGCACGCGGCGAGTGTGGGCGCCTGGTTCATGCCGGCCGCGGTCACACAGCGGTTCGTCGCCACGTTGAATAGCGTGATCGGGCGCGCGACGAAGTCCGGCACACGGCGATCGCTGCGGTCCGCGAACGCGTAGCGTCGCGCGATCCAGTTGCCGTCCCACTGGAATTCGCCGAACACATGCGACGACTCGCTTCCGTCGACGGAAAAATAGCTCGCGACGATGTCGCGCTTGCGTTGCACCTCGGCAGCAGGAAGATTGCCGGGCCAGCCGCCGGTGGGATAAGTCACGTGGTAGACGATCGGCACGCTGTTGCCGAGCGTCTGCGCGACATGACGTGTAATGCGCGCGGCGAGAATGTGATCCGGGTGCTCGACAAATGGTACGGTGTCCGGATTAAGTGTGTAGATCAGCGTGGCTTGCGCGAGAATCGCTTTCAGTGTCGCGGAGAGCGACTCGCGATCGTACTTCATGCGCCCGGAGCCGTCCGCGTTGATCGGATACGTGGATAGCGTTGCGCGCTGTTCCCATAGCAAGCCGAGCGGCTCGCGGCCGCCGCGCACGCCACCGCCCGGCAGCCGCAGTTCGAGCAGCCGAACCTGCGGCTTGGCTTTCAGCACCATTTCATGCACGAGCTTGCCGGCTATCTCGACGCTCGACTCGTTCCATGCGTCGGGCACACCGGCCATGCGCGCATACGCGAGCCGCGAGGCCTGCTCGCGCGTCAGCACATAGGGGAGCCTGGCGCCGTTTGCGCCGCCGATCAGATGAACCGTGGTGATGCACCATCCGGCATCGAGATGCTCGCTAATCGCGGGATCGACGAACAGCAGATCGTCGTCCAGATGCGCAACGACGGTGACGAGCGTTCCCGCCTTGCAGTCCGCCGCGCGCGCTGCCGTTGGTAACACGGCCAACGCGAGCAGCGCGAAGAGCGCTACGCATATTCTCCGAACAACACGGGCCGCCGATGATCGCATGTGCATTCGAGCCTTTTATAGTGCGCTCGATCATACTGCAATCATCTGACGTTCCGCGTTGGCGGGCTAACACTGCGCATGCGGTGGCTGCTTAGCGGAAATACTAGCGGAAGTACTAACGGAAATACGCCTTGGTGTTTTCATGGACGTCGTCGCGCGCGAGCAGTTCGTGAGGCGTGAGCCACAGATATTCGCTGTGCTGATCGGGCCGGCCGACCGGCTGCGCACTCGCTACCGACAACGCATAAGCAAGCACAATGTAATGCGTCGACACGCCAGGCTCGCCCGCGAAATTATCGCTGTAGTGATGTTCGAATACGCCTTCGAAGCGCGCCGAGGAACGTGCGAGTTTCGCGATGCCGAGTTCGGCGTCGGCGATGCGCGAGAACGCGGCGTCGAGCGTTTCGTCCTTGAGGATGCGGCCGCCGGGAACGAACCATGTGCCGCGTGCGGGCCGATTGCGGCGATGACCGAGCAGAACGCGTCCGTCTGCATCGCGAACGAGCAGATCGATCGCGACGAGCGGCGTCAAACGAACAACATCGAGGAAGTCGATTTCCGTCAGCATGCGGGTTCCCGAGCAAGCTCGCTATTGCCACGGTGATTTCCGTGGCAATAGCAGTGTTAATAGTCGCCACGGTTGTCGTCGTCGCGAGTGAGTCTTTGCGCGACGTCCGCGATCAGCAGCAAAAGCATGAGAGTGCCTGCCGCCGCAAACGCGAATGCGCCGGCTATCGCGGCCAGCACGAGCATGATCCACGCAACCCCGTTCATTATTAGCGCCCCCCGCGCGTCGATACAGATGCTAATTGCGGCGGCCGCGGTGTTCTGTGCGCTAGCTATCGCGGTTCGCGTAGTTCTCGTAGTTCGCGTAGTTCTCGCCGCATGACTTCGAGCCGGAACGCTAGCGGGCGACGTAACCTTCCGGCGTAGTGACAGCGTCCTTGAATACGTCGGCGTTACTCGACACCACGTATAAAGGCGTGGGCGACAGTTTCAACGTTGCGACGCCGTCGCGATACGGCACCGCCGCCGCGTTGCCCATCATGTCGAGCGTGGTGACTTCGCCGCTCGTGCCGGGCGCGTCGACACGCAAGCGATATTCGACGCTTTGCCCCGCGTTGAAGCCGGTTTTCGCGCTCCATTTGTCGTTGTCATGAGTCCAGAGCGCGGTCACGATCTTGCCACCACCGAGCCTTCGAAATGCGTACGCATGGACGCCGTTCGGCAACGCTTTGAGCGGCCCGAGCGTGCTCGTTCCGTCGACGATGCGCGTCATCGCCGCCACCGCGAGCGCCGCCGGCTTCGGACTGATGCGAGACGGACCATAGGCGCCTTTCGCATGCTCGAGTTCGAAGAAGATGCCGTAGCCGGGCGCCGCGTCCGGCATGTCCGCGAGATAGAACACGTAGGTCATGTCGGCGCCTTCGCCGAGCAGAATCAGATGCGTGCGCGCGACGACCGCGGCTTGCGCATACAGCACGTCAGCGCCCGGATAGCGCTTGCCATACGATTCGCCGATGTCGTAACTGATGCCCGTCTCGGTCACGAATAGCGGCGCGCCGGGCTTCAGGTATTGCCGCATTTCGTGGCGCAACGCGCGCATCGACGCAGCGAGCGCGCCCGATACCGTGCCCTGATTGCGCGTGTCGGCCACGCGCTCCGGCGGATGCGACGGTGTGGTGCCAATGTCGTAATAGCCGTGCACGGTCATGCCGTCCATATAGCGGCCGATGCCGAGCGGACCCAAACGGCGCATCCACGTCACGTTGCCTTGCACCGATGAATACGTGAGGCCCATCACCACCGCATGCGGATCTGTCTGATGGATGCCTTCCCACACGGCCTTGTACATCGCGACGAAATTCGCGTCGCTGTCGCGCCACGGCAAACCGCCGTCGGCGTCGGGCTCCCAGGTGACCTGATAGTAGTTGTCGCGCTGCTTCGGAAAATAAGTCGTGCGAACGCGATTCGATTCCGCGCCGACCTTCGCCATGTACTCCTTCATCTGCGCGAGTGAAGTGGGTGCATAGCTATGAGTTTGCTTGCCCGTCGTGCTCGCCCATTTGGGGATGCCGTCGAGCTGGATCAGACGCAAGAGATCGCCGCGTTGCAGGTAGGGCGTGAGCTGCTTCGTCGCGGGATCGAAGGTGCCGGGTTTGTCCGGCTCTTCCATGTACCAGTTGCGGTTGTCGTTTATCCACGTGAGGCCGAGCGCGGTATAGACCGGACGATAACCGTCGCCGTCGCAGCAATGCTGACCGGGCGCGAGATACGCGGTGCCCTGGCCGCCGAACCGATGCAGGTCTTCATACGGAAAGCGTACGGCCGGTAGCGTGGCCGCGGTATCGGGCAGCACGCCGAAAGTGGCGATGCCGGCCGGCCGCGTGCCGCGCGATGACAGTTCACCCTGCGCGCGTTCGAGCGACGCGGACACGGCGAAATAGCCCGCTATCGGCGATGCGCAATTGAGCGTCCATGACATTGCGCCAGCGGCGACGCTGAAGCGACCGCTTGCACGCACAACATTCCACGTGTCGCGTAACTGCCAGATGAGCGTATCGTTTTGCGGCGCGCGCGTGGTGAACACAAGCGCAAACGGTTTCGATGCGGCGAAGAGACGCGTGCCGTCGCTCGGTGTATCCGCTTCGATCAAATCGCCTGCGGACGCTGCGCTTGCTTGCGACGAAGGCGCCGAGCAACGCAGGCCCTTGCCGTCAGACGCCTTCGTATCGACCTGCGCCGCCGCTGCCTGGCATTCAACTGCCGATACGCAGAGCGCCGCGAAAAGAACCGCGCGTGCAGTCGCACGCCCCGGCACGGACCTTATAATGCTTCGCACTGCGCGATGCCTGTTTGAATTCGACATACCATCCCCCGTGTATCCCGTGCTGCTCGCGCTGTGTCTCGTCGCGCGAGCGTCGTCAAACTGCTAATTCACCAGGCCAGAGCCGCCGCGACGTAGTGTCCGTTGCTGCATGTTGCGGAAACCGCATAGTGCATTTCCGCAAGCTTCTGGCCGTTTCCGACTGGCGCGCGCCTCGCGCGATCCGCCGCGGGTCCGTCAATTGCGCTGTCATCTTAACGGCCGTTATTCCCCATGTTTCAGGCCTGAAACATTAATCGCCGTATTTATATTGAATGCACCCAATAAGAACAAATTAAATAACCGAAAGGCCGTGCAAGGTGCCTATATTAGACACTGCTTCGCGTTATTGAAGTGCGCGGTTCCTATCGTCAGCCGAAACCTGCGCGGCGGTTGCGCGGGGGAATCTCCACAAGCGGGAGAGTTTGTGCGCAACCGCTCCATTCATTGGCGAAAACGCCTTTATTTTGGCCCTGGTTCCGTGCGGATCGAATTGTAACCGCCCTTTTTTGAGTAGCGAACCAGTGTGCGGTGGCGAACGAAATCGAGTTCTGCTTTGAACTAAGATTCGCACAACGCCAATTCAATGATATGTCGAATCGGCAATTAATTCGGTGCAATTCGGTGTTGGCGGAATATTGCCGAAAATCACCGCGAGCTACTCCTGTCAATGCGCCAACATGTCAGCACTATCGGTCATGGCGGCTAAATACTTGACTAGTGGTGGCTATGATGCACTGCTCAGAGTCGGCCCCGGCGTGGCCGCTGATGGTGAAAGTAAATCCGTTTTCTGGTGAGGATAGCTATGACCTGCGCGAGTCTCGAGTCTGCCATGCTGCGTTGGGTGCACGCACCGAACAAAGGCATGCGCCGCATCGCGATACTGATGTTCAACGACTGCTCGCTGCAAGGCGCCGGCGTTGTAGCCGAAGTGTTCCAGGCAGCGAATGAACTGGCTTCCTCGGGCCCGAGCGGCTGTTCATATGACGTGTGCTTCCTCTCCGCCGATGGCGGCATGGTGACGTCGTCGTCGGCTCTGCGCGTGTGGACCGATGGACTCGACGCGCGACATTACAGCGGCTTCGACGCGCTGTACGTAGCAGGCGGCAAGGGCGCCATCGCGGCGGCGCGGGACGAGCGCCTGATCGCGTGGCTGCGCCGCGTGCGGCACAACACCGGCATGATCCGGCCGATCGCGGAAGGACGCGCGCTGCTCGACGCGGCCTACTTGCCCGACGCAAGCGGCACCTATGCATTGCGCGACGAATCGGCGAAAACACCGCGTCAGAGCGAGCAGGGCGTCGACGCCGGCGATCGTCTCGAGTCGATGCGCAGCGCGCTCGGCATGATCAAGCGCGACCTGGGCGCGGCGGCTGCGCGCACCGTTGCTGAGCGCTTGCTTGCCGATTCGTGCTCGAACCTCGCGCCGCTTCTCAGCGAAGACGGCGCGCTTACGCCAGGCGACAAGGTGCGCGCGGCGGCTCGTTGGCTGCAGGAAAACTGCCAGCAATCTATTTCGATCGCGGACGCCGCGCAGTTCGCGGCGATGAGCGAACGCAACTTCCTACGCCGCTTCAAGATGGAAATGGGCATCACCCCATCGAGTTTTCTGTTGCACGAACGCCTTGCCGTGACGTGCAGCCTCTTGACCGAATCCGAATTGCCGGTCGACAAAATCGCGCGCCGCACGGGCATGGGCAACGGCGACCGTCTCGCCAAGGTGTTTCGCAAGCGAATGAGAATTTCGCCGACCGAGTTCCGGATACAGAGCCGCCGCATGGTCGGCCAGTAGCATCGGCGGGTTGTTTTGCAAGAGTCATAAGGATTGCAGATATGTTGAATCAGGGAGCTGGAAATAATACGTCGTCCCATGCTGGTGAGGACGCACGCGGCGCGCGTTGCACGCGCATCGTCCCGGTCATTCTCGCCGGTGGTTCAGGCACGCGTCTGTGGCCCGTGTCGCGCGAAAACTTTCCGAAGCAGCTCATCGACGTGGTGGGCTCCGATTCGCTGCTGCAAGCCACCGCGCGACGCATGAACGACTTTCCCGCGGGCTGGCAAGTCGATGTTTCGCCGATCATCGTATGCGGTGAAGAACACCGCTTCGTGATTGCCGAGCAGCTTCATGAGAATGGCGTCGAAGCGCGTCTGATTGTCGAGCCCGCTCGCCGCGATACGGCGCCCGCGCTGACGCTCGCGGCCTCGCTCGCTTGCGCTGAAGGGCAGGATGGAATTCTCGTCGTGATGCCGGCGGATCATTCGATCGCCGACGTCAACGCGTTGCAGGCTGCGCTCGAAAACGCGGCACGTTACGCCGAACGCGGCGCGATCGCGACGCTCGGCGTGCCGCCGACGCGTCCCGATACGGGCTTCGGTTATATCCGCATCGGCGCCGCGCTCGGCGACGGCGCGCATGCCATCGACGGCTTCGTGGAAAAGCCCGCGGAAGAGATCGCGGCGCAGTACGTCGCAGCCGGGGTGTACTGGTGGAACAGCGGCATCTTCATTGTGCGCGCAAGCGTCTGGCTCGACACGCTCGCGCGTTTGCAGCCGGACATGCACTCGGCTTGCGAGCGCGCATTCAGCGGCGGTCGCAGCGAAGACGGGTATTTCCGCCCGCTCGTCGATGCGTTTCTGAGTTCGCCGGCCGATTCGATCGACTACGCGGTGATGGAGCGCTTGAGTGAAGCGGCGGACGCTGCTGCCGCCGACACGGCAAGCGCAGATACAAAGGCAAGCGCAAAAGATGCGTCGCCCGCAGGCGTGGTGGTCCGACTCGAAGCCGGCTGGTCCGATCTCGGTTCATGGGACGCCGTCTGGGCCGCGATGGAAAAAGACGCCAACGGCAATGCGGGCCGTGGTCGCGTGGCGTTCGAGGGCGCGGTGTCGAGCTACGCGCATTCCGAAGGACGCCTCGTCGCCTGCGTCGGCACGACGAATGTGGTGGTGGTCGAAACCGCCGACGCGGTGCTCGTGGTGGACCGCTCGCATGTGCAGGACGTCAAGGGTCTCGTGTCGCGCATCAAGGCGCAGAACGCACCGGAGGCCGACGCGCATCGCAAGGTGCATCGTCCGTGGGGCTTTTACGATTCGATCGACCACGGCGAGCGTTTTCAGGTGAAGCGCATCGTCGTGACGCCGGGCGCGCAGCTTTCGCTGCAACTGCATCACCACCGCGCCGAGCACTGGGTCGTGGTGCGCGGCACCGCGCTCGTCACGCGCGGCGAAGAGCAATTCCTGCTGAGCGAAAACGAATCGACTTACATTCCGCTTGGCATCCGGCATCGGCTGGAAAACCCGGGGAAAGTGCCGCTCGAGATCATCGAGATCCAGTCGGGCACTTATCTGGGCGAAGACGACATCGTGAGATTCAACGACAACTACGGCCGCTGCTCTTAAGCAGCGGTCGCGGCGGATTGCGGACAGGAACGGTCAGTACGAGGTAAGCAAAATGCGCAGGTTTCAGGATTTGCTCGCGCGAATGTTCGATGTCGCGCTGGTGCTCGTAGGAGCGGCGGTGGCGTCGCAGATCCGCTTCGACTACCTCGCTCAATCGGGTTTCTATTGGGCGCTGGTGATGTTCGCCGCAGCCTTCGCGCTCGCGATCTTTCCGGCGTTCGGCGTCTATGAATCATGGCGCGGCCGCTCGAAGCTCGCGCTCGCAGGACAGGTGTCGCTCGCGTGGCTGATCGTGCAGGGCAGTGCGCTGGTATTGATGTATTCGCTGCATCGCAGCGACTTCGTATCGCGTTTGTGGTTTTCGTATTGGACCGCCGTGACGGGCGGCCTGCTGATCTCCTATCGCCTCATCACGCATGCAGTACTTGCGCGTGCACGCGGCGCGGGGATGAATCTGCATCGGGTCGCGATAGTGGGAAGCGGCTCGCAATGCGACGCGCTGATTCGCCGCATCGATTCCGCGCCGACCACGGGCTTTCGCGCGACGGCGGTCTACAACACGAAGCCGGATCAATCGCCGGTGAATAGTAAAGGTGTGCCGGTTTTCGATAGCGTGGATGCGCTCGCTGAATACATCCGCACGAATGACGTTCATGAATTGTGGCTGATGCTGTCGCTCGCGGAAGAGCCGCTGATCTGTTCGCTCGTCAGCGAGTTTCGCGACGATCTGGTGAACATTCGCTTCATGCCCGACGTGCGCAGTCTCGCGCTTTTCGAGGGCAGCGGTGTGATCGAGTTGCTCGGTGTGCCTGCAATCAACCTCGTGGCGTCGCCTCTTTCGGCGAGCTCGATGCTGAAGAAAGAGATCTTCGATCGCCTGTTCGCAGCTACCGCGCTCTTCTGTCTTGCGCCGCTTCTCGTTGCTATTGCGCTCGCGGTAAAGCTCTCGTCGCGTGGGCCGGTGTTTTTCAGGCAGAAGCGCAAGGGCGCGGATGGACGCGTATTCACGATCTACAAGTTCCGTTCGATGCGCATGCATACGGAGCAAAAGGGCACCGTCAGCCAGGCGACGCGCAACGATCCGCGCGTGACGAAAGTCGGTGCGTTCCTGCGCCGTACGAGCCTCGACGAATTACCGCAGTTTTTTAACGTATTGCGTGGCGACATGTCGGTCGTGGGACCGCGTCCTCATGCGCTCGAGCACGACGACCTCTATCAGAAAGTGGTCGCGGGCTACATCAATCGCTATCGGATCAAGCCGGGTATTACAGGTTGGGCGCAAATCAACGGCTTTCGTGGCGAGACCGACCGCATCGAAAAGATGGAACGTCGCGTCGAACATGACCTGTACTACCTGGGGCATTGGTCGTTTGCACTCGACATGCGGATCATCGGCGCGACGATTGTCGCCGGACTGGTGCATCGAAACGCTTACTAGTTGTTAACAAAGCACGCAAGGCGGTGCCTCTTTCCTGAGACATTCGCTCTTGCGCAAGGAGGAAAAAGTTATGAGCTCGCTTGGTACACGCACGGGAAGTCTCTCGGTTTTCGCAATCGCTGCACTGCTCGCGGGCTGCGCTGCCGCGCCCGGTCAGCGGATGGACACGCCGGCCACTCTTCAGGAGACGGGCGGCGATTTCAGCACCGAACCGTCACAGCAGCAGACGATACCCATTACGGACATCAATCTGTCGCTCGTGCGCAAGATGCACGCGGACCAGACCAGTGCCCCGTTGCCGCCGGCAACGCTCGCGCTCTTCGGCAAGCCGGGCCCATACCGCGTCGGCCCTGGCGACGTGCTGCAGATCGTCGTGTGGGATCACCCCGAACTCGCAGCGGCGCTCGGCCAACCGGCGCAGAACGCCAAGTCTTCGGATGCGGCCTCGGGCTTTCTCATCGACGAGAAAGGCGATATCCAGTTTCCGTATGCGGGCACGGTTCACGTGGCCGGCAGGGACGTCAGCGCGATCCAGAAGGAACTGTATAACCGCCTGAGCAAGGTGTACCAGAAGCCGGAAGTGACGGTGCGCGTGGCCTCTTTCCGTAACGCGCAGATTTTCATCGACGGTGAAGTGCGCACGCCGGGCGCGCAGTCGCTGAACGACATCACGATGTCGCTGACGAGTGCGATCAGCCAGAGCGGCGGCTTCAGCCCGAACGCGGACCGCAGCCGTGTCGAGTTGATCCGCAATGGCGTCACGTATCAGTTGAACATGGACGACCTGCTCAAGCGCGGACAGAACCCGTCGAACATCTATCTGCAGGCGGGCGACGCAGTGCGTGTGGCCTCGCGTGAAGACAGCGGTGTCTACGTGATGGGTGAAGTGAACAAGCCGGCGACGGTCACGCCGATGCGCAACGGTTCGCTGACGCTCTCGCAGGCCATTTCGGACAGCGGCAGCTTCGACCAGGCCACGGCTTCCACGCGGCAATTGTTCGTGATCCGAAATTCCGCGAGCGAATCGCCGCAGATCTATCACCTCGACGCGAGCTCGCCGGTATCGATGATCCTTGCGAACCAGTTCGAGTTGCAGCCGAAGGACGTCGTGTACGTGGGCCAGGGCGGGCTGGTTCGTTTCAACCGTATCCTGAACCTGTTGTTGCCGGCGATCAATGCGGCTGTGACCGGCGTGGTAGTAGCGAAGTAAGCAGCAAAACAAGCAGCAAAGTAAAAAACGTATAAAGCAGTTCAGAAAAACCGCGGGTTATGCTGGGTGAGACCAAACATGGCAATCAACTTCGAGAACCGCTATACGGACGTGTCCGCAGCGGATGAGTTGCATCTTTCGGACTATCTCCGCACTATCGTGCGGGGCTGGCGCACTATTGCAACCGTGACGCTGATCGCGCTCGCGCTGGGGTGCGCGTACGCTTTCCTTGCGCCACCGACGTACCGGGCGGACGTGCTGTTTCACGTCGAGGACAAGACGGCGAATGCCAACGCGAATGGCAAGGATTCCTTGCCGCCGCTCACCGGCATGTTCGACACGAAACCGTCGACGGCAGCGGAGATCGAGCTGCTGAAGTCGCGTCTCGTTACGGAGGAGACCGTCAAGAAGCTGCATCTCGACATCACGGCGACGCCGCGCTACATGCCGGTGATCGGAGGGCTGATTGCCGGGCTGGTGAACGGGCAATGGGGCTTCAAACTGCCCCAGTTCATCAACCTGTCCGGCTATGCGTGGGGCAACGAGAGCATTTCGGTGTCGCGCTTCGACACGTCGAAGGAGATGTACGACACCACCTTCACGCTGGTCGCGGGCAACGACCGCTCGTACGTGCTGCGCGACAGGAACGGCATTGCGATCCTGTCGGGCCACGTCGGCGAAACGGTCCAGACGGATACCGCCGACGGTCCTATCGCGTTGCGTGTCGATGCGCTGACCGGCGCGGCCGGCTCGCAATTCGAGCTGTCGCGTGCGTCGACGCTCAGCACCGTCGACCGCTTGCAGAAGGCGCTCGTCGTGCAGGAAACCACGCTGCAATCCGGCGTGATCCGCGCGAGCCTCGAAGGCGGCGACAGTGCGCTGACCGCGGCGATCGTCAACAGCATGGCGCGTGAGTTCGTGCGCCAGGACGTTGCAAGCCGTTCGACGGAAGCCGAGCACATGCTCGCATTCCTCGATCAGCAATTGCCGGGCTTGCGCAAGGAACTGGACGAGGCGGAGCAGCGCTACAACAAGTTCCGCAATACGCACGGCACGGTCGATCTCGGCGAAGAGAGCCGCCTGCTGCTTCAGCAGATCGTCGACAACAAGACGAAGCTGCTCGATCTGCAAACGCAGCGCGCCGAGATGTCGCAACGCTTCACGGCGAATCACCCGGCAGTCGCTTCGCTCGATGCGCAGATCGCAGCGCTGCAAGGCGCCCAGGTCAACATGAACCGCAGCGTGTCGGTGATGCCGGATACGGAGCAGACCGCGTTGCGTCTGTTGCGCGACGTGCATGTCGACACCGAGTTGTATACGAACCTGCTCAATAGCGCGCAGCAGTTGCGCGTGGCGAAGGCGGGCCAGGTCGGCAACGTGCGCGTGGTCGATTTCGCCGAAGCACCCGATGAGCCGGTGCGTCCGAAGCGCGTGATCGCGATCCTCATCGCGCTGGGCGGCGGTCTGGTGCTCGGCATCATGCTGACCTTCTTCAAGCGCGCGATGTATGGCGGCGTGGAGCGTCCCGACGAACTGGAAGCCGTGCTCGGCGTGCCGGTGTTCGCGGTGGTGCCGCGCAGCCAGACGCAGTTGCGCTTGCAGGAGGACGTCATGCTGCGCCGGCGTGGTCTGCATGTTCTCGCGCAGCAGGCGCCGGAAGACATTGCTGTAGAAGGGGTGCGCAATCTCCGTACATCACTGCAACTTTCGCTCGATCATGCCGCAAATAACGTCGTGATGATTACGGGCTCGCGGCCCGACGCAGGCAAGTCGTTTCTGTCGGTGAATCTCGCGGCGCTCGTCGCATCGGCGAATAAACGCGTGCTGATTATCGACGGCGACATGCGGCGCGGCGACGTGCACTCGCACTTCGGCATCGGACATCAACCGGGCTTGTCGGATGTGCTGAGCGGAGGCGACCTGACTTCGATGATCCAGCGCGACGTGCTGCCCGGACTCGATGTGCTGGCCAAGGGCACGTTGCCCTCGCATCCGTCGGAACTGCTGATGAGCTCGCGCTTCCAGACGATGCTCGACGAACTGAAATCACGCTACGACCTCGTGATCATCGATACGCCGCCGGTACTCGCCGTCACCGATTCGACGCTGATCGGCAAGCACGCGGGCACGACGCTGCTGGTGGTTCGCCACGGCCGTCATCCGTTGAATGAAATTGCGGAGACCGCCAAGCGTCTTCGTAATGGCGGGGTTGGACTCAGAGGCGTATTGCTCACCGACGTGCCGCAGGAAGGGGCTTTCCTCGGCTCGGGTTATCAAGGCGGATATTACGGATATGACAGCATAGCGGGCTGAAATCGCGGCCGAGTTTCTCGCTACAAGTGTTGAAAAGTTAACAAGGAGAAGCCTTCATGAAACGCAAGGTCGCGCTGATCACGGGGATCACGGGGCAGGACGGGTCGTACCTCGCCGAGCTGCTGCTCGCCAAAAACTACGACGTGCACGGCATCAAACGCAGGTCGTCGCTGTTTAACACAGACCGGATCGATCACCTCTATAGAGACCCACACGATCCGGAACAGCACCTCTTTCTGCATCACGCCGATCTCACGGACTCCACCAGCATTCTGCGCGTGATTCAGCGCGTGGAGCCGGACGAGATTTATAACCTCGCGGCACAAAGCCACGTTGCGGTGTCGTTCGAGGAACCGGAGTACACGGCCAACGCCGATGGTCTTGGCACACTGCGGATTTTGGAGGCGGTGCGTATCTTAGGTATGCAGAATAAGACGCGATTTTACCAGGCGTCGACGTCCGAACTTTACGGCCTCGTGCAACAAGTGCCGCAATCGGAGACGACGCCGTTCTATCCGCGCAGTCCGTATGCGGTGGCGAAGATGTTCGCGTACTGGACAACGGTCAATTATCGCGAAGCGTACGGTCTTTATGCCTGCAACGGGATTCTGTTCAATCACGAATCGCCGGTGCGTGGCGAGACTTTCGTGACGCGCAAGATCACGCGTGCGATTGCGCGTATTGCGGTCGGCATGCAGAAGACGCTCTATCTCGGCAATCTGTCGGCGTTGCGCGACTGGGGCCATGCGCGCGATTACGTCGAGATGCAGTGGCGCATGCTCCAACAGGAGCAGCCGGAGGACTTCGTGATTGCGACCGGCGTGCAGTACAGCGTGCGTCAGTTCGTCCAGCATGCCGCGGGTGAACTGGGCGTCACGGTGCGCTTTGAAGGCAGCGGTGTCGACGAAATCGGCATTGTCGACAAAGTGGAAGGGCGCGAGACCAGAATGTCGCCGGGCGACGTGATCGTGCGTGTCGATCCGCGCTACTTCCGGCCGGCCGAAGTCGAGACGTTGCTCGGCGATCCGTCGAAGGCGCATGCGAAGCTGGGCTGGCAACCCACCACGCCGTTTGCCGCGCTCGTCAAGGAGATGGTGCGCTCCGACTTCCAGATTGCACGTCGTGACGCGCTCGTCACGCTCGCCGGCTTCACGGCGCTCGAACATCACGAGTGATGCGATGAACAAACAGTCACGCATTTTCGTCGCGGGGCACCGCGGCATGGTCGGCTCGGCTCTCGTCAGGCGGCTCGTCGCAGCGGGCTACACGAACGTCGTCACGCGCACGCGGCTCGAGCTCGATCTCATGGATCAGGCCGCCGTGAACCGTTTTTTCGAGGCCGAGAAGATCGACGTCGTGCTGCTGGCGGCGGCGCGCGTGGGCGGCATTTTCGCTAACGCGTCGCGGCCGGGCGAGTTCATCTATGAAAACCTGGTGATCGAAACGAACGTGATTCACGCCGCGTATCGGGCGCAGGTCGAGCGGCTGGTGTTCTTCGGTTCGTCGTGCATTTATCCGAAGCAATGCCCGCAGCCGATTCGCGAGGAGTATCTGCTGACGTCGTCGCTCGAGCCGACGAACGACGCATACGCCATCGCGAAGATCGCCGGTTTGAAACTCTGCGAGGCGTACAACTGCGAATACAACACGCAGTACGTATCGCTGATGCCGACCAACCTGTACGGCCCGAACGACAACTACGATCTCAAGAGCAGCCATGTGTTGCCGGCGCTCCTGCGCAAGGCGCACGAAGCCAAGCTGAACGGCGCCGATACGCTGACGGTATGGGGCTCGGGCACACCGCGCCGCGAGTTCCTGCATGTCGACGATCTCGCCGCGGCCACGCTGTTCGTGCTCGAAAACAACGTGATGGAAGGGCTTTTCAACGTGGGCGTCGGCGAAGATCTGTCGATACGCGAACTGGCGGAGTGCATTTGCAAGGTGGTCGGCTTCGACGGCGAGCTCGTGTTCGACGCGTCGAAACCCGACGGCACGCCGCGCAAGTTGCTCGACGTCTCGCGCCTCGCGCAGATGGGCTGGCGGGCAACGATCGGACTGGAGCAGGGAATCGCGTCGACGTATCGGGAATTCGTCGAATCCTATGCCGGGTCGCCGACCGCGGCCGCCGTGCAATGACGTCTTTTCGAGGAGCTGCATAAAAATGAGTGCATCCGTCACCATCTTCCATAACGTCGTATGGTCGCGTCACAAAGGTGTCGTCTTTTCTGCGCTGCATAATATTTCGGCATCCGGAGCAATTCGCTACCGGATGGTGCAGATCGCCGATACCGAGCACGACCGCATCGGCTTTTCCGAGGTCGACTATTCATACCATCGGTATCCGATGCAAAAACTCTTCGACGGCTGTTACGAAGACGTGCCGACGATCAAGATGATCGCGCGGCTGACGTGGGAAGTGCTGAAGGCGAAGTCCGATCTGATCGTGCTGCCGGGTTATCACCGTCCGGAATACTGGGCGATGCTTGCGGCTTGCATTGTGACCGGCAAGCGGCGCGCGGTGTTCTGCGATTCGACCGGACGCGATCGTCCGAAGAAGCTTCTCACGTCTATTCCGAAGCGCGTGTTTTTCTCGCTGTGCGACGGCTATTTCGGTTTCGGCGAGCGCAGCCGCGAGTATCTGCTGTCGCTCGGCGCGAAGCGCGAGAAGATCTTCATACCGTGTCAGGCCGCCGCACTGCCCGGTTCTTTTTCGCCGGAGCGGGCATTGGTCGAACGCGTCGCCGCGCGTGCCGGCAATCCGCCGGTGTTTCTATACGTCGGGCGTCTGTCGGAAGAGAAGGGCGTCGGCACGTTGATCGAAGCGTTTGCCGGTTTGCAAAAACGCGTACCCGCTGCGCAATTGCGCATTGTCGGCACGGGGCCGATGGCCGACGCATTGCGTGCAAAAGCCGTCGAATTGCACCTTGAGAACGCCGTAACGTTCGCGGGCAGCTTGCAGGATGAGCCGCTCACGCGCGAGTACTACGGCGCGACCTGCATGGTGCTGCCGAGCTTCAGCGAGCCGTGGGGTCTCGTCGTGAACGAAGCGCTCGCGCACGGCTGTCCGGCTGTCGTCAGCGAGAGTTGCGGCTGCGTGCCGGAACTCGTGATCGACGGCGTGAGCGGCTATTCGTTTACCGCGGGCGACGTCGCCGGATTGCAGCGCACGCTGTTAAAAGCAATGGAAGCCTTCGCCGATGCGAGCGGCACCGCTCACCGTTGCATGGAAGTGATTCGCCGGTTTGATCCGCCTTCCGCAGCCGCCAATATTGCCCGGGGCTGTGCGCTGATGCTGAGCGATTGACGGGTGTCGCGGCGCCGCCGCGAGGTCGGGCATGGAAGCTTTAACACGTTAGATACGCACAATGAAGATCCTGATCTACGGCCTCAATTACGCGCCCGAGCTCACGGGGACCGGCAAGTACACGGCTGAAATGGCCGCGCTGCTCGCAAGTCGAGGGCACGAGGTGCGGGTGGTATGCGCTCCGCCTTACTACCCTGAATGGCAGGTTTCGCCGGGCTATGCGTCGTGGCGTTATCGGCGGGAAGAGCGCGACGGCGTCGCGATCTGGCGCGCGCCGCTATGGGTGCCGTCGCGACCGAGCGGCCTGAAGCGGATGATTCATCTGGCAAGCTTTGCGGCGACCTCGCTGCCTGTGCTCGCCTTGCAGGCGTTATGGCGCCCCGATGCAGTCGTGCTGATCGCGCCGACCTTGATATGCGCGCCGGCATGCCTTGCGCTGGCTCGCGTGGCGCGCGCCAGTGCGTGGCTGCACATTCAGGATTACGAAGTCGACGCGGCGTTCGAGCTCGGCCTTCTGAAAGGATCGCGCGCGGCGCGAATCGCGCGCTGGGTCGAAAGCCAGTTGTTGCGGCGCTTTGATGCGGTCTCGTCGATCACGCGGCAGATGAGCGCGCGTGCGTCGGCGAAAGGCGTAGCGCCTTCGAAAGTAGTGTGTCTGCCCAATTGGGTCGACGTGTCGGCCATTTATCCGCTGTCGCGAGCGAGCGAATACCGTAGTGAGTTGAACCTGTCTGACGCGCAGAAAGTCGTGCTGTACTCCGGCAACATGGGCGCGAAGCAGGGCATTGAAACGCTTGCGGAAGCCGCTGCTTCGCTCGCGTCCCGTCCTGACGTCACGTTCGTATTTTGTGGCGGCGGCGCGGCGAGAGAGAACCTCGAGAAGCGCTGCGCAACGTTACCGAACTGCGTCTTCTTGCCGCTTCAACCGGCCGAGCGCCTGAACGAACTGCTCAATCTCGCGGACATTCACGTGCTGCCGCAACGCGCCGATGCAGCGGATCTCGTCATGCCGTCGAAGCTGACCGGCATGTTCGCGAGCGGCCGCGCGACGATCGCGATGGCGCGGCGCGGCACCGCGCTGCACGAGGCGGTGCATGCGCGCGGCGTCGTCGTGCCGCCCGATAACGTGAAGGCGCTGGTCGGCGCGATCACCGCTCTCGCCAACGACCCCGAGCGGCGCGCGGCGCTCGGACGAGCCGCGCGCGACTACGCGGAGAGCGCGCTTTCGCCGGACTCGACAATTAGTACTTTTGAAGAACGCATCGGCATGCTGTGCCGCGCGGCAGGAAGAAGGCGATTGAAGGCGAGCGCTACGTACTTCGACGCCAGGCCTTCAGCGGTGGTCGTGACGCATGCGAAGCCGGCGACCACGGAGGACGCCGCGCCGGAATGATCCGGCCGCGGCCATCATGAGTGCGCGATCACCACGGCGAACGGTAGACGGAACGCTTACCCATCGTGTACGGATCGGCGTACGTGGCCTTGGCGGCGCCTTGCGGTACGAGCTTGTCGTCGGCGCGCGGACGCGCTGCCGCATCGGCGACACGCAACTGGCCGTTCGCGACGGGCGGCGCCTTGCGCTTGCCCGCTGCACCCGGCTTGCCGGCTTGCTCGCCATCGGTGACGGTCATGCGTTGTTCGTCGAGCAGGGCTGCACGGCGCCCGTTGTCGATATTGGCGTCCCGCGGATTGCCGGCGACGTAGCCGTCAGGCGCGCCCAGCAGTTTCTGTTCGCGCTTGCGCTGAACGGCGCGGCGATCGACTGGAGCGGGCGCCGGCGCGCCATAGCCGGTCGGCGCCGTGGCGGTCATGGCCGGCGCGGCCTTCTGCGCGAATGCGGGTGCTGCGCAAACGGCGGTGAGAAGAAGCATGCAGTGGGCGGTGTGTCGAATCAGTGTTGTCATTGTGGTCCCCGGGTTGATGCAGTCCAATGAAAACATCGTGCGCCAAAATCCATGCACGCAGCCGCCAAAACGCTTGCCTGCGCGGCCACGTAGTGAAGAAGAGCGAGTCTGCCAAAGACAGGCATCGAGATTAATTAGCATCCCTGTGCATAAACGCACGGCGCACGGTATGGAGAAGAATCATGGGCAATATTGCAGACGATCCGCGGCTCGCTGGTGCGCCGTCAACTGAAGGTGCCGGCGCGGAGCATCGCGTGATCGACCTGAGCCTCGCCGGAAAGGGCAATTATCGTGCGGGGCGCAGCGCGCTCGTCGAGCTCATATGGTTTGTGGTCGAGGCTTGCGTCATCAATAACAAGCTGCTGCCGCTCTCATCCGTGCGCGTCGCGTTGCTGCGTCTGTTCGGCGCGCGGATCGGTACTGGCTGCCGCTTCGTGCATCCATTGCGGGTGAAGGCGCCGTGGAATCTCGAAGTGGGCGACAAGTGCTGGTTCGGCGTCGACGTATGGATTTATAACCAGGCGCCGATTCGCATCGGCTCCAATGTGTGCATTTCTCAGGGAACGTTCCTGACAGCCGGCTCGCACGATATGAGCACCACGATGGACTTGCGCGTCGCGCCGATCGTGATCGAGGACGGCGTGTGGATCACGTCGAAATGCGTCGTGCAAATGGGCGTGACGATAGGCCGCTCGGCGGTCGTTACGCCGCTCTCCGTCGTGCATCGCTCGCTCGAAGCCGGCGGCGTGTACGGCGGAAACCCGTGTCGTTTTTTGCGGAAGCGTTTTCTTCCGTGACCTGAAGCACAGAAATAGATCCGCAGCTTTTATACGCTGAGGAGACCGATGTCGTGGCAACCGGACAATTGATGCATCCGGTCACGGCATAGGGGCGCGTTGCTTGCCGGCCACAGGCCAGCAAGCCGACGACGCCTTAAAAAATCATGATGAAGAACACGGGAGCTGCGGATGTTCATCGATACTCGCAATGTCGAACAAAATACGGTCATCGAAACGACGGTCTGCATTATCGGGGGAGGCGTCGCGGGCATCACGCTCGCACGCGAAATGTCGGCCGCCGGCGTGGATACCTGCCTGCTGGAAAGCGGCGGGTTTGCGCCTGACGAAGAAACGCGCGACCTGTACCGCGGCGAAAACGCCGGACTGCCGTATCGATTCGCGGACGGCTCGCGCAGCCGCTATTTCGGCGGCAGCAGCAACTGCTGGGGCGGCTGGTGCCGTCCGCTCGATCCGTGGGACTTCGAGAAGCGCGACTGGATTCCGCATAGCGGCTGGCCATTCGGACTCGAAGAACTCGCGCCGTACTACGCGCGCACGCATGAATTGCTGAAGCTAGGTCCGCAGAACTTCGACCCCGCATACTGGGAGCGTGAGATTGGCCGCTCCGACGTGCGCCGTCTACCGCTTGGCACCGGCGACATGCGCGACACCGTTGCGCAGTTCAGCCCGCCGGTGCGCTTCGGCAAGGTGTATCGCGAGGAATTGGGGCGCTCCACGCGGGTGCGCGTCTTTCTGCACGCGAACGTCCTCAATATCGACGCCGATGCGCAAGGCACCACGATTACGCGCGTGCAGGTCGGCACGCTCAGCGGCCGTCGGATGACCGTGAAGGCGCGCATCTTCGTACTCGCTGCGGGCGGGATCGAGAACGCGCGACTGCTGCTCGCTTCGAACAATGTACATGCAGCAGGACTTGGGAACACTAACGATCTCGTGGGACGCTATTTCATGGACCATCCGCGAATGATGTGCGGAAAGGTTCGCTTCCGCCAGGGCGTCCCGCGTAACAAGCTCTACGACATCAAGTATCACTACCAGAATGCCGCGGTCTCGGCGCATGGCACGAAGATCTCCTCGCAGTTCGCGCCGAAGCGCGAAATGATGGAGCGCGAACAACTGCTCAATTCCCGCGTGTGGCTCTATTCGCGCTGGTACGGCGAGGCGAGTGCGGGGTCGGAGGCGCTGATTCGCTGCAAGGAAGCGCTGATGCTCAAGGACCAGCCCGGACGCAGGCTCACAGCCGACATCGCGACGATGGTCGCGCATCCGCTGCATACGGTCGGATACGGCCTCGCGCGCTTGCTGCAATGGCCCGCACTCATCACCGACGTCACGCTGCAGGCCATCGTCGAGGCAGTGCCGAATCCGGATAGCCGCGTGACGTTGTGCGCGGATAAGCGCGATCGTTTTGGCATGCCGCGCGTGAAGGTGGAGTGGCGTCTCGGCGACCAGGTGAAGCGCACGTTCGATAAAACATTCGCCGGATTCGCAAGAGAGTTGCAGATGGCCCGCGTCGCCGATGTCGAGCTCGACGCGCCGCTCGAAGGCCGGGCGTGGCCCGATAAGCTGGAAGGCACATGGCATCACATGGGCACGACACGCATGCACGATTCGCCGCGCGAAGGCGTGGTCGATCGCGATTGCAAGGTGCATGGCATCAGCAATCTGTATATCGACGGCAGTTCGGTGTTTCCGACTGTCGGCGCAAACTTCCCGACCATTACGATTGCCGCGTTGTCGCTCAGGCTCGCCGGACATCTGGCGCGTCAGCTCGATGTGCCGCACGTCGTCGGCGCAACGCATGCGGAAGCGGAGAATAACGTAATCGCGCCGGCGCAGTCTCCGGTCGAGACGTTGCCTATCGCAGCGTCGACGTTGACGTCGTTGATGAAGGAACAATGAAGTAGAAGAGAAGGCGGCGCGGCCAACGCGCTGCCGCCGCAAACGCAAACGGCGCTCGAACGAGCGCCGTTTTTTTCGTGCAATTCAGCGGCTCGGCTGGCTCGCCTCGCGCAACCCGGCGAGCTTGTTGCGGTTCGCTTCGCTGTCGCGGCCGCCTCTCGTTTCCAGCAAACTCGTCAACGCACTCACCATGGTGTCGATGCGGAAACGCGCATGGAAAGTGCGCGCGGCTTGCACACGCATGGCTGCGCGTGCGGCGTCGTCGAGCTCGAGCCAGCGAATCAGGCCCTTCTCGGTTCCGTCGACTGTGTCGGTTGCTATCAGTCCCGCGCCGTCTTCTTCGATTTCGCGCCATACGTTGACCTTGTCGGAGATCAGCGCGGGCAGTCCGCAACCGAGTGCCTCGGCCACCGCGACGCCGAAGTTCTCCTGATGCGACGGCAAGGCGAACACGTCGCTCGCGTAAAAAGCGCCCCACTTGAGATCGCCTTGCAGCATGCCGGGCAGACTCAGGCGATGCGCGATTCCGGCGGCTTGCGCCTGAGCCCGCAGGCTCGCGGCCCAGCCGGTTTCGTCGGGCCCGGCAATCACGAGATGCAGCGCGTCGTCGCGTTGCGCGACGCGCGCGAATGCATCGATCAGAAGATCACAGCCTTTCTTCGCGTGCACTCTGCCGAGAAAGAGCACGATGCGTTTGCCGCGTGCGCCCGGCACGGCCTGTAAAAACGCTTCGCGCGCCGACGCTACGTCCACCTCGGGCACCGTGGTGCCGAACGGCACGATGCGCTCGCGCGCACGATAGAGCCAGAAGGATTGCCGTGCGCGCGTGCGCTCTTCTTCGGTCGTGAAGATCACCGCGCGCGCGTCGCGCAGCACGCGGTACTCCGCCCACGGCCAGTAAAGCCATTTCTTTAGATGCTTGAGCGGATACGCTTCCTTGAACCACGGATCGAGCATCCCGTGCGCGTACACGTAATACGGCACGTCGCTGTCGTGCAGCGCCTTCCATGTCGCGAAACCGTGGTATTGCCACAAGCCGTGCACGATGACGGCGTCAAAGCGCTTCGCGTGATTCGCGAGCCACGGCGCGAGATACGCGCTATAGCTATAGCGATTCGAAGTCGGGCCGAACGCATGAACGGGAAATGGGAAAGCCGCGAGATACGGATCGTCCGGCGCATCGCAAGTGGCCACTTCTATTTCATGGCCGGCTTCCTGCATCGCGATGCCGCTGCGGCGAACGCCTTCAACGGGACCGCCCGCGCGCGGATCGACGCTTGCAAGCACGTGGAGGATTTTCATCGCGCAATGTCCGGTCGGTTGGAACCCGGCAGTTGTGCCGTGTGCGACATGCCGAGGGTGCCGGCGAGATCCGGGCGGCCCATGCCAGGTTGAATGCGTCCCGGCAAGTCCGGCATCGCGGCGGGCCGCATACGCCGGGGGCTACGCACGCGATTCGCGCGTGCGGGCAGCGCGAGCTGCAAACGCGTATAAGTGGCGATCATCAGACCGAGTCCAATGCCGAATACCAGACCCGAGAAGCGCGGGCCGAGAGGATTGCCGCCAATCGACGTCGCCGGCAATGCGGCAAACAGCATGATCGCGCGTCCGAATACCGGCAGCATCGGCGCATTGGGTACGACCTTGCGCCAGTAGCGATAGGCGAAGAAACACACCGCGAGCGCGCCGAGCGTGGCAAGCGGCATCGCGATGCCGAATACGAGTCCGCCCGCAAACAACTGATAGACCCAGAAATTGTGACCCGCGGCCCATTCGTTGATCGCGTAAAAGTCCTGCTTGCTGAACTGGCCCGCAAGGTCCGGCAAATAGACCGGCGAATAGCGGTAGTAGTGCCCGTAGCCCGCGCCGAATAGAAGCGTTTCCGGCGAAGCACTCACCTGGTCGTACTGATCGCGCATCTCGGCGAGACGCGTGATGGTGGTCGGATCCTTGCCGGAGACAGTTGCTTCCGAGAAGAATATGCGCTGCGTCCAGTGTTCCGCGACATTCGGAACGGCCAGTGCCGCAATGCCCGCCACGCCCGCCAGCACCGAGGCGACGACGACACCGCGACCGACGGCGCGCCAGATTTGCCGCACCGACGGCGCGCTGAGCGCCATCGCGATCAGGAACAGCAGCACGGTGCCGACCAGCAGGCTGCGCGTGACGCTCAGCAATTCGACGATCACCGTGCCCGCGAATACGGCCACCGTGTATAGCGAATAGCGTTTGGCGACGACGAACTCATGCAGCAGCACGCCTTGCAGTCCGAGCAGCGTCACGGAGATGATGCGAAAGCGCACATCCTCGAGACCGCCGCCCGTTGCAATGCCGTAGACAAACGTGAATACAAGGCTAATCACATTGCCGAGGAACAGTGCTTTTTCGAATTGAGCGATTCGATGCTCGCTCCACGGCCGGCACGCGACCAGGTAGCCGAGCAGAAACAGGATGAACGGCAATAGCACGCGCAAATAATTGCCGCTGTCGTTGTCCTGAATCAGTTGCGCGACGACGCTGCCGAACACGCACAACAGCATGCTTGCGGTGACGACCGAGCGTAACGGAGAGCGCTCGTGAAAGCGCGGTGCGATCAGCAGAAGGGCGAGCCCTGCCGCCATTGCTGGAATGACAAAGATGAACTGGGCGAAGTGCCCGGTGCTTGCGTTGGTGGCCTTATAGTCCAGTGCAAGCGGTAAAAGAAAGATCCATATCCATGGCGTTGCATACTGATGGCGCATTCTTGTTTCCTCCCCGTCGCCGTCATTTGCCGTCGTCTAAGCGGACGGTCTCGCGTCGGGTCATTGTGCGCGCAACCTTATGCTTGTGCGCATCGCCAATGCGGTTCGTCTCCGGCTGCCTGGATTCTGGCGACAGTGGAAAGGGCTATGCCTGCAAGACGCACGCAAGCTGGCCGATGTTGTCGCTGAATGCCTTGATCTTGGCGCTCATACCTGCTTCCCGCCACCCATGATGCAAACAGGACAATGCGGCCGATAAAACGGAAAAAGGGGAAAACAGCATGAAGCTATTTGGCGGGACGGGACCCGCGAAAGCCAGACGGGCGATCGAACTCGACTTCGTTCGCGGCATCGCCATTATCGCGGTAATGGGCTTTCACTTTCGTACTGTTCACACCAGTAATGTTCTACTCCAGATTATCGAGTACCCGCTAAAGAGCTTCGGGCGAGAGGGCGTCAATCTCTTCTTTACCTTGAGCGGCTTTCTGGTGGGCGGACTGCTGCTGCGGCAATACGCCGAAACAGGCCACGTCGACGCACGCCGCTTCATTGTGCGACGCATGTTCCGCATCTGGCCCGCGTATTACGTGCTGATCATATTCCACATGCTCGCCGGGCGGCATCCGTGGAATACATTTCTTTTCCAGAACCTCACGCACTTGCAGAACTATTTCGGCACGTCGATCACGCAGACCTGGAGTCTCGCGGTGGAAGAACATTTCTATCTCGTGCTGCCGGCGCTTTTATTGCTTTTTTCCCGCTTGCGGCTCGGCGCGTGGACGATTATCGGCGTACTGTCGGGCATCTGTGCGGTAACGCTCATAGCGCGTTGTTTTGCAGTTGCGGATGGGGATTTGCAAGGCGCGTTCGCATACACGCAGTACCGTATCGACAGTTTACTGATCGGCGTGATTCTCTCGGCGATCTACTGGATGAAGCCCGGCATCTATCACCAGATCGCGAAGCGCAAGTGGCTGTTGATCGGCTGCGTCGTGCTGCTATGCGCCTGGCTCACGTTGGCCACGAAACATATCGCGCTCGACGAAAGCATCGGCTACACGATTCAGGCACTCGGCTTTGCCGCGCTCATCGTCTTCGTTCTGGAGTACTCCGGATCGCTGCGGACAACGTGGATTTATCGCGGCGTCGCGTGGGTCGGTCTTTATTCGTACGGTATTTACTTATGGCACTCGCTCGCGCTTGCGCCGGGCGAGATGCTGATTCGCAAGGCGACTGCGCTTGGCTTCGCGCCGAGCATCATCTGGATCGTGGCGCTTTCCGCGCAGTTCGTCATTGCGATCGGGATCGGCTATGTGACCACGCGCGCAATCGAGTATCCGTTCATGCTGATGCGCAATGCGCTGTTCCCGGAAAAGCGCAGCAGCTCGGTGCGCGAGGAAGTGCCGGTGGCCGGCGGGCAGTTGTCCTGAAAGCGCGGGCTTATTCATGACGTGCGCCGGCTTTTAAGCCGGCGCATCACGTCACGTCAGGTCACGCTGAGAGCTTTTGAATCACGCCATCTGCTGCAGCAAAGTCTGCTTGAATTCGCCGAGCGTGTTTTGCGACAGAAGATTGTCGCGTGGGGCCGCAGCCGAATGTTCGTGCGGCCACGAGGTCAACGTTTCGGTAATGGCTTTCCCGATCGACGCCGAACTCAAGTCGCTCAGAATCGGGCCCAATTCGCAGCGTCTGCTGAACCAGCCGATCAAACCGTCTTCCGTTGCGATCACCGGCTTGCCAAAGCGATAGGCCTGCACGAGCACGCCGCTCATGCCGTAGTGACCTTTGTAGCCGAGCCATACCGCATCGCATGCGGAAAACAGATCGCGCTCCATGTCGTTGGAAATAAACGAGTCGAGCACGACCGGCGCGGGCGTGAGACTGCGCACATGGTTGCGCATGAAGTGGCGTGTGCCTGCATCCTGCTCGCCCGCGACTATCAGCGTCGGCGCGTGTTCGAGGCGCGTCATTGCGTGGACCAGTTCGTAAATGCCCTTGCGTTCGGTAATTGCGCCATAGACGAGCAGATAGCGCTGCCTGGGGTCGAGGCCGAGTCGCTCGCGCGCAAGCGCGGGATCTTCCGCGCGCTCGTCGGGGAACGGGTCGGCCACATAAGCGACCTTCGCACTGCCTTTCGATACGTGGTGCGCCGCCCATTCGGGCAAGGTCGGATCGATGCTCAACAACGTGCGTAGACCCGGCGTGCGAACCGCGCGCCTGAACAGTTGCGCCTTGATCGCGTTGACGAGCGGACGATCGGGCGCCTTGATGCCGACCTTGTGATGATGAAACGTCGAGCGCATCGTGATGCCGATCCACGGTGTCTTGCCGAACGGTGAGCCGAGAAAGGGCAGGCCATTGAAGAAGTAATCGGCATACGGCACGACGACAAGCCGGATCGATTGCGCGCGGCTGAGAATGCGATACGCGCGTTCGAAGTAGTGATGAAAGCGCCAGTACTGATTGCGTTCCCGCAAACGGTGCGTGCGGCTTTCTTCCGGATCGACGAATGCAATCTGCTGGTCGGCGCGATTTGCAGCGGTAATCTGCCGCGCGAGCCGATGATCTTCATTCGCGCATTCGGTGACGAGGATGCATGGATAGCCGGCCTCCGCGCACGCCTGCATGATCCACTCCGCGTAGCGCCAGCGATGACCGGTGAGATTCGGCTCAACGATCAGGACAAAGTCAGGTTCGATCACGTCGGTAGGCATAGGCGGGAGTCAACATGCATGGGTTGGGGAATTGCATCAGTGCAAGCGGCATGGACGAAACGACGCGCGCCGCGGGCTCTGCGATGCAATCAGATGAATAACGTTAGCACTGCCAGCAACCGCAAAACTGCCTGATTCGCGCGTTGTGTGGGTAAACGTACTACCACGCAAGGGCCGCGGCTGAAGCGGCCTGGTTGATGGCGGTTGACGGCGAATCTCTCGCGGTAAGGTCATGCTTACGGTTCCAGATGAACCATTGCCAGCTTGCTGGCGCGACCAATTCAATCCAATCCGGCGCGGCGGTGTTCACAGCGAGTCATGACGCGCTGCTAACCGCTCTACAGCGCTGGAATTCGACGGAGAACCAGCTTGCGGGCGATCAGGCTTCCCGCGCTCTCGATAGCGAGCAGCTTCGGCGCGAGCGCGGCGACATGGGTGTTGTTACAACAGTTCGCGGTGCGGGGACTGGTGGCGATCAAGTTTCTGGCGATTGGCCGCATGCTCGGACCGGCGGCAATCGGCAGCGTCAGCGTGGCCTTGCTTGCGGTTGCGATTGCCGAGGCATTGTCCGACACGGGACTCGCGCAAGCGGTGATTCAGGGCGAGCATGCGCCGACGCGCCCGCAGCTCAGCGCCGTATGGACGACGCTGACGGCGCGCGGCGTGTTGATTTCGTTGCTGCTGGTTGCGTCGGCGCCGTTGTTATCGAGTCAGTTTCATCTCGACGGATCGCTCGTGCTGATTCAACTCGCTGCGTTGCTGCCGCTGTTGCGCGGGCTTGCATCGCCGGCTTATTACGTGGTGCAGCGCGAGCGGCGCTTTCAGCATATAGCGGGAGTCGAGGTGGCGGCCGCGTTTGTCGATTGTTCTGTCGGGCTCACGCTCGCTTATTTCGGCGCGGGCGCGGCGTCGGTGCTGATCGGTCTCGTTGCGGGAGAAACGTTGAAGAGCGTGCTGACGTGGGTCACCATGACGCCGCGCCCGCCGGTGCGCGCGGTGTGGTCGGGCATCGGCCAGTATGTCGGTTTCAGCCGATGGATCTGGGCAAGCAGCGTCATCAACCTGCTGCTGAATCAGTTCGACAAGGTGGTGGTCGGCAAGCTGCTCGGGCCGACGCAACTCGGCGGCTATCAGATGTCGTCGCGCCTCGCGCAGATGCTGCTCGCCGATGCGGCGATTGCGATGTCGCAGTACCTGTTTCCGACTTTTGCCGCGCATCATCGGCGCAATGCGCAGGCGGCTTCCAGGCTCATCAGGATTTATCTGCTTGTGGCCGCCGTTGGGCTTGCTGCATTTGTCGAACTGCTGCGGCTCATTGCCGAGCCGATGTTCTCGTTGATTCTCGGCGCAGCCTGGCTGCCGGCAGTGCCGCTCTTCAGGATACTGGTCATCAATATGGCAATCGGTGCGTTGATCGCGGTACTCGTGTCGTATCTGCGCGCAATCGGCGATGCGAAGGCCACTGTGCATGCGTCCGCGATTCAGGTGGTGGTGCTGCTCGTCAGCGCGCCGCTCGCGGTGCGCTGGTGGGGCGTGACCGGCATTGCATGGTCGATGACGCTGGGCCTCGGCTGCGCCGCGGCGTGGATGCTCTACAGAACCTTGAAGCCAAGGACGGCATGATGCGTGTCTTCCACCTCGTACTGGCGCCGCGTTTGTCGGGCGCCGAAGTGCTCGCGAAAGATCTCGCGCTCGATCAGTGCTCCGAAGGAATGGCGGTGTGCATGGCGTCGTTGTCGCCCGCGCATGCCGATTTCGCGTCGCTCGCCGATGAATTGCATGCGCACGGCGTGGAGTGCTGGTTTCCGCCGAAGCGGCACCACGCCATCGGCAAGCTGTGGAATCTGTTCGTCGCGGTGCGGCGGTTTCGGCCCGACGTCATCTTCGCGCACGCAACGATTCCTTCGTTTTACGCGCGCGCGTTGCCGCTTGGCGCGCCGGTCGTCTATGTGATGCATTCCGCGACCAATGACTTCGAGCGGCCGCTCTTCAGGCGCGTCGAGCATGTGCTGTCCGGCCGCGCGCGCGTCGTGATCGGCGTATCGCAGCAAGGCGTGATGGACTATGTCCAGGCAATCGGCGTGCATCCGTCGATGACGGTCGTGCCGAACGGCGTCGACCTTGCGCGCTTCGCATTCACCGACGGTGGCGAGCGCGTGAGCAGCGTGCCGCAAATCGTGCAGATCGGCCGATATGCGTCGGTGAAAAATCAACTGCTTACTGTGCGGGCTTTCGGCGAAGTACTGACGCGGATCGAGGACGCACGACTCGTGCTCTATGGCGTGGTCGAGGACCCTGACTATCAGCGCGCGGTGGTTGCGCTTGCAACGGAGCTGGGCATCGGGGAGCGCGTCGTCGTGGCCGGTCCACGCAGCGACGTCGCGACGGTGCTGTCGGAATCGAGCGTGTTTGTGATGCCGTCGCGCTCGGAAGGACATAGCGTGGCGTTTCTCGAGGCGCTGGCTTCGGGCGTGCCGATCGTCGCGAGCAGGATACCGGCGTTCGCATTCGCGAATAGTTTTCCTGGCGTGCAACTCGTCGATACCGACGACATTCGTTGTTACGCCGACGCCATCGTCATGGCGTTAAGCCAGGAGCGCGTGCAAAGATCGCTCGTGGGACTCACGCTGAGAGACACCGCCGAGCGATACCGCGCGATTGCACGGCAGGTGTGCCCGGCGGTATCGGCGCGTTAGGCGCTGTTCGCCGCGCGTTCAGTGATGAGCGTTGATGTCGCGTGTATCGGGCGCAGGGCTCGGCTCGGATTCCACCGCTTGCACGCTTGCGAGCGCCGACTCCTGCATCGCCAGTGTCACGAGATGCCGCGCTTCCCTGCTGCTCGAATCGATCTCCAACGCGCTGCCCGCATTGCGCGACACGCAGTCCCAACGCGCGATATAGCCGCAGCCGCGCGCGAGACTCAGCAGTGCGTCGCGCTGCTGTTCGCGCGTGTTGATGGCGGCGCGCAGGTTCTGCGCTTCACGGCTTTGAGGCTGCACCACCATGGCTGCGGCGACGCGCACCTTCGTCGCCGAGAGATTGTTGTTCTGCAGGCTCGCGCGCGCGGCGCGCAGATGCCGTGACAGATCGGCGCGCGCTTTTTCTTCCGCGGTGAGCGGAGGCGGGGCGCTGGGGATGGGCTTCGGTTGTGCGGAGGCGATTGCTATGGTCGTAGCTGCGGGCGTTGCGACAGTTGACACGACTGGAGCCGCGGGCGCGACGCGACGCGCGGCGAGTGAGGGCGACGCGGACGGCGACGCTGGTGCTCGCGATGCCGTGGACGACGACACGGGCAACGACCTTGGCGATGCAGCCGCCACTGCCACCGACGGCGTGGGCGCCGGCTCTCCACGCGGCGCAGCGACTTCGGCAGCCGAACGCACTGAAGATACCGGAGTAGGGCGCTCGACGGCTGCGATAGCCGGCACGACACTCGGTCTCTTAACAGCACCCGACACAGCGACAGGTTCCCCTTCGACAGCCTCATCGCTACTGTGTATGAAGCCCGCATACACCGCCGACGCGACGACCAGCGCCGACGCGGCAAGCACGAGCGGCTCGCGCAGTCGCCGATAAGCGCTCTGGACCACGACCGCTTCTTCGATCGTCGCATACGGATTCGCCAGCGCACGCGACGGGCTCCACACTCTCCGAGCCGGAAGCCGCCTTGGCGGCAGCGGGCGAGTTTCGTTGAGCCGCACGGTCAGAGTCGGCACCATCGCACCGTACGAAGGAGTGCTGCGCGCACGGCATGACGCGCAAGGCATCATGCGGTTGGCGAGCGGCGCTCCACATTGTTCGCAACCCGAAGTATTGATCTGCTCTGTATTCATATCGTTATCGATGGCGAGGTTGCGGGCGTCGGATTCGCTTGCGGCAGCCGGTGCGCGGCCGCCGCAAGTCATGCTTGCAGCGGACGCTTACTGTGCGACGACGTAACCGCGCGCCTGCATGCACGCGCCGTAGGCGGCCCAGTAGCGCGTCATGGGCGGCTCGGGCGCGGGCAGAGGCGGCAGGGCGGCCATGCCGGGTTGCGAGGCGCCCGGCGCGCTTGCCGTGGTAGCGGGCTCGGAGGCGCCTTTGTCCGCGATTGCCGCCGATGCCGACGCCGGCGCAGTCGCTGATGCTGCGTGCCCGGCATTCGCGGTCGCCGTCGCGGTCGCGCTGGGCGCTTCGCTCGCCGGAGCCGCCGGTGTCGCGGAAGCCGCATTGCTTGCGGCGGCGGCCGTTGCCGTACCGGGCTTCCCAGCGGAAGCCGCAGTGGGTGCTGCTGGCTCCATGCCGTCGGGAATCGCGGTGCCGGGCGGCGTCGCGGAAAAAGTACTGGGAGGCAACGGCGGACGCGATGGCGCGCCCGTCGACGATGTTTTGGTCCCAGCCGGCTTCGGCGGCGGCGTCTGGGCTTCGTGCGCCATGTTGACTTTGGTTTGCTTGTTTGCAGTCGCGTAACACATCGCGCTGTCGACGCTGCGTTGATACGCGCTTTGACTTCGAATCGGATAGATGACCGGCTGCCACGCGAAGGCCACGTTGCTAACCGCCATCAAGGTCATCAGGGTATAGGTTTTGTATCCCATCGCAGTCGCTCCCGCAGCGATGTTGAGCCGTTCGCCGGCAATTGCGCTTCGCGGTGCGTTCTGGTCGCGTGGATCTCGCCGCACAAACGGCGGTTCACTGCCGCGAAGGCTGCTTTCCTCAGCGTACCACTGTGGTGCGCGAGGTCAGTGCGTTGCATAACGCGCGAAAACGCCATCGTGCAGTCCAATCAGGACATGCGCCGTGGGGTTCGCACGTGTTTGACGCCCTTCACAAAAGCATAGTGCAAGTAGAACGATGCGTGGCACGCGGCGTTCGCGCGGGCACTCAGTGGCGAAGTATTGCCGAAGTACCGGCGAAGTAGTGGCGGAAAGCGGCGTGCGCGGCGCGCTATCGCCGTCCCCAATTCGCCTATCCGCCGACGATTACAGGTTTTACCTTTTCGCCGCGATCGCGAGGCAGGCTTTTCGCAGAGCCGCGCATTTGCGAAAGTCCGGCCTCAGCATCGGGAGCAGGGACAGGATCGCTACTTATCGGCCCGTGAGTGCACTTCGTTGCAGTTTTGAAACGTTTATAATTCTTCCGCCAGCGCACCCGTAAGTACTACCTGTGGCGCGCGGATCGCGGTGAATCTCAGCAAGATTTCCATCCCGGCGCCTTCCTGGTGCCGCGCAGTACTGGTAACAACGACGCCGGCCAGCATGCCTGCGTTCTTCTTACCGCTCGCTTGACGTCTGTCGCCGGGTGTGTCGCGCGTGACAGACGGTGTGTCCAACCAACAGCATTGATCGATGACGGGAAAACAACTGGCTTTCATTGTCAGTTAGTCATCCTAATGGTTGGAAGCACAACGAAAGACAAACGGTTCTTGTAGTCCTGTTTTCTAAATGAGCGCGTAAGACATAGCCGCGCTGGTCTTCGCTCGTCCCGCGTTTGACACGTTCAGACGGACCGCATTGCGTCCGGGGGGACGCTTTTTCTTTTTATCCGACAAGACAAAGACGGCACGGCCAGTCCGATGCCGTTCCATTTTCGGGGATAACTCTTCTTCGCAAGACAGGGACAATGGTTAGATATTCGAGGTTGATTGGGATCGCGGCGACAACGGCGCTGGCATCCTTTGGTGTGCAAAACGCACAAGCGCAAGCCAGCACGGTGACGGTCGCGGGTCAGCAATACAAGCTGTGCGCGCAGGAGAACGGCAAGTGCTCGTTCCTCGGCACGTTTTCGGTCGTATTCGGTGCGGTGCCGCCCAATGCGCCGTCGACGATGCTGACGAGTCCCCGCACGTTCAGCAACGGCGTGGGTTGCTATATGGGCGCTGTGTCGCCGACTGATCCGGCGTATGGCTATGACAAGGCGTGCTGGATGCGGGCGGCCGCTGCGCCTGCACCCGCACCGGCACCGGCACCTGCACCTGCACCTGCACCTGCACCTACGCCAGCACCAGCGCCCGCACCCGCTCCGGCACCTGCACCTGCACCCGCGCCAACACCGACCCCCACACCAACCCCCAGCCCCACACCGACGCAATCCGTCGCAACGAGCGCAGCGATCTCCTGCGGCACGCCGGCCCAAACCGCGGGCGGCACCGCCAACGGCATCATCAGCGCCGATACGCCGACCAGCGATGGTCTGCGCGTCTTCCCGAACAACGCCGCGTTCAAGATCGCCATCACGACGAACGCGCCGGGCGCCGACACGGTCGTCTGGTCCGTCGCGGATTCGAATGGCGCGATCAAGACGCAGGGCAGCTTCCCGGTTAGCTCAGGCGTGCAGACCAACACCCTGTCGTGCAAGTCGACGTGGGCCGGCTACGGCGCGCTGACTGCAACGTTGCGCTCCGCGGGCGGCACCCTGCCGAAAAGCGGCACCCGGCCAACTGGCATTGCAACCTTCGGCGTGCTGCCTGACCTGAGTTCGGCGATCGGCACGGTGGCCTACGCGCATCAGGACCAGCATCGCTTCGGCATGCAGGGCTTCAACGGCAACATCGCGGCGCTGCGTGCGCTCGGCATTTCTTGGACGATCGACGACCGCCAGGTATCGACGATGGAACCCAATGGGCCGTACACGTACACGCCGAGCGTGAACGATCTCGATCCATTCTATAAGGCCAATCCCGATCAGATGCGTATCGTGCGTCTCGACGGCCTGCCCGCATGGGATTCGAAGACCGGCCAGTTCAACGACAGTTACTACGCGCCGTCGAACGTGACCGAGTTCAAGGACTTCATGGCGCGCGTCGGGACCAACACGAGTTCGATTCGGGCTGCCAACTATCCGAATCAGCAGAAGAACTACTATCAGGTGACCTGGGAGCCGAGCCTCGGCTGGGCCGACAGCGACGCGAACTTCGTCGCGATGTACAAGGCCGCTTACGAAGGCATTCACTCGACCGATCCGAATGCGGTCGTGATGGGCACGGGCAACCCGTTCGCCGCCAATTGCGATACCTGCACGACCGGCTATCTGAAGAAGTTCGGCGCGCTCGGCCTGTGGAATTACATCGACGCGGTGTCGACGCACGGCTACTGGAATGCGGGCACGTATCCGGCACATCCGCCCGAGTTGCAGGACGCCGATCCGGACGCCGCGAACCAGGCCAATGCGCTCGACAACCAGATGACGCAACTGCGGTCGGTGATGCAGGCGGGCAAGCCCAACATGAAGCTCTTCTTCACGGAAGCGGGCACGAGCTACGATCCGGGCCTCAGTTATGGCCCGAACGTGCCGTCGCAAAACCAGTTGTTTGCTCATGCGGCAGTCGGCGTGCGCTCGCACATCATCGTGCTCGGCGGCGGCGCACAGGTGACCACGCTCTTTTACGGTCCCGACTATCCGGGCGAAGTCGGATACGGCTCGTTCTTCGATCTGAACAATGCGCAGGGTGCATTCGGCGCGACGAACCTCTCGCCGAAACCCGAAGCAATGGCGTTCGCGACGATGACGCGCGTTCTCGACGGCACCGACACGCTGGGCCGCGTGAAGGGCGCGCCGTCAGGCACGTTCGCGTACGCGTTCCAGCAACTGGGCAACGGCAAGGTGGTGACGGCCGCGTGGGCGCACAGCAATGCGCAATGGCCGACGAGCGGCGGCGTGTACAGCCAGACGTATTCGACGAGCTATACGCTGCAGGTCGACAACGCCGGCACGTCGGGCAACGTGACGAAGATCGATGGATACGGGAACGTCAGCACGGTTCCGTATAGCAACGGTTCAGTGACGCTGACGCTGACCGAAGTGCCGCAGTACATTGTGTCCAGCAACGCGACCGTGGCGAAGAACAACTCGACGGTTCCGCTCGGCTACACCGGGCAATAAATGTTCGGGTAAATAACCTGCCGACACTCCTCCGGAATAAAGCAAGTGTCCGGAGAGTGCCGCCACGCAGGCAGCGTTATGGCTTCTCTGCAAGGCACGCGAGCATCTGATCGCCGATCCGGTTCTCGCGTGCCTTCAATGTCTCGCCGGCGCCCTGAATATCGCGCGCGTCCTTGTTCTGGCTGAGCTTGCTCTTGCCGATGAGCCGCGTGATCTTGATCTCCACGCCGACAATCGCTTTGAGCATTGCGTCGATGTATTCGGCCGGCGCGTCACCCATCTTCCACGGCTGCGTTTCGCCTGCTTCATGCGTACGCGTGAGGCGCGCCACGACGCCGCGCACGTACTTTTCATCGTCGCGAATCGTGATGCGCCCATGCGCGTGCACGACGACGTAGTTCCATGTCGGCACCTGTCTGTGCGCTTCGTGCTTGCTCGGATACCAGGTCGGCGAAACATACGCGTCGCCGGCGCGGAACACGACCAGCGTTTCGTCGCCATTGGCCACGTCCTGCCAAAGCGGGTTATTGCGCGCCACGTGAGCGTGCAGCACGCCGAACTCACCTTCGTTGGATGCCAACTCGAACGGAATGTGATTCGCGTCGAGGCCGTTCGCGCCGTGAGTAATCAGCGTGCCGAACGGATTCTGCGCGATGAGCGTATGCAGCACGTCTTTGCGTGCTTCGTTGAAATGGGCTGGGACGTACATGATTGCTCCGTTGAGTTCGTGCACGCAGTGTGCGCCGAAACGGGTCAATCCTGAAGAGCCAGCTTCCGTCGACTTTATTGGGCCAGAAGCTTGGGTCAGAAACTTGGGCCAAGAGCGGCGGCGCGCGCCGTTACCGACGCGCGCGATGCCGCCCGTGCGTTCGATACAACTTCCGTCAACCGCCATCGGCAGACACACGCGCCGATTCGCTGATCAATGAGCCGCCGCTATAAACGCTTTCGGTCGCAGGGCTCGCGTGCCGCGCGGCATGTGCGCGGCGCATCGGCTTGAGCACGAATAGCGCGAGCAGCGCGGCTGCGGCCGCCATACCTGACGCAAGCATGAAGACCGCATGCCAGTTGCCGGTTGCCGCGGTGATCACGCTCGTGAACGGCACCAGCAACGCGGCCGTGCCCTTCGCGGTGTACAACAGCCCTGCGTTGGTGGCGGCGAATTTCGGGCCGTACGTATCGCCGCAGGTCGCGGGGAACAGGCTGTAGATTTCGCCCCATGCAAAGAACACGATGCCGGTCAGCACGACGAACGCGACCGGACTCTGGCCGTATTTCGACAGCGCGAGAATGCCGACCGCTTCGATCGCGAACGCAAGAAACATCGTGTTTTCGCGGCCGATGCGATCCGAGATCCAGCCGAAGAACGGGCGCGTCAGACCGTTCAATACGCGGTCGATCGTCAATGCAAACGTCAGCGCCGGCAAGGTCAGGCCGAGCAACGAAACGGGCGAATCGTGCAGGCCGAAGTCTTTTGCAATCGGCCCGAGTTGCGCGGTCGCCATCAGACCGCCTGCGGCCATCATCACGAACATCAGGTACATCACCCAGAATATTGGCGAGCTCACCACTTCGCGCGGCGTCGCGTTATAGACGACGCGCTTGAGGGCGCTCTTCGCCGACGCGAGCAGACTGGCCGGCGGCGCGAGCAGCGCAAGCCCGAGCGCGACGACGATGATTCCCTGGCCGAGACCGAACCACAGGAAAGTCGCTTCATAGCCGCTGCTTTTGATCATGTTCGAAATCGGAATGACGGTCGCCGCCGATCCCGCGCCGAAGCCCGCGGCGGTGATCCCCGCAGCGAGACCGCGACGGTTCGGAAACCACTTCAGCGCGTTGCCGACGCAAGTGCCGTAGACCGCGCCTGCGCCCACGCCACCGATCGCCGCAGCAATGTAAAGCACGGGCAGCGATCCGGCGACCGAGTTGAGCGCCCACGCGATCGCGCACAGCAGGCCGCCTCCGACGACCACCGGACGCGGCCCGTATTTGTCGACGAGATAGCCTTCAACCGGCACGAGCCATGTTTCGGTCACGACGAAGATCGTGAACGCGACCTGAATCGCGGCACGGCCCCATTGGTATTTTTCGTTGATCGGATTGACGAACAAAGTCCAGCCGTACTGCATGTTCGCAATCATCGCCATACAGATGACGCCGAACACGAGTTGCACCCACGGTGACGCTACCCACGACGCTCCCTTCTGGTGATCCGTTTCCATCGCTGTCTCCTTTGACATGCCTTGTCTTGTGATTGCGGGCGCCACGCTCCGCGGACAACCGTTGGACGTCTTTAACGCGTCTTGAAGTCGGTGGTCGAATCGATACAGTATGTGATATATCAAGTAAGTCAAGCGAAAGAAACCCGACGTTCTGACGACGTCTTTCGTGATAAGAAAGGAAAACGAAGGAATGCTGCCGACTCATTCGAAAGAGTCAAAAAAAGCCCGCCGGCAAGGCCGGCGGGCTGAGGGCAGGCAGTGAGACAAGGCTGTTCACCGCGTGCCTTGCCTTTATAGTCGAAAGTGAAATGTAATGTTAGTTTTTTGTTTGTAGGGATAGCACCGACGGGTATTTCCTGGTTAGCCGGCGCTCAAACTCATAGCGCTTGCGCCGAGAAGGTATCGCATTGGCGAATGTCGCCGCTCGTCATGCCGCGCCTGAGCCACCGTTGCCGCTGCTCGCTCGTGCCGTGCGTGAATGCTTCGGGCACCACGCGTCCTTGCGATTGCCGCTGCAACCGGTCGTCGCCGATTGCGCCCGCAGCATTCAGCCCCTGCTCGAAGTCGCCCGGCTCCATCAGCTTCGCGTTCATCTGCTGTGCGACGGCGGCCCATACACCCGCAAAACAATCGGCCTGCAATTCGAGGCGCACGGACAGCGCATTGCCCCGCGCTTGCGACATGCGTGCACGCGCGGCCTCGTACTTGTCGGAGATGCCGAGCACCTTCTGGATGTGATGCCCCACTTCGTGCGCGATCACATAGGCTTGTGCGAAGTCGCCGCTCGCGCCGAAGCGGTCGCGCAACTCGCGATAGAACGACAGGTCGATGTAGACGGTGCTGTCGGGCGGACAGTAGAACGGACCCATCGCCGACTGGCCCGTGCCGCACGCCGTCGGTGTGGCGTCGCTGAACAGCACGAGTTTGGGCGCCGGATAATCCTGATTGAACTGCGTGCGGAAAATGTGCTGCCACGTACGTTCCGTGTTGCCGAGCACGCGGCGCACGAAGTGGCTGCCGGCATCGTCGGCGGGGCGCGCGTTGGTCGGTGCGTTCGCCTGCGGCGCATTGCCTTGCAGCACCTGCGCGCCGTTGATGATCGTCAGCGGATTAATGCCGAAGAAATACGACGCGGCCAGCGCGATGACGATCGTCCCAATGCCGATGCCGCCGCCTACCCGCATACCGCCGCCTCGCCGGTCTTCGACGTTCTGGCTTTCCACTTCATCATCAAGGCGCATGGCGTTTCTCCGTGTTCTCTAGCGACAGGCTGTGACGCATTGCGGTCTACTGCCGCAATGGAGCAGTAAGCATACCTGCGTCGCATGCCGGTGTGCATGGGCCGCGTGTGCCGACGCTGATCTGCGCTCACTTCCAGGCAAAAAAATGGCCTCCCGCCGGAGTGCAGCGGGAGGCCAGATTCGCAGTATAGATGCGAGGAATTCGCCGTATCAGCTATCGACGTGGCTCGACGTGAAAGCGGTGAACGCACCATACGGCGGATTCAACGCGGTCCCGTTCGTCATAATGCCGAACGTGTTGTTGCCGCTATCGAGCACGTAGTACATCACGGTCTGAATGTTGTGCGTCTTGCGTGCCGCGTAGAACGAACCCAGTTGCGAAGTGATGTAACTCGCGCGGTACGACTGCGCCTGTTCGGGGCCCGTATTCCACTCGGTGATGAAGAACGGCACGCCGTACCTCGCCTTGCAGTAGGTAGGCAGATCGAAGCCGGGACCGGCGCCATCGGTGCCGATGTTGAAGATGTCGCCGTAGACTTCGTAGTTGTGCCACGTCGTGATGTCCCAGCGCACCTTCGGATAGCCGAAGCTGCCGTCCGGTTGCGTGCCGTCCCACAACGCATCCGACGCACCGACATCCGCAACGCAGAAATTGACGCCACACTTGGCGCCCGGCTGAGCCGCCTTCACGCCGTCGATCATGCCGCGCATCGCGCCACGCATCACCGGCCAGTTCGCGTTGTTGAAGTCGAGTGCCTTGGTCCCTGCGTTCGTCGAATCGATGATGATGGCCCGGTCACGGGTCAATTCGTTGCCGCATTCATAGAACGTCACGCCGTATTGCTTCAGCGTATTGGCGACCGTGAAGGCGGGTCCATAAGTGGCGTTGTAAGCGGCGGATTCGCCGGCCAGAAGCTTGCCGCTGCTGTCGCGAAGACCGAGGTCGAGCAAGACGAGCAGCGTCATGCCGGCCGACTGGAACGCCTGCGCGAGCTTGACCACGGCATTCAGTTGAGCCGGGTCCGCCGTGCAGCCGACGCGGTAGCTGGTGCAACCCAGGCCCTTCAGGATCGACACGACCTGTGCGGGCGTGTACGTGTAATCGAAGTGACCGTTCATGCCGAAGAAGCTGCCCGCGCTCGCCGCGACGGGAGTGCGCGGATCGCTGCAAGCGAGCCATTCAGCGGCGACTTCCGCATTGGCGTAGAACTGTCCGCTCGTATTGCGGTGATAGATCTTGCCGCCGTACCAGAGCACGAGCGACACGTTGTAGTTGTTGCCCACCACCTTGCCGTTTTTCGAAATCACGCCATTGGTGAGCGTCCAGACTGCGCCGGTCTTGTCGATGATGCGTGAGGCTGACGGCATCGTCGTGCCATCCGGCGACGTGGTGCCGAGCCGCGGATCGCTCGAGGACTGCCATGCCGATCCGGTCCACTGATAGAACTGACCGCTGGTGTTCTGGTGATAGATCGCGCCGCTGACCCACAGCACGAGCGAGACGTTGTAGTTGATCCCGGCTTTCGCGCCGTTGCGATAAACCACACCGCCCGAAATAGTCCAGGTAGCGCCCGCGCCATCGATCAGGGACGCGGCCGGCGGCATTGCCGAGCCGTCTGCAGATGCGCTCTTTGCAGTCGCGCTTGTCTTCTGCGCGCTGGCGCCAGAAGTAGTTGCGCTCGCATCTTCCGCGCCGCTGCCACCGCAGGCGCTCAAAATCACGCTTCCGCCGAGTGCGCCCAGCGCACCAATAAATTGCCGTCGTTTCAACATTATGAGTTATTCCACTATCGAGAAGATCCCCGAATAAAGACAAGTTTTGTTCTTATATTGGTTAATTGCTTATTGCGAAACTCGAAACGTTATTTTTATTGGCACTACTGATCGTCCAGGAAATCCGCGTGCTTTTAAGGCGTCTTGCTGGTTGTTTTGTCGAGCTGGTTAAAGCCACCGGAATAAACCTTGATTCAGCGCGCGCACGGGCAGGAACGCTTGTGCACGACGCGTGCGCCAACGGGTTCAATCAACAGAGGAAATCAACCGACGTCACCGTGCGCGGCCCACGACATCCAGGGACGCTCACGCAAACGTTTGTCCGGGAATCGTGCGGACCGCGTAAATTTTGCGGACTGCTATTGCGAACGGGGTAGATCTTACCCGGAACCGCATCGGCTCAAAATGAAAAATAGCCGTATTCCGCCAGAAAGCAGGATCGTTTCCGATCAACGCTCGTATCCCAAAAAAATTACGCTTTCGCCTGATGTATGGGGACTGGACGCCCTGCATTATTTGCGCTTTGACCCCAAGATCAGCAAGTCGTTTTTTCCGCTTTCGTCGAATGCCGATTTTTGGAGCGGCGGCGGGGCTATCCGGGTGACCCGGGGCGCATGTCTTCAGTCCACACTTTCGGACATCGAATCGGCGGCGCGGGCGCAACTTGGCGCGTTTTCAGGTGATTGCGGCCACACAATGCCGTTTTTTGCATGCTAAGCTCGACTGAACATACTGATTAAATCACTCGATATTCGCTGGAAGCGTTCATAACGACGGGAATTGAAGACGTCGGAATTACGTTCGCGCTTATTGTTCCGCGAGTGCACTCTGACCGGAGATTGTCGAATGTCGCAGATTATTCACGAGGCCAGTAGCGCTCATGGAAGCGATGAAGCGAAACGGCCGCGGCGACGCGTGCTGATGTGTCCTTTTACGAATCCGACCAACCGCTATATAGAGATTCAAAAAGATCTGTACAGGTCGGTCGGCTACGATGTTGCTCCGTTGTCGATCAAGGGCTTGTTAAAGGGCGGCTTTGCCGATCTGTTCAAGCCGGAAAATGTTCTCGTGTTTCATTGGCTCGAGTACCGGCCGTTCAGGCGACAGAAAGGCACTGCGCAACTGAGCTTCGGCGGCTCATTGCTTTTCGCTTTCTATTGTTCTCTGATGCTGCTCGGGCGAGCCAAGGTTGTGTACTTCGTGCACGACCAGGCCGTACACGATACGGAGGGATTCAACCGGCGCCTGTCGATGCGCATCATTGCATTCGTGCGCCGTCTCGCGGATTTTCGCGTGGTGCACGCGCCGGACTTTCAGGCGCAGTACCGCGCCCAGTATTTGCCTCATCCGCTGTATTGGGACTCGCCCGGTCATCAGCCGCGTAATGCAAGGCCGGAACGATCGGCGCCGCTCTATACGATGCTCGGCGTGATCCGTCCGTATAAGCAGATTGATGCGGTGCTCGATGTCTGGCCGGCCGATTGCAAGTTGCATATAGCGGGGCACGGCACCGACGCTTACGTCTCCACGCTGAATGAGATCATCGATAGAAAGTCGTTGCGAGACGCGGTGCGCCTTGAATCCCGCTTTCTGACCGACGCCGAGTTTGCGCAAAGCATCGCCGACAGTGACGTGCTGATTCTCCCGCACTCGGCCGACTCGATGCTGGTCAGCGGCGCCTTCTTCGAGGCTATTGGGCTCGTTCCGGTTCTGATCGCGCGCTCCACACCGTTCATGAAATGGGCAGCAAGAAAGTTCGACAACGTGATTCTCTTTAACGACGCCAGCGAACTGCCTGCAATCCTGCGCTCGGTCAACGAGTCGTGGCAGACGTATGCCAACAATGCGAGTCATCGCAAGGCACTCGACGAGTTCGGCTGGAAAACCTGCTGCCGGCGTTACGGACACTATCTGGAGACCGTCGGCGGACAGGCGGCTGCGGTGGAAAAGCCGGTAACGGAATGAGCTTATACCGGGCGGTTGCTTGCCCATAACGCATGACAATCCCGGCGCTTGGATGGACTACCGCACATAGCCCGTGAGTCCTTCGACGAGCGCATCGAACGTCGCGCGGCAACGCGGACTGCTGCGCAGATCCTCGTGCATGGTCACCCATGTATCGAGCCGTAGCGCGACGAGCTTCGGCAGCACGCGAACCAGCGACTTGTCGCGACGCGCAAGCGCGACCTGACACACACCGATGCCGGCACCCGCGCGAATCAGTGCGAGCTGCGCGAGGTCGTTGTCCGTGCGAATCGACAGACCCGCGCGCGAATACCCTGGAAAGGCCTTGCTGGCATCGCGCACGAACGCGCTCGGCCTGTCGTAGCCGATGATCGCGTGTTCCCACAGTGCGGCCGCGTTGCGCGGCGTTCCGTGTTTCGCGAGGTAATCGCGCCGCGCATGCAGGCCGAGCTCGATGTTGCCGATGCGCCGGGCGACGAGCTGCGTCTGCTTCGGCCGCATCATGCGCACGGCGACATCGGCCTCGCGCTTGAGCAGATCTTCCACGCGATTGGACAGCACCAGCTCGACGACGAGTTGCGGATAGCGCTCGCGAAGTGCCGCAATGATGGGCGGCAGCACCTCCGCACCGACGACCTCGCTCGCAGCCACACGCACCGCGCCTTGCACCTGGGCGGCGTCGCTTTTCGCCGCGCGCTCCAGCGACGCCGCCGTACTCTGCATCGTCTCTGCGTGTGGCCGCAGGGCGAGGGCGATGTCGGTCGGCTGCAAACCCGTCTGTGAGCGCGTGAATAGAGATACTTTCAGCGCGCGTTCGAGCGCTTCGATATGACGGCCCGCCGTGGGCTGCGTGATGCCGAGCGAGCGCGCGGCGCCCGACAATGAGCCTTCTTGCAGCACTGCAAGCAGCGTGCGATACAGTTCCCAACCAATGTTATCAGCCATGCAATTTTGTATATTGGGTCAACGGAGTTCGCTAATTTTATTGTGCCAGTAAAAGTCGCAGAATGGCTTCATCGAAATATGAATGGAGCAACTGACGTGGCACACGAGACGGTACTCGTACTCGGCGCAACGGGCGGCATCGGCGGGGAACTTGCGCGGCAACTGCTTGCAGCAGGCTGGCATGTGCGGGCGATGCAGCGGTCGTCGAGTGCGTCGAGTGCATTGAGTTTGCGCACAGACGGCGTCGAATGGATGCAGGGCGACGCGATGAACCATGCGGATGTTCTACGCGCGGCGCAAGGCGCGTCGGTCATCGTGCATGCGGTTAATCCACCGGGTTATAGGCGCTGGGAACAGCTTGTCCTGCCGATGCTGGATAACACCATCGCAGCCGCGAAAGCGGTAGGCGCAACGATCGTGCTGCCGGGCACGGTGTACAACTTTGGGCCGGACGCGTTCGCGCTGCTCGATGAAGATGCGCCTCAGCATCCAGTGACAAAGAAAGGCGCCATCCGCGTGCAAATGGAGGCTCGGCTGCAACGCGCGACCACAGAAGGGTTGCGCGCGTTGATTGTGCGAGCGGGTGATTTCTTCGGCCCGCGAGCGCGCAATAACTGGTTTTCGCAGGGTCTCGTCAAACCGGGAAAGCCCGTCGCAAAGATCAGTTATCCGGGGGCGCGCGGGGTTGGCCATCAGTGGTCATATTTGCCTGACGTAGCGCGTACGATGCTCGAGCTGCTTGCGCGGCGCGAGACGCTGGAGCCTTTCGCGCGCTTTCATATGGGTGGCCACTGGGACGAGGACGGTACTCAACTCGTGGCGGCCATTCGCAGAGTCGTGGCGCGGCGCACGGGGCGAGAGCCTGATGTCGGCGGATTTCCGTGGGCGCTCGTCAAGCTCGCGTCACCGTTTAATGCGACGTTTCGCGAATTGGGCGAGATGCGCTATTTGTGGCAAACGCCTGTCCGGATGCAAAACACCCGATTGATCGCTGCGCTAGAACACGAGCCGAATACGCCAATCGACGAGGCAGTGGAAGCGACGCTTTCAGGTTTGGGCTGCATTAGCTAATAGCACGAACCAGCGGTACTACTTGTTATCGCATTCCAATCTGAATAAGCAGGCTGTCAGAACCAGCCATTACTTTTCCAGCGACTGGAGAAGCCTCGCCAGGTTCTGCGGTTGCACGCGGATGATCCCGCCGCGCGGACTGTCGATGTCGGCAATCAGCGCGAGTGACAATGAGATCGTCACGGGCAGAATAGTCATGAGCAGTGCAGTACGGCGCTTCCCTTTGGCGCCATAACCCTGAACCGCACATCCGAAAACTGCGATCACGATCATCAAAACCCATGCGCCGAGCGGAATATGATTGATTCTTGCGGCCTCTGAATAGTCCTGCGAATTGAGCACGTCATTCATTCCCGCAACGACGAGCGCCCCGATGGGTGTGGGCTGACTTTTTCCAGCGTGGGTTGCCTGCAGCCACAATCTCGACTGTAGCGCTGCGAGTTCATCGTCGAGTTGTTTGCGCTCGGCGTGATCGCGGGTCCGAAACTCGGTCAGCCTCAAGCGGGTGTATTGGATCAATGCCGCCTTCATCTCGTCACGTATGTCCGGCTCCGTCAAATCGGCCCTCGCGAATTCCGTACCGATTGCGTTTGCCTCTGCTTCTTCAAGGACTTTTCGCTGGTCATAGCGGTTCACCGCCATGGAAATACTGAAACCGATCAATAAAGCCAACAACGTGAGCGTGGCGCCCTGGACAGCGCTGAAATCGTCGCGTTCGTCTTCATGCAATGGAGATAGACGGCGCAAGACAAACACCCCGAATGCAACTGCCGCAATGAATAAAGCAAAGAGAACCAGAAACAAAATCGCCGGATGATCGACGAATGCTGCCATTGGATATCTCCTATTCAGAAGGCTGTTTAGCACGCACGTTCTTTCGATCTTAGATCACATCGCGGGGTATCGCTAATAAAAGAGCGTGTCGGCGCGCAATACTTTGCGCGAATATGCCGAGCGATTCGGGCGGCGTGTGGCGAGAACCGAAAGAGCTATGAACGGAATTCACATCCGCCACTATTGTCGGCTTCAGGAGCCCGGATCTCATTCCCCTCGTGCATAACATCGATGCCGGCTGTCAGGTAGTCCACCGTGCGGGAATGCTCCTGGCAAGCAACCTTCAGCACACGGGCGCAAAACTAGTCGCAGAACGCGATGTTCTTTAACGTGAACGTGAACCGCCATATGCTCCGCCGCACATAACTCATAGTCGGCGCATGACACACTGTAGGCAAAATTGGACGATTCGGAAAAAACACGACGTATCTATCCTGCGACAACCTTGTGTGAGGAATCATGGAAAGTCCGCCCGATCAAATTCTGGACTCCAGATTGAAGCAGGTGACCGATGAAAGCCTCGACGCATTGAGCCGTGAGATGGACGCGGTCGGTATAGGCGCACTTCACGACGTCCTTTCACCCGTTGAACTTGCAATGGCGAGCGATTATGTCCAGCGCGAACTGGACAAGCATCAGCGCCAGCATTTCATCTATGCCGGCCATCCCTGGCTCGACGCCTCGCCGCTCGCGGCATTCGGCGATTCGCCCGACCTGCGCCGGATACTCGCCGGACTGTACCGGCGCGGCACCGGGCGAGCCGAGCCCGACATCGATATCGTCTCCGCGCTTCGGGTGCTGTCGGGTGATCTCGGACTCAAGGCATCAAACCTGTTCCACTACGACACCTACGTCGTCACCGCGCTCTTGCCGCTGATCATTCCAAACGGCCCGAACGAGCCGCGCGGCGACCTCGTGATGTATCCGAACCTGCGCAAGATCCGCTCTTCATCGGTGATCAACCTTGTCGAGAAAGCCGTAGTGCAAAACTCGCTGGTGCGCCGGGTACTTGCAGCCGAAAGCGTGCAGCGCGCGCTCGGCGCACGCGTCGTACCGCTCGAGCCAGGCAACATGTATTTTTTCTGGGGAATGCGATCGCTCCACGCGAATCAGGCTTGTCTGCCGCATAGCGTCAGGTCGACCGTCCTGTTTCACTTTGCCAACCCGCATTCAGGCGGCGCACTGGATAAGCTGCGTGAGTGGGCTCATCACAGGAATTCCGCGCCGTCCGACCGTGTCGGACGTCCGGTTCGCGAAGTTCGAAATGGCTCCGGCGATTAAAAGCCTAAAGGCAGGATGAGTCCTGACTCACGACCGAGAGCTTCTCTTTTTCTAAGCACTCACCCAATACCCATACCGCGGTCGACACGACAGTTGGCCGGGGTTCTCCTCGGGCGCTAATAGCCGCCGCACGCCATCGACTCTCCCTGTGATCCCCCGATCTGTAGGCCCGCTGCGTCGTCCGTCGCACTTGTTGGCGCTACCCGAGGCCACCGCGTTCACGTCCATCAAACCGATGACGCTTTTTCCGCGGCGAAAAAGCTTGCATTTTTCGTGGGAAAAACTACCTTCAGTAAAACAAAATAATTCTTTCGCTCGGCACCGGAGGAGACCCATGCCGGCTACTCGTACGATGATTGCGCGTCGGGCTGGCGTCAGCGTGGCTACGGTCGATCGTGTCCTGCGCGACGATCAGGCTGTGCGTCCGGAAACGGCCGAACGCGTGCATCTTGCACTCGCGAATCTGCGTGACGAGCGGGCGAGCCGTGGCCGGCCGGCAAAGGTCAACTCGTTCCGGGTCGCGTTCGTGCTGCCGCAAGTGAACTCCCGCTTCCTCGATCACGTCGAGCGCGATATTGCGCTGTCGGCGAGCTTCTTTCGCGAGCACCGCATCATCCCCTCGTTTTACCGCTGCGATTTTTCCAGTCAACGCGAGACCGCGGCGTTCGCCGCGGAAGTGATCGACTACGACGCGCTCGTGCTCGCGCCTCTGGACTATCCGTGGGTTGAGCGTTTCATCGAAGAGATGAGCGACGCTCAGGTGCCCGTCGTCACCGTGTTCTCCGATTTGCCTGCGAGCCGGCGCGCCGCGTATGTGGGTGTCGACAACCGGATTGCCGGACGCACGGCAGGACTGCTGATGGGGCGCTTCCTTTGCGCGAAGCTCGGCACGGTAGCCGTGCTATCGGGATCGTCGCGTCTGCATGACCAGGTGGAACGCCGCACCGGCTTTTCGCAAGTGCTGGAGGAGGACTTCCGCAACGTGCGCTGGATCGCCGAACCGGACTTCGCCGAAGACGACGATGGTGCCGGACTCGCCGTACAGGGCCTACGTGCGCGCCATGCGGATCTGGTCGGCGTGTATGTGACGGGCGGTGGCATCTCCGGCATTGCAGCGGCATTGCAGGAGTCCGGCGACAAGGCTCACCTCGTCCTGATTGGCCACGAATGCACTGCGGAGACCCGCACCCAACTCTCGGAACGCGCGATCGACGTGATACTCGGTCAGGACGTGCGCGGCATTGTTCATTGGGCCGGGCTCGCCGCGATCAATTTTCTTAACGACGTTCGGGGAGCGCTTGCCATCCCCACGCCGGAAACCCGGATTTATCTTCGTGAGAATGCGCATGCCTGACGCTCGCGACACGCGGATCGACTTCTGATCTGCCAGAGCCGAAATGCGGTGCCCGGCGCATGGGCGCTGAATGTCATGAGGTTGGAGACGCGAGAAAGACAAGGAGAAGAGACATGGTACGTCTAACGTCAGCGAGGGTAGTGGCGGCAACCCTCATATCGCTGGGGCTCGGCACTGCAACGGGCGCGCAGGCACAGGACAAGCAGTTGACACTCTGCTGGGCGGCATGGGATCCCGCCAATGCACTGGTCGAACTGTCGAAGGATTTCACGACGAAGACCGGCATCAAGATGAAGTTCGAGTTCGTACCGTGGACCAGTTACGCTGACCGCTTCATCAATGAACTCAATTCGCACGGCAAGCTGTGCGATCTCATCATTGGCGACAGTCAGTGGATTGGCGGCGCGGCGGTCAATGGACATTACGTGAAGCTCAACGACTTCTTCACGAAGAACAAGATTTCCATGAACGACTTCGTGCCTGCAACGGTGGTGGGATATTCGGAGTGGCCAAAGAATACGCCGAACTATTGGGCTTTACCTGCGATGGCTGACGCAGTCGGATGGACCTACCGCAAGGACTGGTTTGCGCGCCCGGAACTTCGCGCGGAATTCAAGCAGAAGTACAACCGTGAGCTTGCGCCGCCCACTACGCTCGACGAACTCAAGCAGACTGCGCAATTCTTCCAGGGTCGAAAGATCGACGGCAAGACGGTCTATGGCGTGTATATCTTCACGGAGCGCGGCTCCGAGGGAATCACGATGGGCGCGACCAATGCCTTATACAACTTCGGCTTCGAGTATCAGGATCCCAAGAAGCCCTATCACCTCGACGGCTTCGTGAACTCGCCAGGCGCGGTGAAGGGGCTCGAGTACTACAAGGCGCTCTATAAGTGCTGCACGGCGCCAGGCATGACCAACGCGTACATGCAGGAGGGGCTCGACGCGTTCAAGTCGGGTCAGGTGGCAATGCAGATGAACTGGTTTGCGTTCTTCCCAGGGCTTTATAAAGACCCGAATGTCGGTGGCGAGAAGATTGGCTTCTTCGTCAATCCGCGTGAGACGAAGCAATACACTCAGTTGGGCGGGCAGGGGATCTCGGTCGTCTCGTACTCGGACCATAAAGAAGACGCGCTCGAATATATCAAGTGGTTTGCGCAACCCGACGTGCAGAAGAAATGGTGGCAACTGGGTGGCTATTCGGCAGCCAAATCGGTGGTGGACGCACCGGACTTCCCGAATAGCGCGCCGTTCGCACCCGCGTTCCTGAAGTCGATGGCAATCGTCAAAGACTTCTGGGCAGAGCCGGCTTATGCGGAGCTGTTGCTCGACATGCAAAAGCGTGTGCACGATTACGTCGTGGCCGATAAAGGCACGGCCAAAGATGCGCTGGATCTGCTGGTGAAAGACTGGACCAAGGTCTTCAAGCAAGAAGGTAAGTAGTTTTTAGCTGGGCTTGACTGGACCGGCGGCGGCCGAACGGCCTGTCTCCGGTCCGCTTAAAGGAGCCAGGCATGTTGGCAGATAAGCCTTTTTCTCCCACGGGTCTCGAAGCGGGAGCGTCGACGCGCATAGCCAAGCGGCTAAGCGGACTGTCGGATCGGACCATCGCGTGGCTCTTCATCCTTCCGACCATTCTGCTGCTTCTCGCGATCAACATCTTTCCGTTGATCTGGGCGCTTCGGCTCTCGTTCACCAACTTCAAGTCGAACATGCCGAGCGTGCCGGCGCGTTTTGTCGGCATCGACAATTATGTCGACATCCTGACCGACGAAGATATCTGGTACGCGATGCAGGTGACCGCGCGTTTCGTGTTCTGGTCGGTCGGGCTGGAGGTGCTGCTGGGATTCGGTCTTGCCTTGCTGATCAACCGGCAGTTCCGCGGACATAGCTTCTGGACCACGCTCATCCTGCTGCCGATGATGCTTTCGCCTGCAGTAGTGGGCAACTTCTGGACGTTCCTGCTGCAACCGCAGACGGGGCTTTTCAACGATATCGTCAGCTTCTTCACCGGCATCGCGCCGGCGTCGTTCCAGATGATCGGCGACGTAGCGCTCGCGCCGTGGACCATTGTGATGGTCGATACGTGGATGTGGACGCCGTACGTCATGCTCATCTGCCTCGCGGGCCTGCGCTCGATTCCCGACTATATCTACGAAGCAGCGGAAGTGGACCGCGCGACGCCGTGGCGTCAGTTCTGGTCGATCACGTTGCCTATAACCATGCCGTTCCTGATGCTCGCGGTACTGTTTCGCGGCATCGAAAACTTCAAGATGTTCGATATGGTCAACCTGCTGACATCGGGCGGCCCGGGCTCGGTCACCGAAACGGTATCGATCACGCTCAAGCGCGCCGCGTTCGAAAAGTGGCAGACAGGTTATTCGTCCGCGCTCGCGATCATTCTGTTCGTGACGGTATTCGGTGCGGCGAATATTTATGTGAAGGCACTTAACCGGATCAAACAGCGATGAGACCGACTGCGACACAACATTCCGTGGTGGCGTCTTCTCCGCGCGCCAGGCGCTTCGCGGCTGCGGTCGTTATCACATATGCGCTGATTGCTACGTTACCGATGGTCTGGATCTTCCTGACGAGCTTCAAGACGCAGGAAGATGCGATAGCGTATCCGCCCGTCGTGCTGTTTCAGCCTTCCATGGAAGGCTATGTGAACCTGCTTACGATCCGGTCGCGGCAGACACCCGAGTTCATTGCGAGCCTGCCGCCTGCGCGGACCTGGTATGAGCGTGAGGTGCGCAAGCGCAACATGGTGATCGCCGGACCTTCGAAGGTTGTGCCGCGCTTCATGAATTCGCTTGTCATTGGATTCGGTTCGACGTTTCTTGCGGTATTTCTCGGCACGCTCGCGGCATACGCGTTTTCGCGCTTCAAGGTGCCGCTGTCCGACGATCTGCTGTTCTTCATTCTTTCCACACGGATGATGCCGCCCATTGCCGTCGCCATTCCGATCTACCTGATGTATCGCGCGCTGGGTTTGAGCGACAGCTATGTGGGCATGATCGTGCTGTACACGGCGGTGAATGTCTCGCTGGCGGTATGGCTGCTTAAAGGTTTCATGGACGAGATCCCGCGCGAGTACGAAGAGGCTGCGCTAGTGGATGGCTACACGCGTTTGCAGGCCTTCGTGAAAGTGGTGTTGCCGCAAGCGACGACGGGCATTGCCGCTACAGCGATCTTCTGCCTGATCTTTGCATGGAACGAATACGCATTTGCTTCGCTGCTGACAAGCGGCGATGCGCAGACCATGCCGCCATTCATTCCATTCATCATCGGAGAAGGCGGTCAGGACTGGCCGGCCGTTGCGGCTGCAACAACATTATTCGTGCTGCCGATTCTCTTTTTCACCGTCCTGCTGCGCAAGCATCTGTTGCGCGGCATCACCTTCGGAGCCGTGCGCAAATGAAACGCGAAGACATTGCTCTGCATCGCTGGCTGTTACGTCGCAGGTACAGCGAGGGCGCATCGACGGTACTGATCGGCTTGGGTGCGGCGATGCTCGTGCAGCCGTTTTCGCTCGCGCTGTTCACCTGGTCGTTTCCGGTGCTTCTGGTGGGCGCGCTCGCGTTCGTCGTCACCAGCCATTTTCCAGACTGAATCATGTCCACGATCGTTCTCGCTCATCTTCAGAAGCGCTTCGACGATTTTGTCGCGGTGCGCGACACCAGCCTGACCATCGGCGCTGGACGCTTCGTCGTGCTGCTCGGACCGTCAGGCTGCGGCAAGACCACAACGCTGCGAATGATTGCGGGGCTCGAGCTGCCGACTTCCGGACAGATCCTGATCGACGGTGAGGATGTCACTGCGTTGCGCGCCCGGCAACGCGATATTGCTTTCGTGTTCCAGATGTTTGCGCTGTATCCACACATGACGGTGCGCAATAACATCGCGTTTCCGCTGAAGAACGAACACGTGTCACGCAGCGAGATTGCCGCGCGGGTCGATGCAGCGGCGCATATGCTGCGCATCGAGAACATTCTCGATCGTAAGACCGGCGGCCTGTCCGGTGGCGACCGGCAACGCGTCGCGCTCGGCCGCGCGATCGTGCGGCAACCGAAAGCATTCCTGATGGACGAACCGCTCGGCACACTCGATGCCGACTTTCGTGAACTGATGTGCCTGGAATTACGCAAACTGCACAACGCGCTCGCTGCCACCACGGTCTACGTCACACACGATCAGAGTGAGGCGATGGCCATGGCGGACGATATCGTCGTGATGAATCAGGGCGAAGTGTTGCAGGCGGGCTCGCCCCATGAGATCTATCACTTCCCCGCGACAGTCTTCGTCGGCAACTTCATCGGCAGTCCGCCCATGAATTTCTTGCCCGTCGACGAAGCGGTGACCGCAGGTCAGGAGCAGGTGAGTCTGCGTGGCGCGCCGGTTTCCGTGCCGCGTTGCGATGCCGCTGCCGCACGCGTATTGCTGGGAATCAGACCGGAGCACGTCGTGATCGACGAGCACGGGCCGCTGCGCGGTCGCGTGATCGCCGACGAATACCTCGGCTCGCACCAGGTGTTGGCGGTTGAAACGGCGCTCGGCGTCGTGCGCGTGCGCGTCAGCAAAGACGATGGCGTTGCCGCGGGCACGAGCGTCGGTCTGTCGTTTCGGAAAGAACGCACGCTGCTTTATGACGCCACCACTGAGCGCCTGCTGCCGGGCGCTGCTTCCACGCTTTCCGTCAACGGAGTCGGTCATGGCTGAAGTCCAGCTACGCAATGTATCGAAGCGCTTCGGCAACATCGTTGCGGTGGACGACCTGTCGATCGACGTGAAAGACGGCGAATTCGTGGTGCTGCTCGGACCGAGCGGCGCGGGCAAAACCACTACGCTGCGCCTCATTGCAGGACTGGAAGGTCCCGATGCCGGCGACGTGCTGATCGACGGTGCGGTCGCCACCGGCGTGCATCCTTCCGATCGCGATGTCGCGTTTATCTTTCAGCAATACTCGTTGTATCCGCATCTGAGTGTGTTTGGCAATCTCGCGTTTCCGCTGCGTTCGCCCCGTCGTCGCAGCAGCGAGGAACAGGTCCGCGCGCGGGTGCATGCGGTCGCGCAGATGCTGCACATGGAGGCGAAGCTTGACAACATGGCAACGCATTTGTCGGGCGGCGAAATGCAGCGCGTTGCGATTGGGCGTGCGCTCGTGCGCGAGCCGAAAGTGTTTCTGATGGACGAACCGCTGTCATCGCTCGATGCAAAACTGCGTGAGGAATTGCGTATCGAGTTGAAGCGCCTGCATCGTAAGATTGGCGCGACGATTCTCTATGTCACGCATGATCAGGTGGAAGCCACCACACTGGCCGACCGCATCGGCATTCTTGAACACGGCCGTCTGGTGCAGCTCGGCACACCGCGCGAGGTCTACGGTAATCCGGTTTCATTGAGCGCGGCGCAGCGGCTCGGCTCGCCGCCGATCAACCTGTTGCCGCCAACGCTGTTCGATTCGGCAGCGGTGCCGACCGGTACGGCCACCGTGGCGATTCGTCCTGAAGACGTGCTGCTGCACGAGGGCAACGCGCGCGATGCACCCGGCGCCCCTCATCCACGCGACGCACTCGACCTGAAGGTGCTCGAGTATTCACCGCTGCGTCATCTGTTGATTCTGGAGCATGCAGGAACCGCGGTGGTGGCGACCACGATGGTCGAGCGCAATTTCAGCCCGGGGCAGTTCGTGGGCGTGTCGCTGCCCGCTCGCAGCCTCTTATATTTCCGTGCAGACGGCAGGAGGATCCCGACATGAACGGCAAAACGGTCATGGAGTGTATCGACGCCGCGTATGCAGCGCTCAAGGAACACACCGACGAAATAGCCGTACTCGACCAGCAGATCGGCGATGGCGATCACATCTTCAATCTGCTGCGCGGCATGGAGGCCTTGCTTGCCTTGCGTGCGGACATCGAAGGGAAAACGTTTGGGGCCGCGTTGGAACTCGCGGCGAACAAGGTGCTGTCGACGGTCGGCGGATCATCTGGGCCGCTGTTCTTTTCGCTGCTGCACGGGATGGCGAAAGCATCGGCGAACACTCCACTGGATATTGCGGGCACTGCGCTCATGTTCGCGGCGGGCGTCGAAGCGGTCGCACAGCGGGGTAAGACGGGCGTAGGCAGCAAGACGATGATGGACGTGCTGATTCCCGTTGCCGAGCGCTTTAAGGAGCTTGCGGCCGTCGAATCACCTGCGTTGCGAAAAGCGGTGCTGGATGAATTGCCGCAGGTGGCCGAGCAGAACATGCTCGCCACCCGCGATATGCTCGCGACCAAAGGGCGGGCGTCGTTTCTGGGCGAACGCTCACGCGGTCATATCGACCCTGGTGCGCGTTCCAGTCAGATCATGATTACAGCCGTATGCGCGCATCTGGCGCGCAACCCGGTGTGAAAGGAGGCCAGGCCATGAAAAAATTCATCAACCACGTCGACGATTTCCTCGCCGAAAGTCTGGCGGGGTTTGCATCCGCGCATAATGATCTCGTCGTACTCAACAACGAGCCGGTGTACGTGCGTCGCAAGACGCTCAAGCCGGGCAAAGTCGCATTGATATCGGGTGGCGGTTCTGGGCATGAGCCGTTGCACTCCGGTTTTGTGGGCTATGGAATGCTCGACGCAGCCTGCCCCGGCCAGGTCTTCACATCTCCTACGCCGGATCAGATGATGGCCGCTGCCGATGCTGTCGACACCGGTGCGGGTGTGCTATTCATCGTGAAGAATTATTCCGGTGACCTGATGAATTTCGAAATGGCGTCGGAGATGTCGGAGATCCCGAACGCGATGGTGCTGATCAACGATGATGTGGCAGTCGAAAACTCCAGTTACACCACCGGGCGGCGTGGTGTGGCTGGCGCGGTGATCGTTGAGAAGCTGGTGGGCAGCATGGCCGAAAGCGGCGCCGACCTTGAACAGTGCAAGGCGTTCGGTGACCGGATCAACAAGCGCACCGCTTCGATGGGTGTTGCGTTCAGCAGTTGCACCGTGCCGGCCGCGGGAACGCTGACGTTCAAGATCGGCGATGACGAAATCGAAGTGGGCGTGGGCATTCACGGTGAACCGGGGCGGCGCCGCGCAAAGTTCGCAGGCGCCGATGCGATTGCGGGAGAGCTGCTCAAAGCGATCGTCGATGACCTCGCGCCTCAACCCGGCGCTGAATTGCTGGTGCTCATCAACGGCCTCGGCGGAACACCGCTTGGCGAGCTTTACCTGCTCTTTAACTCGACGCGTGCATGGCTTGAGCAACGCGACCTGAAGGTTGGCCGGGCCCAGGTGGGTGCGCTGACGACTTCGCTCGAGATGGCGGGCGCGTCGATTACGCTATGTATGCTGGACGACGAAATGACACGCCACTGGGACAGCCCGGTTCATACGCCGTCGTTGCGTTGGGGGATGTAGGGCACGCTGAGTGCGAGAATGGTTTCGGTGCGGCTTTCCTTCTCAACGTAGCTACCTCAAGCCGCCGGCCTGCGCAGAAACTCGCCGAGAAAGTCGACAAAGGCCCTGAGCCTGACCGAGAGCTGATTGCGCTCCAGATAGATCGCGTGAATATTGGCATCCGGTAGCGCCCAGTCGTCCAGCAGCGTCACGAGTTCGCCGCGCGCCAGATGCCGTTCCACTTCCCACTGCGAACGCACGACAATGCCGCGGCCTTCGAGCGCCCAATGCAGGACGACACCGCCGTCGTTGCTGGATAGGGCGCCGTCGACCTTGACCGTTTCCGAGCGTTTGCCGCGCGAAAAATGCCACGTGCCGTAGGCCGATTCGTTCTCGCGCAAGACGATGCAGGCGTGCCGCGTGAGATCGTGCGGCACGGACGGTCGGCCATGCCGCGCCACATAGCCGGGCGATGCGCACACCATGCGCCGGTTTTCGAGCAGGAGCCGCGCGTTGATGCGCGCATCCGGCACTTCGCCGAAGCGAATGCCGAGATCGAAACCTTCGTCCTGAAGACTCATCGGACGGTCCGTCAGATGCAGCAGGATTTTTATCGCGGGATAACGCGTGACGAATTCCGATACCGCCGGCGCGATGCGGGCCCGCCCAAATCCAAACGAAGCGTTCACGCGCAGCAGGCCGGTAGGCTCGCCCCGGCTCTGCATGACGAGATGCTCCAGTTCCGACAACTCGTCCAGAATGCGCGAGCCGTTCGACAGATAAAGCTCGCCTTCGGGCGTGAGGCTCAGCCTCCGCGTCGTGCGATTCATCAGCCGCACGCCGAGGCGCCGTTCCAGTTGCGCCAGCCGTTTGCTGACCGCGGGTGGCGTCACGCCCAACTCGCGCGCGGCCGCCGCCAGATTGCGATGCCGCGCCACGAGCGCAAACAGATTCAGATCCGAAAAGCTGTCCATCCCGAGCTCCGTTTGGTTCGGTCGATTCGTTCCTGTGAGTTACTGCCGGAATGCTTTTCAGGAAACCCAATCGCATGAGTCATCAATTAGACTCGGATTGCGATCAGGAGACAACCATGTTCGAAGGCTTCAGCGACGCATCGGCAACCGTCGATCGCGTGCGCATTCATGCAATTCAGGGCGGGCGCGGTCCCGCGCTTTTGCTCTTGCACGGGCATCCGCAAACGCACGCGATCTGGCATAAAGTCGCGCCCGCGCTGGCGGAGCGTTTCACGGTGGTGGCGGCGGACCTGCGCGGTTACGGCGACAGCGGCAAGCCGCCCGGCGACCCGGCTCACGCCAACTATGCGAAGCGGCGCATGGCGCTCGATCAGATCGAACTGATGCGCGGTCTCGGCCACGAGAGCTTCGCGGTGATCGGTCACGATCGCGGCGGGCGGGTGGCGGCGCGCATGGCGCTCGATCATCCGCAAGTCGTGACGCGCCTGGTGACGCTCGATGTCGCGCCCACACTCGCCATGTACGAACAGACCTCGTTCGAGTTCGCGCGCGCCTACTGGCACTGGTTCATGCTGGTGCGCCCGGCGCCGTTTCCTGAGACGCTGATCCGCGCCAACCCCGATCTCTATCTGAAGCAGACCATCGGCGCGCGCAGCGCCGGCCTCGCGCCGTTCACGCCGGCGGCTTACGCGGAATATCTGCGCTGCCTATCCGATCCGGCGACGGCGCACGGCATCTGCGAAGACTATCGCGCGAGCGTGACGATCGACCTCGAACACGATCGCGCGACGCTCGCATCCGGGCAGCGGATTGACTGCCCGTTCATGGCGTTGTGGGGCGCGCAGGGTGTGATCGAGCAATGCTTCGATCCGCTTGCCGAGTGGCGGGCGTACGCGCCGGACGTGCAGGGCGAGGCCCTGCCTTGCGGCCACTACATTCCCGAAGAAG